>Ga0351842_1021_pt1 | contig 57292 bp, 43 predicted proteins | sample TotcelHFGM3001L3_FD_206877 | JGI IMG/M metagenome (GOLD analysis project Ga0351842, IMG submission 206877) | Enriched cells from coal bed in the Powder River Basin, Montana, United States - Total cells FGM rep1 HSBNCT.FGM.300.1.L3 ... | reverse complement strand
TCATGTTTTTTATCAGCAAAACCCTGCTTGTTGGGCGTTTGTGAAATTTTGATTTTTCGATATACTTAAACCATTAGTCAGTACATGGGAGAGGCGAGAAAATTATGGACGAAAATATGCAAGAAAAAGAAATTACTCCATCACACGTATCACCAGTCTTGGTTGAAGACGAACTCAAAGATTCGTTTCTTGAATATGCAATGTCGGTTGTTGTCAGTCGTGCTATTCCTGACGTGCGTGACGGTTTAAAGCCGGTGCATCGTCGGGTCATGTACGCGATGCAGCAACAAGGCTTTGCCCATAATAAGCCGTACCACAAGTCAGTGCGTGTGGTTGGTGACGTGCTTGGTAAATATCACCCGCATGGTGACCAGGCGGTCTACAACACGATGGTTGGCATGGTGCAGGAATTTGCACGCCGTTATCCATTGCTTGATGGTCAAGGTAACTGGGGTTCTATTGACGGTGATAACGCGGCAGCTATGCGTTACACAGAAGTCCGTATGAAAAAAATTGCCCAGGAACTGCTTGCTGATCTTGAAAAAGAAACCGTTCCTTTTGTTCCAAACTTTGATGAATCCACGGTTGAGCCGGTTATTCTTCCAAGCCGCTTGCCTAACTTGCTTGTTAACGGAACTGCCGGTATTGCTGTTGGTATGGCAACCGCGATTCCACCGCACAACTTAAATGAAGTTGTTGACGGCTGTCTTGCATACATAAAAAATAAAGATATTTCTGATCAAGAATTATTCTCCATTATTCCCGGCCCTGACTTTCCAACAGGCGGTATTATTTGCGGTCGTGGAGGCATTGTTCAGGCTTACACAACGGGTCGTGGTAACGCTATTGTTCGTGGCGTTGTTGATATTGAAGAAACCAAAAAAGGTTCTGCACTCATTATTACTGAGTTGCCTTATCAAGTTATTAAAGCCGATTTGATTACCAAAATTGCTGAACTGGTTCGTGAAAAAGTTATTGATGGTATCGTCAATATTCGTGATGAATCAGATAAGCGTGGTATGCGCGTGGTTCTTGATTTGCGTCGCGGAGAAGCGCCGCAGGTTGTCCTGAATCAATTGTATAAACATACTTCTTTGCAAACATCACACACTATTTTAATGATTGCTCTGCTTGACAATCGTCCTTTGATCTTCACTTTGCGTGAGCTGATCAAACAGTTCTTGTTCCACCGTGAAGAAGTTGTTTATAAACGTACAGTTTATGATTTAACAAAAGCGCAGGCGCGTGAGCACTTATTGCAGGGTTTTATTATTGCCTTGGATGCAATTGATGATGTTATTGCGTTGATCAAAAAGTCCGCTTCGGCTGAAGAAGCATTGGAACATTTGAACAAGAAATTTAAGCTTTCAGCTGAACAGGGCAAGGCAATTCTTGAAATGCGCTTGCAACGTTTGACCGCAATGGAACAGGAAAAGATTCATGCCGAGATGGCGGAAATTAAGAGTACGATTGTGTTTTTACGCAGCATTTTGAATGATCGCATCAAGTTGGTTGCTGAAATTGAAAAAGAATTACTCGCGCTCAAAGAAGAATATGGCGATAAACGTAAAACGCGCTTTGAAGCTGCTATTGATAATATCTCTGAAGCTGATTTAATTCCTGATGAAGAAGTGGTTGTTACGTTGACACGTAAGGGATATATCAAGCGTGTTGTGCTTTCTATGTACAATGTGCAACGTCGTGGCGGTAAAGGTAAAATGGGAACAGCGGACTTGCAAGAATCTGATGATGTCATGCAGGATGTCTTTGTTGCCCGTAACCATGATGAGCTCTTATTCTTTACCAATCAGGGTCGCGTTTACAGTATTAATGTGTATGAAGTTCCTGAAGCATCACGCATTGCAAAAGGTCGAGCGATTATTAATATTATTCCGCTCCAACCTGATGAACATGTTGTCAGATTGCTCTGTACTCGTGACTTTGAAGGTAAGTTTATTGTTATGTGTACCAAGAAAGGTACCATTAAACGGACTGAAGCATCCTTGTTTGCCAAGATTCGTTCAACCGGTATTCGCGCGTTGACTATCGATGAAGGTGATCAGTTGGTCTTCTGTGCTTTAAGCTCAGGGAGTGATTCAATTGTTATTGCAACGGCAGAAGGACAAGGAATCCGGTTCACTGAAACCGAAGTTCGGTCTATGGGCCGTCAGGCAGCGGGTGTTATCGGTATCCGGTTATATGAAGGGGATCATGTTGTTGGTCTTGCAGTTGCGGCCGAAGACAAAGACCTGCTCTTTGCAACTGAAAAAGGATACGGCAAACGAGTTAAAATTTCTGATTTCCGTGTTGCCCATCGTGGCGGTCACGGAGTTATAACCATTCCTGCCAATACACGCAATGGCAAAGTAATTGGTCTTGAGATTGTTGATGACAATTCAAGCGTGTTGCTCATTGATGTTTCCGGCAAGATTATTCGTTTGTCTCCAAAGGAGATTCGTACTATGGGGCGCCAGGCACAAGGTGTTAGACTTATACGGCTCGACCCAGGTCAAAAACTTGCTTCTGTGGTCGTGATTGAAAGCGATGAAGAAGAAGGCAATGAAAACGGATCTGACGAAACAAAATAAAACGTTATTACATCTCAGTTTAATTTCTGGAATTGGACCTGCAACCGTTGAAAAACTGGTTGCAGGTTTCTCATTGGAAACAGTTGCTGATATATACCAGTTTTCTGAATCAGATTTTAGTGCCCGTTGCGGTGTATCTCAACGCGTGGCGCATCTTATTGTTGCCGGGCTCAAGGATCAGCGACGACTTGATTTTGAGTTGGAGCTAATGCAATTGCATGACATTACGTGTTTGACCATTGCTGACGAAGCGTATCCTGCTTTGCTTAAACAAATTCATCTGCCGCCGATTGTTTTGTATGTGCGGGGTATTTTGCCCGCGGCACGGACCAAAAGTCTGGCCGTTGTTGGTTCACGCAAGGCAAATGCCTATGCGCATCGTGTGACACGCTTATTGCTGCCGCCCTTGATTCAGCACAATGTGTGTATTGTCAGTGGAGGCGCGCTTGGTGCGGATGCTATTGCTCACTCCGTGACACTTGAAAACAATGGAACGACGGTCGCGGTGTTGGGGGCGGGTTTATTGCGTGCCTATCCGCGTCAAAATAATGGCTTATTCAAGTCTATTGTTGAAAATGGCGGTGCTTTGATTAGCCCATTTCCTTTGGAAACAGAAGCGACGCCGGGCAATTTTCCGGCGCGGAATCGTATCATTGCCGGACTTTCACAGGTTTGTCTGGTTTTGCAGGCAGCAGAGAAAAGCGGCGCGTTGATTACTGCTTCCTGGGCGCTTGATGCGGGACGTGATGTATGCGCCGTTCCGGGACCGATTGATGATCCGTTAAGTGCCGGATGTAATAATTTGTTGCGCCAAGGCGCGCATGTGATAACAGGACCACAGGATCTGCTCCATCTTTTTGGTTTGGCTGTTACGAGTGAGCGTGCTCAACAACAAAGTTTGATTACAGAATCGGCGCCTGTTTTTGAGGATGAAATTGAAGCAACCATTTATCGGCGCTGTGCTCAGCCTATAGGTTTTGATGATCTGTTAGCTGAATTGGAGCTTGATCATTGCGTGTTGCAAGAGAAACTGTTCAAGTTACAACTTGATGGCAAGCTGGAACAGAATTTTATGGGTTTTTGGAAAGCGCTTCCGTAATCCCACTATTTTCAAAAACTTTTCAATAATAGTTGCAGAGAAATTTCAGAACGGTAAACTAGGCTGAAATTTCTAAACAAGGAATTCTCTTATGTTCATGTTCCCAAAAACATTGTTGTATGGTTCTATCGGGTTTAGTCTTTTCAGTTTTCTTATGTGCGTTCCGTTGATGAGCATGCAGGATGCTGATAGTTTGAAGCAGTTTATGAAAAAGATTGAGGAGAGGGATCTTGCAGGGGTCAAAGATCTTGTTCAAAATGGAAAAATAAATGCGGAAATGCTTTCTGCAGGATATGAAAAGGCTGAACAATTAAAAGTTGAAACTGAGTCAAACCGTGATGAAAAAACGGAACGCTCTGAAGAATGGCTCAACTTCAATGCTCAATGGGAACTGTATAAATCAATCTCGGATTATTTAAATAATATTGATCCTAAAATATTTAAGGTGTACAGAAATAAAGCATTTGAATCAGCATCATCGGTGATTTCTGCAGAATCTTCAGTATCATGTTTGGCCTCTTCATCATTTGCTCCAGTTGTTTCATCAAGACCGTTGGCGGACATTGTTAATGAAGTTTTGCGTGGCCGTCCATCAAACACGGAAACATCAATGAGTCAGGCTGCATCGGATTCTGTTTCAAGTGACCAATCACAGCATGATGAAACTCAATCCGTTCCTCCTTCTTCAAGTTCGTATGAAGCAGTTACATTGACAACAGAAGAGCCTGAACATCTTGCTCAGCAATTAGCTGCAACTTCAACACAGAGTACTTCTAGTACTGTTTCATCATTATCTCCTATTCTTGAGGAATCACAGGATCGTAATTCGCCAAGGTTAGCAACTTCTTTGGATCCTCAGTTGCAAACGGTTGCTAATGTGCGTTGTTGCAATTGCTTTTATACCGTAATATGTATGTTTTGGTATTACATGACTGCGCCGTTCATCAAAGAAAAAAGTATCTGAACTTTTACGGGGAGTTGTATATGTTTGCCGAGATGCGTTATGCATTTTTTGTTATAGTGGGCTTCTCTTTTCTTACGGTATCGGCCATGGAAGATCAACAAGTCAGAGAATCTTTCATGTACACACTTGCTTATGATAGCGCGGAAGAAATTAAAAGATTTGTTGAAGTGTATAAGACACAGATTGATCATCAAACTTTTTGTCATGCGTTACATAAGACTCTTGCTCAAGGCAATCTTCCCTTAATTCGATTTTTGATTAAGGAAGGAGCTGTTGATGTGATGAGTGAAACTCTTGGAATTGCGTATGAGACGGGCAATAAACCGTTAACTGCTTTAGAGATTGTGGATCTGAGACTATCTCAAGCAGATGCTCAAGAGGACAGAGAGCGGTATCAAAAGGTGAAAGTATATTTACAGGAACTCATTTGTTCTGATGTGCGTTATGCGGATGATGAAGTTGTGCTTGCAAAGCCGGATCATACGTGTAGGAATACCAGCTGTTTATTATTTGCGGGTAGTTTATTGTGCTGGTATATATATATGTTAATGATGCAGATTCATAGCGGGACTGTTATGCGTAATTGATTGTCCTACTTGAATGTATTATGCTTGCTTTTACGCATGAAGAGTGCGTATATAAAAGCATGAGAAGAATTATAAAAATCAGGGATTATTTATGAACTTGAAATTAAGCATGTTGGTGTTGATGTGCTGCTCTTTTTATAGTTTTCATGTATGTGCCATGGATGGGATGAGTGCCAGTGAGCGTAAAGAAGAAAAAGAGAAGCTACAGCAGAATACTGCCAGATCTGAGCCGCAGGTTGCTTCTGTTGTCGGGCGCAATGCGAGTCCCAGGAATTCGCCTCTTGATACAATTTTCCGTGTACTCTGTTTGTATAGGATGCAAAATCAGGATAAAGGCATTCATGATTTGAGATTAATTTCAGGAAGTTTGCTGCCACAAGAAAGTGATCCCAATGGGTTGATACCAACAACAACCACACTGTTGCATACGCTTGTTGAAATGGGTGATTCGTATCTTCCGATTATAAAAATGCTTGTTGGTGAGAAGGGTGCACGCTTTGATGTCAAAAATGGATCAGGTGAGACAGCGCTTGATGTTGCTCAACGAGTTAAAAATGCTGCCAATATTTTGAACTTTTTTAAAAATTATAAAGCGCGTTCTCCCCTGCATATTGCTTTTGTACAGAGTTCTTCTTCCAGTTCTTCATTATCTTTTGTGCCACAATGGTCATCTTCAAGTACTACGACAACTTCTACCGTACTGGAAGTTCCGGCATCGCTTGCTGAACAGATCAGTTCAGGTCGTGTACGAGGATCAACGCATAGACGTACAATTTCCAATTCTTTATTGGCGCCGGTGCTTGATGTTAATGCATTAACTATTCCTGTCACAGAATTCCTTGCTGAGAGGGTTGAGCCGACCATCAAAGAAGCAGAAGCGCGGGAAGACGATGATGGTTGTATTTATGCTTCTAATGATTCTGTTCGCGCCTCCGTGCGTGCTCCACAAGCAAAAAAATTAACGCCACATTTATCAATTGACCTTACGCAGATTCAGCCAAAGCCTGCTCGTGAACGTGCAACTGATCCAAAAACACCGAATAATTCAGCGGGGACATCCGGTAAGAATTCTTCCCCAACGCACGCCCCTAATGTTGATGATCAGTTTTTGTCTGTTCCATCAGATGGTCATTCTGATAGTCATCGGTCGGATAGTGTTCAGGTGCCCAATGCGCCGCCAAATTCGGCAAATTCAGCGCATGGAAACACGGGCCGGCGCAGTGCACCATTGGTCCAGCAAGGGCATCAGTTAGTTAATATCCGTCCCCAGACCGCATCTCCAAATAATGATAATAATAAAATTACTATGGTGGAATTGAGTGACCATTTGAATCGTGCTACTCAATCTCCCGTATCGGCACATCCTATACAAGAACCACTTGCTTCTGTATTGGAGGATGTGCAAAAAGTAAACCAAAACAATGTGCCATCCGTTCAGCAAGAAGTTCAACAAGCTGATATCAGTCCTCGGCACGTGTCTCCCGATGACAAGAAGAGGGTTGATTTGTTGGCACTGGTAGCTGGTCGTTTGCGTTCCAGTGCTCAGTCTCCAATATCGGCGTTTCCTGTGCAGGCATTGGTTGATCAGCAACGCAAGTCGCCTGAATCCCCTGAATCAATAGAGCAACAGTCATTGCCTAATACTGTGCAAACAGCATCTGTTGTGGAAGTGCATCGGGCAGATGTTTCTCTGTCACATGCCCAGGATACTGTTGCAACGGGTGTGTTTGCTGATCAAAAAGAGCTCTCCATTCGTACAATACAAACACCCACTCCATCGACTCAGACTGGAAGTCGGCAAAAATATATGAAATCACCGGCTGTTGTTGCAGAAGTTTCTGCGAATACGCCAATTCCTTCAGTGAATCACCTGATGGGACCAGCTCCCGTGCAAATTGATAAGCGGCCTTGGTACATACGGTTATTCTGTTGCGGCTCAGGTAAGAGCCAGTAACGAATTAATTGTGCTATTACGTTTATGAGATAAAAGCGCATAACTCAAGCACAAGTTATGCGCTTTTCTTTGTTTTGTTGACTTGAATTATTTATACCTGCTACTATTGTTATTAATGACAAATAATAAATAGTAATCAAAGGGCAGGGGTTATGCGTTATGTGGTATGGTGCATGATTTTGGTAGTTTTTGAATTACAAGAGCTTGCTTCAATGGATCCACATGAAAGTAAGGAAGCTAAGCAAGATGTTAAGACTAATAATCATGGATCTTCAGAATCCATGGTTTTTGTTAAAGCGCAAGATGTGCTTAATTGGGCCATTGGAAATAACAATGTTGAATATGCTGAAAAGGCTTTGAAAGTTGGTGCTTCTTTGGAACAAGCTTTTCCGTATTGTCGAACAACTGCCATATTGCATTTTCTGGTACAAAAAGGGTTACGTTTGAGCAGTCAGCAACGGTTGGATTGGGCTGTTTTTCATAATGATGAGGCTCTTGCTTTTCAAGAACTGAGAGCCGGGGCATCACCCTATAAGGCGTTGTGTTATTGTCGTACCGGTGCCATGTTGACTACGTTGATTTCCGGAGGAATGATGGTTGATGGTATTATGCCTGATATTGGTGTAACGCCGCTCTATTTTTTTCTTGATCATATTTGTCAGACTAATTTTACGGAACAGAAAAATATTATAGATATATTACTGCTGATGGGGGCTGATCCCGATGTTGTTATTGAAGGAATAGATCAGTCTAGGCCGATTTATGTACACGCATTACAGCGGGCGGTGTATTTAAACCGGGTGGACCTTGTTGAGTTGCTTATTCAGCGCAATGCAGCCTTGAATATTCAAGATCAAAATGGTTTGACGCCGTTGCATATTGCGGTGCATTTGAATGCGTTTGACATTATGAAGTTGTTGGTTGATTCAGGCGCTTCTTTGGATATAAAAGATAAAGCCGGTGCCACATCATATGACGTGGCCGTTGAATATGAGCGGTATGATTTTATTGAATATCTGGATCGTGCACGCTATTTGCGGAGCAATCAAATAAAAACAACGGTGATAGCCACTACCACATCATTAGGGTTGCCGCAGATTATTGCAGTTCCGTTGACAGATGTAACACACGAGCCACCACAAGTGTCATCAACTTCTTCAACTGATACCTCAGCTGCTTCATCATATGCTTCAACCTCGTCAACGCAATCAGTGGTTGTGGTTTTTTCTCCGACGTTCAATGATCCTGTTGCTGCAAATCAGTCAACTCATGAACAGAAAGAGACCATGCGCGTAGAACCAAACAATTGGTTGCAAAGACCATCAAATTTATGGCGCTCCTTGGTTAACGTTAATGCTGATAGCTGGGAATCTCAAATTAAAGATCATTCCTGGAAAATACCCCATTAGTTATCGGATCACATGAGAGTAATGTTTTTGAATTTTGCAGACCGTTGTACAAATGATGTGATATGATAGGTAACATCATACGTTAGAAGGGGGAATTTTATGATGATATCGGGTAATAAATGGGGTTTATTTGTTTTTGGGTGTTTCTTTTGTATCACGTTATGTGCAATGGATACTCAAGAAGGTTCTGTTGTTGATCCGCAATCACCGATTATGACAGAAATTAAAGGGGCAATTTGGCAATACTATGTTGCAAAGGTTAATGGTGACGTTGCGGGTCAGAATGAAATTATGAAGAAATTTAATGTTGCAGCACAGTTTGACATTTTGCTTGGCGTGATTGAACTCGTCTACCAGAATCCTCTGGTTCCTATGCCATATAAGCCGGTTCCTGTTCCGGCACTTGAAAATAAGGAGAACAATAAGCACCCTTATACGCAGAATGTTCGTGAATATGTGTGTGGGGGTACCGCGAATGCTCAAAGTTATTTAGAGGTTGAGGATGAATATCAAAAAGGGGAATATGAAAATTTCTTAAGAGTTTTTCATTTTAAACCGAAACATCATTGATTTTGTTACGTGTTTTTGTGAGTTGATAAAAAAGGGGCCCATTAATTGGGCCCCTTTTCCGTAGCTTTTTTAGTAGGGGGTTGGAGCTGCTTTGGTACCGTGACCAATTAGGCTGGCCAATGTTGCTTTTAATGCTCGTATTTTAGCATTTTCTTTCTGTTCCGTTGTTTCTGATGGAAGCTGCGTGAATAGTGGTTGTTCTAAGTTAAAACCACGGAATTGTCCTCGATTGATTTCTCGCAAATTTCTTGTCAATTCATCAGGAGCAACATGAACTCTGAGTAATGGTGCCGATGTTGAATGAGGCAATGTTCTTTGTTCTTCTTTAATATATTGTAAGAAGCGAAGCGAGTTGTTATCCAGGGCAATCGGTTTCTGCTGAGTGAGTGGCGTATGCAATGTTTCTGCAGGAGGAGTTTTCAACATTCTAGGATTATTTCTTACTGTTTCCTTATAATCTCCCTCAAGGAAGAATTGAGTTTGATCTGCATAAGGCAGTTGGTCAAGAACTGTTATTTGTGGTTCAGGTTGTTCTTCTATGGTTGGCAACTGTTGGGCATTAAATCTGTCAAATTGCAGATTGGAGAAAGAAGCAGTTCTTTGTGCTTTATGGAAATCTCGCATGTTTGCTTCATGTGCCAACTCTGTTGCTAATCGTTCATTCGGATTTTTGATGACAATCATCGTTGCCGGTGCTGAGGTTGAACGAGTAGTTAATTGCTGTTGTTCTTGTTGTTGAATGTAATCAATAAATTGTTGTGTCATTGCGGTCGGTTCTATTGGATTTTGTGGAGACAATGCTTCTATTGAACTTGGGGTTGAAGGTGTGTCTGATGCAACAGGACTTGCTGAAGGAGCGTTAGAGTCAGCACGTAAAATTGCATCGAAGTCGTCAATATCACCTTCAAAAAATATCGGTTCTTGTATTGAAGCTTTTTTTGTTATTTGTTGTTGAGCTGTTGCTACAGGCTTTTGAATTTGTTGTGGCGTTACTTGTGCTGGTTTTGATTTTAATATGTCATTGTGATAATTAATGACATCAGTTAAGTCTATCAAGTGGGCCAAAAATGTTTTTTCTTTGGTATATTTTGCGAGATCGTTTACTTTATATCCTTTTTTATAGTGAGCCAATAAAATGAGCGTTTGTGGATTTAAAAGAGCATAGAGAGCTGCTTTTTTGCCGGCTTTTGTTTTTAATACAAATTCTTGGCTCTTGTGCTCAGTTTTTTGCCCCGTTGGATTATTCATCGGGTACATATGAGCAGTAGTTGCCAAACAAAATATTGTTAAAAGTATACGTTTTAATTTCATAGTATTTTCCTCGAAAATTAGCTCGAAAATTAAACTGATTATATAGGTGATATTCATCTTATATATAAATATATCCTATTTGAAACAATTGTCAATAGCCTGAAAGTAGCTTTCTGCTCGTGCTTTCTATGAAATTTGCACTGAAGGGGCATCTCGTTTTTGTGGGGTTTTTGATAGATTGGATTTAATTCAGCATGAAATTAGTGCTTGATAAATCCGGCTCAATTCTGTCCGTTCCTATAGTCTGGCCGAATGTCTATCAAAATGGTCCATTCAAACGCGTTTTCTCTTATCTTCTTTGTATTCCTTGTTAAAATCGTGCTCTTCTGATTAATCTGGGATCAAATCTGTAGTTAGAGTGGTGGGGTTGATATGAAAAAATATCAAATAATTTTATGGGCCTATGGGCTTTCAATGTTTTCTGATGGTATCTTGGTTCCTATTTATGCATTTTTTGTGCAGAAGGTTGGCGGCGGTATTTTGGAGACAGCCGGTGCGGTTTCCGCGTTTTCCATTGTGGCCGGGATAACCACTATTTTAATTACCAGGAAGCCATGGAACGCGCAGCACAAGCTTCGGTTCTTATGGGTTGGTTGGCTTATTTGGCTCTTGGGAGTTATCAGTTATCTGTTTATTTATGATGTTCAGACCTTATTTGCCGCAGCTGTTTTAACAGGCTTTGGAAGTGCGCTTTCAAATCCGGCGCTTGATGCTGAGTTTTCTGAGGCAACTTCAGCGGATTCTTTTGCCGGGTGGGGGTCATTTGAAGGAATTAACAGCATTGTGAGCGGTATTGCAGCGTTGTCAGGTGGTGTTGTTGTTGTGCGGTTTGGTTTTGATACGTTGATCTATTGTATGATTGTTACGGCGACAGCATCACTTGCCGTCTTGGTGTATTACGTGAGGCAGAAGCATCTTTTTGAGAATAATCCTGTCTAATAAAGAGTTTGCTTAAGGTTCTCATTGACCCGTTATCGTGTTTATTGCACTTCGCAGCTTCATTTTTTTAAAAAATCTGGTATAATATTTTGATATTTGTATTAAAGAAAATAACATGAATATTAAAAAAGATTTTCCCATATTTGCCGCGCATCCCAACTTGGTTTACTTGGATAGTTCCGCAACGAGCCAAAAACCGCAGATTGTCATTGATGCGATCAGCCATTTTTACGCGCAGTGCAATGCGCCATCGTATCGCAGTACGTATCGGCTCGCTGAAGCGGCGACTGAGCAACTTGAACATGCTCGCGCAACTTGCGCCGCGTTTGTCAACGCGTCATCAGCTGATGCAATCGTGTTTACCAAAGGAGCAACTGATGGTATTTCATGCGTTGCCTTTGGTTGGGCCCGCAATGTTTTACAACCCGGTGACGAGATTGTTGTTACCGAATGTGATCACCATTCAAATCTTCTGCCGTGGTATGAAGTGGCTCAAAAGACCGGCGCTGTCTTGCGTTGGATCATGCTCAATTCCGATGGAACCATTAACCACGAATCATTAATTTCCGCAATAACGCCCCGTACAAAATTAGTTGCCATTACTGCGTATTCGCATGTGTTGGGTTCGCTTGATGCCTTGGTTGATGTAACCGAGCGGCCCTTGATTCAAAAACTTATCAAGCGCGCGCATGCCTTTGGTGCCCGCGTTCTCCTGGATGCGGCTCAATGGCTACCTCATCACCGGTTGGATGTGCAAAAAGTTCCGGCTGATTTTGTTGTGTGTTCTGCGCATAAAATGATGGGACCTCATGGTGCCGGATTTTTGTATGTGACTCCTGAGCTGCATGAACAGTTTGAGCCGTATCAGCGTGGTGGCGGAACAACATTTCATGTTGATCATGAAGTGGCTTTTTGGCGTAAATTTCCGCATCTGTTGGAAGCAGGAACATTGCCGCTTGCCAATATCGTTGGGTTTGAAGCTGCGTTGCGGTATCTGACTGCAATCGGTTTTGATGACCTGCGTGATCATGAGGCCTGTTTGTTCAGACATTGTATTGATGAGTTGCGTGACATGCCACACATTCGTCTTCTTGCTCCTGCCGTAGCGCAGGATGTTCAATCATTAATCAGTTTTAACGTTGAAGGCATGCATGCTCATGATGTTGCCGCGTTTTTGGACACGTACAATATTGCGGTGCGTGCGGGAAACCATTGCGCGCAAATTACACACAAATCTGTGGGTGTTCCGGCGTCGGTACGTGCGAGTTTTTATGGCTATACGATGCATGATGATATTGATCGTTTCATTGCAGCACTGCGTCAATTGCCGATGAGAATCTAATGCAACAACCGTTTGTTGGCCTTTACGCAACGTATTATGATGTACTCTTTCCGCTTGATGAAACTGAGTTAAATTTTTACTGTCATTGGGCGCGACACGCTCAAGGACCGGTGCTTGAAATTGGTTGCGGTACCGGGAATATGCTCTGCGCTTTGGCTCGTAATGGTTTTGAAGTTCATGGCCTTGATTGTTCAAAACCGATGTTAGATTTGGCTGCGCGTAAAGCGCACGAATCAGGACTTTCTTTGCAATTGCATCACCAGGCGCTTGAAGCATTGGCTTTGCCTCACACATTTTCCATGATCTCTGTTTCTTCATGTTCATTCATGTTTCTCACTGATTATGTTCAAGCGCAACAAACGTTAACGCGTTTGTATGATCATATGTCATTGGGAGGGTATCTGCTCATTTCATCGTTTCTGCCTTATCAAGAAATGATGTCCGGTGTTTCCGGGCGTCAATGTATTCATGACATAACGCTTGATGATCAATCACAACTGACCGTGTACCAAACCGTTACGTATGATTCTGTTCATCACACGCGTACCTGTGTTTTGGATTTTGAGTTGTGGTGTTCCGGAACGATACATCAGCAGGAACAACATGCGTTTCTTTATCGCTGGTATGGCGTTGAGGAATTGATGACCATGATCAAAGCGGCAGGCTTTTGCGATGTTGCCGCGTATGGTGATTATCAGACGTTGCCTCTTGCCGCTGATGCTGAAACGGTGATTGTTGTTGCGCGCAAACCTCTTTAACGGCCTCCTGTTGTACTACAGGTTATGGTTGCGGATCCTCTAAACAACTGTGACATACTTTGAGTAACCGCGGTTTTGCGTGCTGCCAATGCATTTGCCAGATTGGTCGTCTGATTCACGCGGCAGGTAGTAGTTGATTCGTTACCTTTGCAAACCACTTGCGAGTATATTCCAAAAATCATAGAAAGAATTCTGGTTGCCCAGCGTTGTACATCGGCAAGGCTTTGATCGATAGCGTAACTACTGCTTCCCGTTATGGAAATGGTGTTTCCCGAGCGTTGTAACGTATAAGGCAAACGATCTTCAACAAAGCCGGTGAGCATGTTTTTCAATGCTTGGCTGTTTGGTGATGCCGGTGTTACATAGATGTTATAGATGTAGGCGTTCCAATCATTGTCACACGTATCTTTCAGCAATGTGCATACATAGTCATTGACCGCGGGACTTACGCCGTCAAGCAGGTTGTTTTCTTGGAATTGCGGATTGTCGGTGCAATCGGTTCTGCTCCGTTTGCACACGGTGTATTTATCGGGCAATGGGCATGGAATGCTGACACCAAAAATCTTGCGGTAAAAGCTGATGCGGTCATCTCCCTGCTGTTGATTACAGGGCTCAAGGTTTTTTGAACTTTGCTGTTTGGAAGGGTCCGTCGCACCAATCGCAGAGACGAGTCCATAATAAATGAGCGCGTCAAGCAGATCGGTTTGGAATGTTTCGCAGCCGTTTGCCATGGCAGATTTGGCACGATTTTCATACCAGTTTATGAATTTCTCAGCGGCCCCCTTGAACAGATAATGGATAGCTGTGAGTCCCGCCCTGTTGGCAAGATCTCTTTGTGGTTGTGTCAGATTTATTTTGTACTGATCATACAGGTTCACAATGGTAAACAAGTTGTTTGCGGCAACAAAATAATTTTTATTGTGCGTGTCGGTTGCGTTGATGAATGCATTGTACAGGAAGTTTTGTACCTGTTGATCATAGAGCGCTCTGAAATGATCCTTACTTGATGAGTCGCTTTGGTTGGTTTTATAAATCTGGGCGATTTCAGCAAATGCCTTTTGTATGTCTAATGAGACTGCCTGATAATTGTCGGCGGCAGTATTGCCAACCAGGTATTTTTGTAAGAAGGTGATGTATTGATACATGATAAATTGTTGCAGCGCATCAGTTTTTACCGTCAACTGAGCGTTGTAGTCCGGCGGCAACACCACATTCGGAACCTGTTCCTGTGAAGCGAACGCGAAGAGCCTTGCACTCTTAAATAGATTTTTTACCGGACTGTTTTGCAGCGCAGTGTAATAGATTTTACCATCCGTATCCAGAGAGTTGATTGTTGCCGGTGGCGTTTGCAGCGGGTTCCATGTTTGAATTCCCAGCAGTTGTTTTTCATATGATTGCAGCGTGTTTCCCGTCAGATATGATGCTTGTTTGTACAGCATGTATGCGGCGGATGGCTGTGCCGATTTGCACATTTGCATGAGCTGGGTTTTGCGTTGATTGATAAATGTTTTAATGAACGCGTATTCGCTTGAATCAGGTACTCTTTTTTCCATATCAAGGTATTGCCCGATTCTGTTAATGCCAATCACGTATGCCTCAATTCCCAACGTGCCCTGTGTTTCTAATGCTGTCGTGTTGAGCATGTTCATGTTGGTGATCGGCAAGGTTGGATAATTGTTAATGAAGAGCGCGTATGACGTTGACGTACTGCCATACTGCCCGACAAAAATACCCAGTTTGTACGTGGCGGTTTTGGTTGGAGTTCCCGTCGCTATTAATGTTTTCAGTGTCTTAATATATTCGGTTCTCAATGCCGTTCTGTCAGCGTCGCTCATTTCAGCGAGGCCGCCGCAATTTTCAATGAGCGTATCTGCCAAAATATCAGGATATGTTGATGGGTCATTCAGGTAATCCGCGTATTGCGTGTAAATCTCATCGGGAATCGGTACAACCCATGAAGGAAGCAGGTAGCGCGTATACACTTTTCCTGCCATGTCAGGAAGATACGTATTGAAATCATCGGTTGGCGCAATCGGTTCCGCTGCCGTAAGTTCCGTATTGAAAATCATGAACGCAAGTGTGCTGAGGCTGTTGAGTGTATCAAGTTGCGCGTAGGCGCTTGAGCCGGATATCACACTGGCTTTTTGATAAAACATGCGTGCTTGATTAAGTGCCGATGCTGCTTTTTGCAGTCTGATTGGAACAAACTGGCTGATGATTTTTTGCGGATTATTTGTAATGTCTTCGTTGCTATACGTTACATTCGTGATGAGCTTGCGGTTGCCGTTTGCGTCCCACTGATCTTTAAGTGCTTGGCTCAACATGAAAACGCCGTAATTCTGATATAACTGCGCGCGCGTTTGCATCAAATTCGCGTCCGGCAGGGTTATGGCCGGTAATGATGGCAATAACGGCACGGAATATTGCGTTCCTTTGACATCAATTAAAGGCGTATCATGCAATTGCTGCGCAAGAGCTTGTATGGTGGCAAGCGCGTCAAGATTTTTCAGCGCGGCATTGTATTTTTCTTCCGTATCAAGCTGGGATGTTTTATAAGCCTGCGCCGCTGCAGTACCATTGTTCCACAGCGGTTGTAGTAGTTTTTGGAGCACATCGGTGCTTGCCGTTTGCGGTGGCGCCTTGGTGCCCAATTTTTTTGCTTCCGCGTATTGCGTGTAAGCAATTTTGATTTGCTTGATGAGATAATCCTGGTGCATGCGGACGATATTTGAATTTTGGTAGGCGTCCATGCAGGTAAAGTAGAGCGTTATTGCCTGGTCGCGTGTGGTTTCAGCCGCGTTATTCAGTGCGAATTGAGCCGCCTTTGCTGCTGATTCCCATAGACTTAACGCCTGTTGATTTTCCGTATAAGTAGGGTCGGCGCTTTCAGCATCTGCTCTTTGCTGTGCATATCGAGCATCAACATTCTCAGCGTTGGTTAGAGCGTCCTGCGCGTTCTTCAGGAGCCGTCCGGCTGAAGTACTTATAAATCGGTTGATTTTTTTCTGATTTTCATCAGAAATATAAGGATATATCGCGTTAATCGAAGTTGCGTAAAGCACATAGTTGAGTCCTTGATCGTCACAGCCCGTTTTTTCATTGCAGGAGCTATCTATCTTTGTTTGCCAGAAAGGCCCGGCGAGTATTTTTGCAACATATGCCGTGAGCGGTTTTGTAGCGTCTTTTGTTGTTTCAGCTAATGATTCATACCAGGGGAACGGATTACACGCTTTGTATCCTTTGTTTGCTCGCAGCTGTTGCATGTGCTGATCAAACTGTTGCGCGTAATCAAGCGCTTTCAGCCATGAGGCTTGTATGTCTTCATTGTCGGATGACTGTTTAATGTTTTCTAATTGGTTGAGTAGATTTTTGAGGTTTATGAAAAGTTTGTTGGTGATCGCGCTGACATAATCATACACGGCTTGGGCATCACGCGCGTATGAGATCCATGAATCAGGAACCAGGTGTCCATTAATGTTTGTCGCGGTGCTTGTTTTGACAAGCATGTCATTGTAATCATACGCGGCCTGCTCATAATAATCCTGCGCCTTGGCCAAACTATTTTTTAAAGATTCATAACTGCTTTGCAGCGGTAGCGTTGGAAGTTGGACGTTGTTCATGCTTTGCTTGCCTTGTTGCTGGTTATAAAAACCTGACAGGAATGAGGCAGCAGCTTTGAGGTGATTGTTGAGCCAGGTTGTTCCCTTGGTGGCGCTTAACATTATTAATTTTTTCGTGAAATCCGCTTGCGATGCTCGGGCATCATTCAATGCTTCTGCCAAAGCGCTGATTGTAGTGACGTTCATATTCGCAATTTGCGCAAAGACGCTATCATCGCCCGCTTGAGCATCACTTGAATAGGAAATGGACTCTTTTGATTGTGGTGTGCATGCGCAGGAAAGCGGGGTTGATGCTGTGTAGCAGCCAAGGCAATTAAACGCGCTTGCCGTGTCTTGCAAGATTCTTTGTATTGATGTCAGTTTTTTGATGTTTGGATTGGTGGTGCTGATGAGATTGTTCAATTCTTGTTTTGGGTCAAAGGAGCTTTGTTGCGGATCGGCAAATAAAGCAGGGTCCAAGCTCATCTGGTTTGCCAGTTGCTCTTGCATATGATAACTGATGTACGCGAATGCGCGGTGCATCATATTCCAGATGTCTTTGGCCGTATAGGTTGAGCCGCCGTTGTACACATTAAATGCCTGTTCAAAGGTAATGGTGCTTTTGGTGACGTAAGGCTTAATGCGTGTTTCAGCATCAACTAATGTTTGTTTCGCGTGGTCGTATTCTTCTTGGGATAAGGTAATTTTTGATGACACGTCGGCCAATTTGTTCAGAATGATGGCATCGGTGTAAATAAATAACGCATCGCGCCGCGCAACAAATTGATTATACAGATTTTGTTTCCAGTTTGTGTTGACATATTGTTCGGTTGGCTTGATCCATTCAGTTTCATATGTGGTTCCAAGTTTGAGCAGGAGATTGTGATTCTCAATATACGGTTGTCGTGTGCTTTGACTCACGGCATCACTGATCTTATTTGATAACCAAGTGAGATTGTTGATACAGAGATCAATCATATATTGGGTAGTAGTTATAATTTCATTACTCTGACTAACCGCCGCATCAATGGTGGTTGGGAAGTCTATGGTGAAAAATTGATGAAAATAATTAAGTGCTGACAAATAATTGTCGCGTGTAACATTGTCCAATTGCTTGTAGGTGAGTGTTTCTTCACGTAATGCAAGTAGAGGAGCGCTTCTCATGGCCGTATCAAGACTTTCTTGAGCTTTTGTATAATTTGGATAGCTTGGTGTATCAATGATAATAACTTCTGGTTCACCGCTTTCAGATTGGTCATCGGGTAGTGTAAAAAGTGGTGTATCATCGTCATCGGATTTGATAGGTGTGTGTTCAAAGGCTAAAAAAGCACACAATACGGTTAGCGCCAAAAATTTTTTCATGGGTAAACTCCTCTATGCCATTGAGATGATAGTAATAGATATAATGTGGGTGTTGCAATAAAAAGTAATACAGTAAATAAAAAATGGAGAAAGCCTGTGGAAAAAGGCTTTCTCCATAGAATCCTATTGAGTGTTTTTGTTTAGACTTTAGTTGCTGTTATTGAAGTAGGAATTCTTTTGTCATTTATTACAACTGAAAGCTTGCCAGCTTGACCTAACTCAAGGGGTGAAGGTGATTTTCGTGGAGCTTTGACAGCCGGAGCATCTTTAGTGTTGCCGCATCCGTTGGTCGAATTGTATGTCGCATAGGTATAAACTGTAAAATTATTGTCCGAACGGCCAATTAAATGGACATAGTTGCATTGGTATTGAAATCCTATGGGCAATAGGATGATTGTCTGAGTAGTTGTTCCTGTGGGGCTGCCTTTTGAGGATAGGTCCGGAAAGGTATTGTTACTGCCTGGTATAGGGTATGTGCTGAGCGTGTGCGCTTTGGCTATTAATGGGGCATCATCCATGAAATCACCGCAAATACGGAATGAGTATTTTTTGTCTGTGGAAAACGTGAATGAATGCTCATCTCCATACATGTTTTTACTGGTATCACTAAACCAGCCATAAAACGTCTGAATCCCATATTTTGGCATAAACCAATCTTTAAATTGAGAGGTTTCTTCTTTACTTTTGTCTATTTCTGCGAGCAGTTCATCCAGTGGCGCATCTGTTGTTACTATTATATAATCCTTGTCGCTTTGGTTGTCAATAGAGCTCAAGATTACTGTATTTTTATTTAAAACATCTCCCCCGCAGCGATGGTCCATGCATATTCCTTCGGGCCATATAGCTCCCTTTAAGGTTCCAGCGTTATACAGGTTTTTTAAGGTAGCAAAAGAGATTTTAGCGCCTTTAAGATTGGCATAATTAAAGTTAGCACTTTTGATCAAAGCTCCTTTAAATTGTGCGTCCATCAACATGGCTTTAGAGAAGTTTGTATCTTGTATAATGGTATCTGTTAGATCAGCACCTGTTAAATTTGCTTCGGAAAAATCAGTGCCAGTAAGATTTTCACCATGTAAATTGGCTAATCTGAATTTGCCTTCCGTCAATGATTTATAAGTTAGATCGCAGTATGCGAGATTGAGACCCTCACATTGCTTGTTTGGGAGGCAGTTACAAACATCTGCTTTACTGTAATAAACACCTGACGCGCATGCTATCAGCATGGCGAGTGCGATGCATTTTGTTATGGTATTCATGATCTTCCTTTTAGTTATAAATTTTCTTTTAAAATTGTGTTTAGGCTTTAGTTGCTGTTATTGAAGTAGGAATTCCTTTGTTATTTATTACAACTGAAAGCGTACCGGCTTGATTTAAATCGAGAAGTACAGATGAGGTTTGTGGTGCTTTGACTGCCGGAGCATCTTTAGTATTGCCGCATCCTTTGATCAGGCGGTATGTTGCATAAGTAAACACTGCAAAAATACCGGTTCCTTCAGAGCGGCCAATTAAATGGACGTAGCTGCATTGGTTTTCAAAATCAACGGGGAAGAGAATAATAGTCTGAGCATCAGTTCCGGTAGTATCTATGTTTGAAGATACGTCTGGGTATGTATTGATATTGCCAGCTGCAGGAGGATAGTTGCTTGTGGTGCGTGCGTTTGCTATGACTGATTTATCATTATATTCACCAAGGAAGCGGAACGAATATCTTTTTCCTGTTGTGTTGTTAAATGTGTATGAAGTTTCTGGGTTGTTACTTTTATAGAAACTAAGCCAGTTTGTAAGCTGAGAGGTATTATCTGGGCTTTTATTTATTTCATTAAGCAATTCATTTAAAGGAGCGTTTGTCGTTGCTATTCGATAATCAAAGTTGCTTTGGTTATTAATTGTGCTTAATATAACTGTTTTTTTATTTGGATTTGTCGAGCAACGATGATCAGGACATGTTCCGTCGGGCCATATCATTCCTTTTACGGCTCCTCTAGGAAGAGCTTTTAACGTGTTTTGATCAACTGTGGCACCGGTTAAGTCAGCGTAACTAAAGTCAGCAACTTGAATTCCGAAACCGGATACTTGGTTAATCTTAATTCCAGTAAGGTTTGCATTTTTTAAAATCGCTCCTGTGAACCTTACATAGGGCCGTGTAACGGCATTGCTCAGGTTGACTCCTGTTAAATCAGCATTTGAAAAATCAACCCAAGAGAGAGTTTTGCCGGATAAATTGGCATTCTTGAAATGCCCTCCTGCGAATGATTTGTAAGATGAATTATATTCGAGATTACACCCTGTAAGGTCTTTTCCCTCACATTGTCCGGTTACAAGACAGTCACAGATTGCAGCAGCCGCAGCTTGATCAGCAGCCAGTTTTGCTTTAGCTTTATCTTCTAATTGTTTGGAAATCTCTTTCGCATAATCAAAGAAACCTCCTCCAAAGCCCGAAAGATAATAAGCACCGGATGCGCATGCCATCAGCATGGTGATTGCGATAACCTTTGTTAAGATTTTCATGATTTTCTCCTTTATTAGGAATTATTTATCTCTACTTTTAAACTAACATATTCAAAATTCTATTTGCAATAGATTTGATGGGCTTTTTGCATGCCAAGAGCTTTGTGGCTGAATTATGCGGGTTTTGGGGTGGCGCAAGGGTGTTGTTTGCTGGTATTTTTTGGGGTTTTGCTTATGCTGAATATATAAAGATTCATTTATGTGGAACAAATATGCGCATTATAGGATATGTTGTTTTGGTTTTTTCATTGCTGGGAGCAACCGCGCTCGGTGCGTTGTTCTTTTTGGTTCACGCGCCGTGGGTAAGTTTGACCTTGCTTGAGCATCAGGATGTTGGGCGCGCTTCTATTTTGCTTGACCATGAAGGGAACGAGTGGGCACGGTTTCAGGTTGACCGGCGCAAACCGATCAGTTTGCATGAAGTTCCGCAACATGTGATTCATGCGTTTATCGCAACAGAAGATCGGAGCTTTTTCAGTCATGCCGGTATTTCCGTGCGCGGAATTATGCGTTCATTGGTTGTGAACACGCTTTTGGGACGGAAGGCTCAGGGTGCAAGTACCATTACACAGCAGTTGGTGCGCTTGCTTTTCTTTGATCAGAAGAAAACGATTATCAGAAAAATTAAAGAGCAGTTTGTTGCGCTTGCGCTTGAAAAGCAGTGCAGCAAAGAAATGATTCTTGAAACGTATTTGAATAACGTGTATTTCGGTTGCGGCGTATATGGCATTGAAGCCGCGAGTGAACGGTTCTGGGGAAAACGCGTTTCCGCATTGACCATTGATCAGGCCGCGACGCTTGCAGGTATTTTACGCTGCCCGGCCCATTATTCGCCACTCATGCATCCTGATCATGCACAGGCGCGACGCAATGTTGTGCTTAAATGCATGGAGCAGGCAGGATTTATTACCACGCAACAGTTCAAACATTTTTCATCATTGCCGCTTTCATTGGCGCCTAAAGAAGATGTTGATATCGCGCCGCACGTCAAAGAACATTTGCGCATTTGGCTTGAAGATATGGTGGGGCGTAATGAGTTGTATACCGGCGGTTTGATTATTAAGACAACGCTCAGCAAACGCGCGCAAATCAAGGCTCAGGAGCTTTTCAAAAGACATCTGGATCGCATTCGGGGCAAGTTAGGCTCAGATGTTGACGGTGCGCTGGTAAGTCTGGATGTGACAACCGGTGGCGTTCGTGCGTTGATTGGCGGTTATAATTTTAAAGCTTCGCAATTTAATCGTGCCTGGTACGCGCAACGGCAGGTTGGCTCAACCATTAAGCCGCTTATTTACAGTGTTGCTTTAGAACAAGGGATTGATTTTACCGATATTGCTGTTGATGAACCGCTGGAAATAGAAGATCATGGTCGTTTATGGGCGCCGCACAATTTTGATGACAAATTTGAAGGCTCAATGACGCTGGGACATGCGCTTGCGGTTTCAAAAAATACAATTGCCATCAAAACATTAATGCGCGTTGGCGTGAATCCGGTGGTTGCACGTGCTCAGCAGTTGCATCTTGCGGAGCATTTGGATCCTTATTTGTCATTGGCACTGGGCTGTGTTGAAGTTCCCGCGGTGAAGATGGCCGGTGCGTTTAACGCATTCTCCAACAAAGGCGTTTATGTTGAACCGCATCTGGTTGAATGGGTTAAGGACCGTTGGGGCAAAAAGATTTGGAAGTACAAACCGGTGGCTGAACCGGTTATGAGCTGGCGTGTCAGCAGCAAACTGGTTCAAGGACTGACCAACAGTTTTGAATATCTCAAACGCAAAAATCCATGGCTCGTGAACAATATGCCTCCTATGTTTGGCAAATCGGGAACGACGAACGAATGCAGAACTTGCTGGTTTTCAGGTGGTACGCCTGATCTGACCACCGTTGCCTATGTTGGGCGTGATAATAATGAATCGCTCGGTAAAGAAATTTATCCGCTTTCAACCGTGTTGCCATTGTGGATCGAATTCAACGCGGCGGTTGGTGGCAAACAACCGCAATTTGATGTTGAGCCGACGCTCCAACGCGTTCATGTTGATGCAATTACCGGCAAAAGCCTCAGTGACGGAATCACTGATCAAGGCATCTGGTTGCTGGTGTAGCACAATACATTCATAACCAATCTCTTGCTCCCCTGCCGTGAACTTTTTTAGGCTGAACAACAAAGCAGGTAGGGAGTGAGGATATGCAAGCATATAAACTATTGATGGTTGCTGTTGCGATGTTGACTGCAGCCGGCGCGCGTGCCATGAGTTTTGATTTCAGTAGCATCGGCGGTTCATTTGAACAAATGGGCCGAGGTATGATAGAAGGCTTTGGCCATTGCTATCATGAACAGTACAACGTTAAAATGATCAATGACTCTCCTCTTTCCATGAATCTTGAAGTTCGCCAGGCGCGGCAATTTATGGGCGCTGAAAGTGAAGCGTATGAAGGCATGCTCAAAGGTTTGGGGATGAGTTCATTAGACTCGGTTACTCGGACCGTAAAACCGTATCAGTCATTTTCCACAACGCCTGAATTTAATTTGTGCTTCGGTAAAGTTTTTATTGATCCGGCCGGCACTGAACCGGGAAAAACTGATTGGAGCCAACGGGGCATTCAGGCGTTCAGCGGTCCACTGCTTACCACGGTTACCGTTGCCGGCATGTCTTATTTATGGGAAGGCGGCTGCCAGAATCATTTTTTCTGTAAAAGCATTGTCGGGTCTGAAGAAAAATCTGAACAGGAAACCAACTATTATCATACCTATACGTTCAATGGTACAATCGGTGCCGAGTTTATGGGGCCCGGTTTGACCGGTGGTCCATTCGGTGACACGTCAGAGTTTGCCGCCGTTTTTTATAATAAACGGAGTTCACCGGTTCAATTAACGTTCAAGAAAAATGGCAACCAGTACACCGTGTCTTTGGATGGTGAATCATTTAATACGTTGGCATCGGATAAAGATGTTGCCAATTCAATTCGGAGCGATGCTGAACAACGTACTTTTGTATTCGCTGACGGCACCACGGTGCTTGCAACCATTCCGATTTCTGCTCAAGGCGTTGGCCAAAAAGTTGAAGATACGGATGCGCTTCCAACAAGCGGCACGAGTTTATCAACTGAAAAAAAGATGAAAATTGTTCCCATGACAACCACGTATGAAATTACGTCAACCGGTGTTGGAATTCAGGGTTATAACTTGGGTAATTATGATCAGTTTGGCGTGTTTGTTAACGCGGTGGCACCGGTGGCCGGTGTTGGGGAAGAACTGCCCAAAGAAGCCGCGACTGACGCGCAGATTACACGGAAAGGCGAACCGGACGTTTATCCATGGCGGAACATTAACCCAATTCCATGTTCGTTCTGGTACAAATCAGCAAAACGGGCGGCGCAGGATTATAAAAAAGCAGTAGAAAGTCAGGGCCAAAAGCTTGAATCTCAGCCGTTATTTATTGATGACCTCGAACAGGTGTGGGTTGTGTATGATTCGGGCGACTTTGCCGATAAACCCCTCATGCAGCGGCTGCAGCCTGATGTGGTCTCAACCGTTAATATTATTCGACCAACCATTAAAAAAGGACGTGCTCATCTGTGTGTATTTGCGATCGCAACACCATCTGAAGATGATGCGCGCGCATTTTTAAAAGAAGCTGCCGCTAAATCCAATCTTCTGGAAACTATTCTGGGTATTGATCAGGCATATGATGCGACAAAAGCGATCTCCATCACGGATGATGATAAACCAAAAGGGACATACACTGCTGCGAATGGCGTAACCGGTTATTTGCTATACGTTGATAATTTTGTTTCTTATGGTTCCGGTGATTCTTCACCGCGTTTTTATGAGATCATGCCGCCTATGTTGGATGCGGCAACATTCGCGCAAACGTTGATGTCATTATTCAATGATTCGGTTGTGTTTATTGAAGAGGACGCAAAAGCTGATGGCAAGGTTGCTATCAAGCCTTCCAATCTGACTGATTGGCTCAGGAAGTTTAACCAGAATCGGTCGCTTATCAAAGGTATAACCATTGGCATGCACAACGCGGCTTCCTACGCGCAACAGTTAGAGGGCATGGTTCCTGATTTGATGGCAAAAGTTAAGGCCAATGGCGCTGATGGATTGTTTGTTGAGAACAGTAAAAATTTTGCGCCGTATGGTTATCAAACGCTGTATCTCGCCTTCTTCATGCCGCGCGGGTTTAATCGGCCGCCGTTATTGCGGATGATTGGCACTAATGTTACCGGTGATATGAAAACAGGGGACAAGTGGCCGACCGGTTGGCCGCAGTGATTGCTTAGCTTTTGTGCGCTTGCAACGCATGCTCAAACATATGCGTTATCACATCAGCTTTCTGAGTGCAATCAATCTGCCGTATTACGGTGAAAAGCTGCGGATGCAATGCCGCCATCGCGTAAGCATTATCAAGTTGATGATCCGTTGATTTGGTTTCAAGCGGGATAATGAGCGCCTGTTTTTTGAAAAATAACAGTTCAAATAACGTTCCTGCTCCGGCGCGCGCGATGACAAAATCGGCCGCGCAATAGGCGGGAGCGATTTTGTCACGGTACGCAAAAACATCGGCCGCAACATTGTGTTTGGTGTACCAGGCTTTGAGTTCATCAATGGTGCGATTACCTGCCTGATGAATGACATAAAGATTACTGCGTATTTCCGGTTTTAATGTTTCCAAATAGTTAGTAAACCAGGTATTGAGGAACGCTGATCCCTGCGAACCGCCCAAAATCAGAATGACGCACGCGTGGTTGGGAATGTTAAGCGTGGCGCGTGCCGCTTCCATCGGTTGTTTGTCTGCCGCGGTAAAGCGGTGAGGATAATCAACCCGTTTGATGGTACGTGCCGGGAAAAGTGGACGAACAACGTCAAAACAGACATACACCTTTGACGCAAATTGTGCCGTAAAGCGTGCAGCTTTGCCCGGTACCGCATCCAGATTATACACGGTGATTGGGATGCGTAATGCCCAACCGGCAAGCACGACAGGAACCGATACAAGCCCGCCGGTGCTGACGATACTTTCCGGACGATGGCGGATCAGATAATAAAGACTTTTGAGACATGCGTATCCCAATTGAATCAAGGCGAGTGGGCGCACAAAAATGGAGCGGTACAGGAGCGAGCAGGATAAAGTGATGTGCTGATCAATCGTCTGTTTGCCCAGAATGGTTCGGTCCAGATCTGTATCGGTTGAAAAGAACATAATTTTGGTTGGCGCTTCCGCGCGAGCGACGTTTGCAAGATGCAAAGCGGGAACAATATGGCCGCCTGATTTTCCGGCAACAAAACAGAGCCATCGTGGCGATTCGTTCATGTAGATTGTCCTTTTTTTAAATAAGCAAAATACGTTAGTAAAGCTTTTTTGAGTTCCGGGTCCTTAATATCCATCAACGCTTGTTGTTGATGCGTGGTAAGGCGCGGCACGCTGTGCGCCATTTGTTGGTGATCAGCGATATTTTTTTTTATGTTTGATGGCGTGTGCGCTTTGCGTTGCGCAAGTTTAAACTTTACGCCCGTAATTACCTGTTTTTGAAGATGATTGTTAACTGAAGCAATTAACGTGGGGGCAAGCAGGTGCAGCTCCTGCATCCAGTGAGGATCATAGACGCCGATAATCAGGACCGAGCCATCAACGCGGTCTAAGCGTGTGTGCTGGCTCAAGGGGCCGAAAATTGAGGACCAGGATTTGATGAGCGTGAAACGCCAATCATCGTATCGCAAAAATAAGTTGTGAACCAAATTGCTGATGTGTTGTCCCATTGCACAAGATCAATAATAATAGCGGGTGCGCTTGATAATAATTTCCTGCTCATCGTTGCCATACAAACCAATTTTGGTTCCCGAGGCAACATATGCTTGTCGCTGCTCATACGGAGCAAGGTGCCATTCCATGTCTTCAGTGGTGTCATGGCAGATATCAAGGCACGGGCAGCGATTTGCTGATGTGCACGTGGCCCAACAGTCATTACAGTCAATGGCGTTGGCATGAATATTTTTGATACGTGCCACTACAGAAAAATCATAAGGATTTTCAAGCACGAATGAACGCAGTGGACCATGCAATGTTTTTATGACGCCGTCATGTTTAATGAATACAATGACATCATCTTCATACGTGAGTACGGTGTTGCCGGTTGGTTCGCCCGGTTGATACCAGCCGATAATACGTGTTCGAGCTTCTAAGCGCATTTTTTCATAATTATCGAGGCGATAAAACTCAAGACTCGGTACATCTGATCGGCGCAATGGCTTATCCAATACTTGCAGGCTGAGTGGTCCGTTTGTACGATTTACTAGCGTAATTTCTTTGTAAAAGCATGCACATGAACATGCGGATAAAAACATGAGGAGAGCGGCGCTTGCCGCTACGGTTGTTAAAACTTTTTTCATGGAGCCTCTTGTATGGTGGAATTATCATTTTTTAGTGTACTTCCAGCGGCTATTTTTAGCAAATTGTACCGTGTGTGAACGTTTTCATGATAAGATAACAATATAGTTAGATTATGAGATCCGTGTTCTACCGTAAATTCTTCGTGGCATGGATTCGATACATTCTTCTTCGCTAACGCTACGAAGAACACTCACCATGACCGGTGAGTTGTTGGTATATTTGAACGGTTCTCAGTAAAGTACAATTGAATATCCAGTTGTTCTCATGTTTGGAGTCGCTGATGCGATAGGCACATTGCCAATGCTGGAAACTTTCCGGTCATGGTGAACCTGCTTCGCACAAGGCTTCGCAGGTCATGGTGCCTGCCCTGAGTGTTGCAAAGCAATGTACCGAGGTGTATCGAATCCATACCGGAACGCGGGATTTTAAGAGAGGAACCTCAATGGGAAAAATTCTTGCATTAGATCCAGGTGATCAATGGGTTGGTTCAGCATTGTCTGATGCTTCAAAAATTCTTGCGCGGCCGTATCAAACGGTAACGCGGGATACGTTGTTCTCCTTTTTGGAACAAACACTTGCCAAAGAGCGGATTGAAGCAGTGGTTATTGGTTATCCAAAAACGATGCAGGGCACTATAAGCCAGCAAACGCAAAAAATCATTGATCTGCATCAGGAACTTCAGTCTGCCATGCCGCAGGTGAAATTTATTTTGTGGGATGAGCGGTTGAGTAGTAAACGGGCCGATGTTCTTTCCAAGGCGAGAACGCCTGAGGAAAAACGTATGTCCCACTCACGCGCGGCAGCGTTTATTTTGGATTCTTATCTTGGCTATCTTTTGCATCAAAAGTCGATGGAAGAGATGGAGGGTCAATAATCCAAGTGCATTGCTTGTCTAACGTCTCGCATGGTTTGTTCCGCGATCGCCAAAGTTGCTTCATTGCCTTGTTTGAGCAAGGTCATAATAGCTTCAGAGTCGCCTTCAAACTGTTTGCGTCGTTCACGGATCGGTGCCAAGAATGTTTCCAGCACTGCGGTTAAGCGTTTTTTGAGCACAACGTCGCCTAGTCCGCCCCGTTGATAATGTTCTTTAAGTTTTTCAACTTCAGCTTTATCCGGATCAAAAATGTCGAGGTAGGTGAATACCGGATTGCCTTCAACTTTGCCCGGATCGGAAACACGAATATGTCCGGGATCCGTGTACATGCCTTTGACTTTTTGGGCCACAACGTCTTGCGAATCAGACAGGAAAATTGCATTGCCATATGATTTGGACATTTTCATTGCGCCGTCGGTGCCGGGTAGGCGGGCGCCGAGTTTTGGCAGAAGCGCTTTGACTTCAGGGAACACTTCTTTTTTGTACGTATGATTAAATGAACGGACGAGTTCATTGGTTTGTTCAATCATAGGCAGTTGGTCTTCACCAACAGGAACCAGTTGTGCTTTGACAATGGTTATATCGGCGGCTTGGCTCACCGGATACATCAAAAATCCGGCAGGAATTGTTTCTTCAAAACCCTGTGCTTGAATTTCTGCCTTTACGGTCGGATTGCGGCGCAAGCGATTAACGGTTACCAGATTTAAATAAAAAACGGTAAGCTCGGCAATTTGAGGAATGCATGATTGGATGAAAACGGTTGATTTGTTGAAATCAATACCGACTGATAAATAATCAAGCGCCACGTCAGTGACCGCGCGACGGACTTTTTCGGGATTGTCGTAATTGTTGGTCATTGCCTGTACGTCGGCAATCATAATGTATTGTTTGTATTGTGGTTGTTCTTGCAACTGTACGCGGTTTGCAAGAACGCCAACGTAATGTCCCAAGTGCAAACAACCGCTGGGACGGTCGCCGGTAAGAATAATTGTTTTGTCTGATACGGTACTCATAGAGGTCCTTCCTGTGATGACAATAGTCATAGTGTACCATAGAATTTGTTTGCAAAAAATTTGGCATGAATTGCCATAGATTTATCGAAGATGTTACGGTTTTTTGCGTAGTGCTGCGTGTCATGGATTCGATACGCCTCGTAGACTCGGCACTCACCATGACTGGGGCGTTATGTTGGTGTTTGTATTGGATGTAGTGATTGATTTTGTTTCCGGTCATGGTGAGTGCCGGCGTAGTCCGATAGGACGAAGACCGGATGTATCGAATCCATACCGGAATACTTGATGTCATTGTTTATAAAAATTCTAACATTTCACAATTTTTTAAACATTTTTTAAAAAACTCTTTTCAAATGACTCAACTTGTGTATATAGTTAAGTCTCAAAAAGGAGAGAAGTAATGGAGCATGGATCCATTATCATGATGTTTGTGAGCTTTGTTTCACAGTATTTAAAAATCTACGCGTGGCGTGATTGCGTGGAGATTCTTGTTCTTGCAACAATTATTTACAAATTCACGTTCTGGTTATCACGTGATAAAACGCTTGCGCCTATTTCATTTTTTTACACATACTGTTTTTTACTCATTGGTACGTATTATTTGAATTTGTCTGTTGTTAATACCGTTTTGTTGTTCGCGAGTCCTGTGTGTCTTGTTTTGATGATTGTTATGCATCAATATTCATTGCAGAAGAATGTTGTTGCATACAAAACAATTCAACCGGCATATGAGGAACAGTATGATTGGGCCGATGAGCTTATGCGCGCGTGCCTTAACGCATTGAATAAAAATAAAGATATTGTTTGTTTAATTGAACGATCAGATAATTTGAAAGATCTGGTTGAAGCTCCATATTATTTGAATGCTGATTTAAGAAAACATGTACTTGAATTATTGTTTGAGCATCTTCCTGATCGTGTTCCAACCATGATCTGGGTGCATGTAAGTGGAAAAGTTGTTGCAATTAACGCGCGCTGTAGTGCTGACAAAGATGCTGTCGTCTTTGAGACCGCGGGAACTGATATTCCTGTGTGGAAGCAGGATGCGCTGTTATTGACGCAAAAAACCGATGCTTTATTGTTCCATATTTCTCCGGTAAGCCGTTTGTTTGATGTTTATATCAAGGGCAAAGCGGTAGAAGGACTTACGGCGGCGCACGCGCTCACCTTGTTGCGTCATCAATTGCTTAAAGATGGCACCATTTCAGATGATAGGTATTTCAATGCGTATAAAAACAGTTCTGTTAACAAGCACAACGTTCCTTAAATTGTCAGCGTTGTGTGTGGCATTCTTTTTGTGGTCCCTTTTGAGCGACTTATATGTCATGAGCGTGACCTATTCCGTGCCTATTGCATTAAAACAATCGTCAAACCTTGTGGTGACCAATAAACCGGAGCATGTTGATGTTACGCTGCGCGGTTTGCGTAAGTATGTTCGGGCCATTGATCCCAAAAATCTTTGTATTGCGGTTGATACAATGCAATTGTCCGAAGGGGCCAATCATATTGCCGTAACACCGGTAATGCTCGGTTTACCCAATGTTGTCAGCGTGGTAGACTATTATCCTATGAATCTAACCATTGTTGCTGAACGCTCCGGCGTTACGCATTCCGGTCAGGAACAGGATGGTTCTTCACCTGATGCGTCTCAGCAGCCTATTTGAAAGTTTTACAAGAATTTATGCAGAATCTATTTGGCACCGACGGGGTTCGGGGAAAATTTGGCACCGGTTTTTTTATACAGGAACATCTTGAAACATTCGCACGCGCATTTGGTGAATGGCTGATCCACGCAAAACAGTGCGCGCAACCGCGCATTCTATTGGTGCACGATACGCGTAGTTCATGCGCTCCCATTAAAACAATGTTATTCAATGGTATGCAACAGTATCCGGTGACGATGTTTGACGCGGGTGTTTTGCCAACGCCGGCTGCATTGCATTTGATGAAAACGGGTTTGTTTGATGCGGGCATTATTATTTCGGCGTCACATAATCCTTGGTATGACAACGGTATTAAAATTGTTGATCGGTCGGGTAAATTGACCGAAGCCGATGAGCTGCTGATCAGCGGGTATTATGAAGCTCACAAATCATGCTGCGCGTCGGTGTCGCTTCAGGCCCAGATGATTCCGCATGATGGGTTCCACGTTTATGTTGATCAGGTTATGAAGTTGACCGGTCCTCTTGATTTGAAGGATACAAAAATTGTTCTTGATTGCGCCAATGGTGCCATGTATTGCGTTGCGCCTGAAGTAATGCGTTTGTATGGGGCTTGGGTTACGGTGTTGTATGATGCTCCAACGGGACAAAATATTAACGCTGATTGTGGTGCATTGCATCCTGAATCATTGCAGAAGGCGGTTGTTGAGCAGCATGCTGATATAGGATTTGCCTTTGACGGTGATGGCGACCGGCTCATTGTAGTTAATCGGGAAGGTGCCATTAAAGATGGTGACGACATTCTCAGTGTTCTTATGCAATTGCCCTCCTACAAAGATCAATCCGCCGTTGTTGGCACGGTAATGTCCAATGAAGGGTTTGCTTTGTTTTGCGCGCAGCAGGGTAAGAAGTTGCTCCGCGCGGCGGTTGGTGATAAATATGTGGTTGAACGTATGGTCGCAGAAAACGTTTTTCTGGGTGGTGAACCCGCGGGCCATATTATCATGCGTGATTTGCTACCAACGGGTGACGGACTCTTGGTTGCCTTGCAGCTGCTCAAAGTAATGAATTTAACAAAACATGATCTGGTTAAAACATTTCACAAATTTCCTCAGATTACGGTCAATGTTGGCTATTCCGTTCCGCGTGCACAGTGTGAATCTGCCGTGAAGGCGTTAGCCGCAGAGGCTGAAAAATTACTGCCTTCGGGTCGGGTTCTTATCCGCTTTTCAGGTACCGAGCCATTGATCAGAATTATGGTTGAAGCCGAGTCAAAAGAAACCTGCCAAAAGCTTGCTCAGGAGCTTAGGCAAAGGGTGCTTGAGATTGTCACCTGAAATTTCACATAGAAAAAATTGCAAAATTATCAAAATATGTTATTCTAATAGAATAGACTTTAATTATTTGTAAAAATAACATTATAAGTACGTCTTACCTGTTGACGTTAGAAGGATCTGTTTGTGAAACATTTTTCTTTAACAAATCGTTGTTTGGTGTTTACTTTTCTTGTAATCAATTTCTTTTCTTGCGCGTTCGCGCGGGAATATATTTTGGAAGTTGTTCAGGATAAAGCCGGTTTTAAAATTACCACCAATATTCCTAAAGTCGGTGAGAAGCAAGTAGCAGTTTCCAAAAATACAGATTCAATTCCAGTCGCTACCTTTAATGCATCAACGCAAGATTTTCTTCTTTCTGAAGATGGCCGCAGCATTGAAATAGCTTTGGACAAATTGGGCCATATTACGGTTAAAAAACTTAATATTGCTGATGATTTACGAATTACCAACCGCATTGCTAAAGGTGATATTATTTTTGCCGGTTCTCCACAACAAAAAGCCGGTGGCTTAAAATTGTATGGATGTGGTTTTGCAAATGATACTGAGTTGTCGGTAAATTCTTTTGATGCAATTTTCTCTGGATGGTTTAAAAATAGTAAATTGCTTATTATCAATGCGAATGAGGTAAATAATAAGAAGCAATCCCAGCTGGCATGCGCCAATTTTCATAATGCTGGGCAATTGGTGATTCATCATGTATTAACGTGTACCGGAAGGAGTTTCTTTTTCAATAAGAGTAACGCCAGTATTTCAGGGCAGGGATCATTGCATGTGGTAACTAATAGGTTTTTAAATGAAGCAGCTGCATCTATTGCATTAGACGGGAAATTAGAAGTTCAGCCGTTCCCTAAAAAGACGTCAAATGAGCCTACAAAACAGTGCTCATGGCAATGCGTTTTAGAAAATTTTGCGCAACAGACCAATCAAAATCCGGAGAGTGCCGGTTGGCCAACCGGATTTTTGGGTGTTGGTCAAGATGCTTGTTTTAAATTAAAAGATTCTTCCCCCATTCATTTTCATCACGAACCCCTTTGCAATGAAATTTTATTATTGGGAACTATTGCGGTTGGTGATTGCAATTTATCTGCAGAGACTATTACTTTGCAAGCTTCGATTCGTGTGAATAATGATTGTACAATCAAACCTCTTTATGTCTTAAGAAATTCAGGGACCTTGTATGTTAAGAACGCTCTTGATATTCAGGGTGGTGATTTCTTTTACAATGATGTGAACGGAGTTGTTAGTGTCGGTCAATCAATGAAGCTGAATGTCGCTAAAATTATAGCTAATGTCTCCGGTGTTTTTTCCGCACATGATATAACAATAAATACTGATAGATTAATTAACGTTCGTGGAGGTATGTCAGCTTCCAAATCAGGTGATGTTAATAAAGATGATTTTGTTTATAAGGAATTTGAAACCTATCCGCTTGGCTATATTCTTGCCCGTGAAGGTAGTCTCGCCATTAATGTAAATGAATTTTACCAAGATGGTAGCTTTCTTCGCGCAAGTAATGATACCTGTCTCACTATCAAAAATAAATTTATTAATAATGCTCGTGAGATGCAAAAATTTTCTACGCATGTTGAGCGTGTGATGGGGAAAAAAGAAGCTAAAGGTGTTGAAGGTAGTAAGCATGATCAGGCTGAAGCAACAGAAGAAATCAGACATAAGCGGGTAGAAGCAGACGAAGATCAAAGGCATAAGCAAGCTGAAGCTGATGAAGAGCGTAAACATAAGAACGCAGAGGCCGAAGAACATCGTAGGCATAAGCAGGCAGAAGAGGCAGAAAAGCATAAGCATGAACAGCCGGAAGCTGAAGAAGACGAAAGACATAAGGCCGTAGAAGCGGAAGAGCATCGTAGACATGAGCAAGCGGAGGCTAAGGAAGAGCAAAGGCACGAGGCGGCGAAGAAGGCTAAAGGCAATAAAAAAGCAGAGCATCACAATCATGAGCAAATAAAAGATAAAGAAGATAAGGAGCATGAGCGAAACAAAAAAGCAGAGCATCATAGACATGAGCAAGAGAAGGCAAAGATAAAGCAAGGCAAAAAAACAGAGCACCAAAGGCACAAGAACGCTAAAGATGAAGAAGATCGAAAGCATGATCAGGCAAAAAAAGAAGAGCATCGTAGACATGAAAACGCAAAAGCCGAAGAAGAGAGACGACATAAGCGCATAAAGGATGAAGAACATCAAAAACACGAGCACGCGCAAGACGTAGAACATGATAGACATAAACAAGTAAAAAAACGTAACTATGATCGTGAAGTTTATGGCGATAAACAAAACAATGAATATGAATCATCAACCATTTCAGCCGGTGGTAAAGTTGTTATAACACTCAAAGATACCAAGGTTGAACTGAATGCGCCGCAAACGCACTACACCATAAAAGATTTTCATAACACCGGTACCATTCAAGGACAACAAATTCTTGAATTAACCAGTGATGAAAAAGCTAAATTGGTGAACGGTTTTACACATAAAAAACAACCGGCGGTTTTTGGAGCTTTGCCGGCAGTTATTGATCTTGAAGATGGCATGCTTGCAAAAGAATATGAAATTCAGAAAAATAACGATTGTTATTATAAAATCCATCCCTTATTTAATGAAAACAAGAGCCTGAATTTATTGCAAGAAGTGGTGATTAACGCGTCTGCGGTCAAAAAAGAAACCGCATTCCTCATGTCTCCATTGCTTGAAGCCATGGGGCTTGAATTTGCTCTCCATAAACATATTGGAAAGATCAAGCTTGATCTGTTTAAGGATCATTATGATCAATGTAAGATGCTGCAAACGCAGGGTTGGGCTTATGCGCTTGTACATGGTAAATGTATTCCTGTTACAGGTGTAAATCCGAGCGAGGCATCAACTAAAATTGCATTATCTGATCAGCAGAAAAAAGATTTTCAAAAGCTTCTTAAGCTTTTTGGTGGAACAATCACCCTTGAAGAACTTGCCAAACGTTTTAGTTTATTGGAAGCAAAAACGCATGTCATAACATTGTCCGATGCTCAAATTAGTGCTGCTCCTGTTGCATTCATTTTCTATAAAGTTGAAAATCGTGACGGAAAAGATTATATGCATCCGTACTTGCATCCAGACAAAAACGCTTTTGAAAAAATGCGTCGGGCCGATGGTTCATTGCAGGGCGGTGAAGTGAAAATTACCGGCGGAAATCTTCAGAATTTCGGTTTTATAAAGGCCGATAAAGAATTGTTGATCAAAGTAACGTCGTTTCTGAATGAAAAACCATTACAAGAACGGCTTGATGGAATTTATAAAGTTATAAAAACCAAGCCCGGCGGTGAGTATCAAGCTGCGAGCGCAACCATTACAACGCAGAGTGATCTGACGTTCAAAGGCGGAACGGGAACAGCTGCAAAAGGCGCCAATACGCTGAAATCAGAGCAAGGCAATGTGAATCTTGTTAATCAAGAGATTACTAATCCGCAAGCGCTTGATCATGCAAAAAAGGCGGCTCCATCAACATTGACTGCAGCTACTGATAATAATCTGAATGCTAAACAGGATGTTAAGATTGTCAATTCGCAAACAGTTGCCGGTCAGAACACCAACATTACTGCTGGTGGTACCGCTAAGGTTGAAACAACGGCAACTTCTTACCTTGCAAAAGATGAGGTAGTGTGCGCGGGCAAGAAACATTCATGCAAGACAAAATCACACATTACTGAAGAAGGTGTCGCTGTAACTCCTGCAACGGTAATATCAGGTGATACTACTGCAATAAATGCTGAAAAAACTGAGTTGACCGGTGCAACTCTGAAGGCGGGAAAGAAGATAGAATTAGATGCCAAAAAAAATGATATCAAACCTGTTGTTGTGGAAACGACGAGCACGTCTGATGTTAAGACGAAAAAACTTTTCTTTTACGATCACACCAAGAGTACTCAAAAACAACAAACTATAATTCCATCAATGTTGCAAGCAGATGAGATTGTCATCAAGTCTTCAGAACTTGATACAACGCTTGAAGCGGTGGTGATGTATGGCGGACAGCTCGTTCATATTGTTTCCGGGCGCAATACCATCTTCAAAGGAACTCAGGTGCATTCATCAATGCAACAAAAGGGCTGGAGCTTTGGTATTAGTTTCTTGGGTTCAGCGGCCATTCAAGCTTTGGCTGATGGCAATTATAAGGGAGCAGTTATTGCTCTAGCAGAAACGGATCCGTTGGTTGCCGCAATTATGGCCTTGAGTAAAGCGAAGGATGGAGCGGATAAATTTGCCGCGAGCGAATATGTTGGTATTGAAGCATTGCGCGGTCTTGTACAACTGAGCAAAGCAACAAAACTTCCCGTCATGACCGGTATTGGTCAACGCCTCAGAGTGCTTAATAATGAAGGTAAATTCAGACCACAAATAACGTTCAGCTTGGGTTTTCATAAAGCGAGCGCGGACCAATGGGAAACGGTGCCTTCTGAAATTAACGCAATGAAACTCGTCGTAGAGAGCGGCAAAGAGACGGCGTTTAAGGATGGAACAAAGGTTACGGCGGAAGAATCAAGAATTACATCCGATACTGTTACCTTTACTCCGGCTACCAAAACGCAACATGCCACTAAAAAACATGTCGGATTTGATATTACATTCGGTCCGTGTGGCTTTGGTGGCGGTGTTAATGTTGGCAAAGGCAAGCAACATTCTGTCCATTATCAGAATGCGGTATTCAATGCTGCCGCTCAAACCTGGCAAGCTGAAGATATGCATGGCCAAGGAGTGACGCTGAAAGGGCGTGTCGGACACTTTGATGTTAAAAAGATACATCTTGAATCGGTCCAGAATGTTGAAAAAGGAAAAGAGACAAATGTCGGTGTGAGCGGATCACAAGGCGGTGCGTTCTCAGGTTTCTTTAATTACCATAAAGTTGATAACGCGTGGATCAATGAGCGGTCTTGCCTTGAATTTGAGCAACTGCATGGTCACGCGGCAATGCTTAAACTGATTGCCGCGGATATCATCGCGCGCCAAAAGAATTCAACATTCAAGGCTGACAAGACCGAAGGCAAAACACTGCGGGATCATTTGGACACGTTTGGCATTGGCATTGGATTCGGTTACTTGCCTGATGACGTTGTTCCGGTATCGGCTGATTTTGATTATACCAAGCAGCATTCCGGTGGCACACAGAAAGCATACGCCAGCGAACATGTCCAAACGGGACAAACGGACAACGTTGTTCGTGATGAGAAAGATAAGTTTACTGCGGACAAAAAAGTTAATAGACACGTTCACTTTGTAGCTGCATGGATTGATACCAAGCAAGTTAAACAGGCTCTGAATGATTACAGAGAAATGTTTAAGCGTGGTAAAGTTTCATTAAAAGAGTTTAATGAAAAGAAACAGGCTTTGGAAAAAGAATTGATGGTGGATGAATTCTTTAATGCTGATAATGAAGATCAGAGTTCTAACCAAAAATCTGCTCAGGCAGGTGTTGATGAAAATAGCTCACAAGAATCTCAGAAACAATCGGCCGATGCATCTGATAAACAACAAGAGCCGGTTGGTAGCACAAAAGATGATCAGCAACAAACAGACAAAAAAGATTTGAAAGGCGCAACGCTTGTCAAATTTACACGTATTGTTGCCGGCTCAGACAAAGAAAATTCTGCAAAGATTGAGCTTGTGGAACAGAATTCAAACGATAACGAATTCGATTTGTTGCGTGATTACTATGGTGGATCATGGGAAGCAATGGTTACGGATACGCAAATGAGAGAAAAAGGGGTTTATCAAATTGCTTTTTATAAAGGTAATAGGGCTTTCAAGGTAGAAGGTTCCATGCAAGAATTGTCTAATGTTGCGGAGCGGTTGGAGGCATTTGTTGATGGTCGTGAAGCAGTATTGCTTGCTGCTCCGACGACAATGGAAAGATTTATTAATAAGGTAGAGAAGTTTTTGAATTTTGGAGATCGTTATGTTTTCCCGGTTAAATCGGTATATTCTTTTGTTGCCAATCATGATTATGATACGGGTATCCGTTATCGAGACTGGACAGGTCGTGCTTCGGCAATTTTGAACGTTGCTTTGACCGTTGTATTTGTTAAATTGGCCGGTTTTGTGATTAATAAATGGGGAGCGCCAGCTTTAAGATGGCTCGCTAATACAGAAACAGGCAAAGTTATCGTTGACGCGGCTGAAGCTGGCTTGGGAAAAGTGGCCAAAAAGGGGAAATGTGTATGGAACAGGGTGGCAAAGTGGCTAGGCTTTGAGGGTGAGCAGGCGGCAGGGAAGGTTGCGGCGAATGAGGTTGGCTTATCAAGTGAACAAATTTATCAACAAGTGAGGTCAAAAGGAAATTTAAAGATCCAGCCAGATAAATTAGGTAAGCATATTGAAGGGCACAAAAATTTCAATCCTAAAAGTACAAAAAGTATTTTTGAACATAAGGATCCACAAGCCTTGGTAGATAAGTATGCTGGTACGGGAGTTCCAAAATCTGGGGTGCCTGGACAACCTGGGTATAAAGAGGCGGTTGATTTTGGAGAACCAATTGGCTACCATGTGGATGAAAACACAAACATAAGAACAGTAACCACAAGGGGTATGATACATTACGCTAAAGATGGTGTTCATATTGTTCCAGTTAAGCCTGTTTAGGAAGGTTAATTAGAATGAATTACGAAAAAAAGAATGTGTATGATATGTTGATGTCAGCTAGATTTGCACTGTCAGGAGAAGTTCCTTCTTATTTAAGAGCTTTAGTTGTTAAATATTCTAAAGATTTTTTGTTTGATTTATTTTTTTATTATCATGGAGAGATATCTGAGGACCAGAAAGATCATCTTGCAATTGATATCGAAGGGGAATTTTTTGATGCAATTTTTGATAGGGTTACAGAATCATATGGTTCAGATGTTCAATTTAAAATAGAGACGCATTTGGTTCGTCTTGATGAACCGGCACCAATTCCTAAAACTGGTTATTTAGCATATAAACGTTATGAGCCAGGAAAATTTGATCACAAAGATTATCTTTTCCCTGATCATTTTAAAGAAGATTTTACAGAAGAATGGGGTTCTAATTTACGTCCTTTGATATTGATTTCTGCTCAAAAAGTTTTATTAAATCGGGTGGAAGAAAATCTAAGAGAAGTGATTTTTGCTTGGGATGATAAAAACATTCGGCTCTACTTTTATTATGATAATGCGATTACCGAACTTAATCGTTCATTAGCACAAGCTGCTGCGGACGAGTTTATACGATCATTTCCAAATCATAAACTTGAATTTAAAATTTTGTTAAGTGATGAGCTTGATAAGCTTTCATCAGAACATGATTGGTCGGCTGTATTCTCTCGTGGAAAAATTGTATAAAACAGTTTTGTGAAATTGTTGCGTTAAAAAATGAAGTACGCCTCCATGCCCGTTCGAACGTTTCTCTTATCCACAATTTGATCAAAGCTTTGTGTTAACGGCGCTTGAACGCCAACTTGCAACAGCATATTCTTGTAACCCCAATACAGTACCGGGCCCGCGTAGATAACGTTGTTTTTGAGCATCAGATCAGACGGAAATGGGTTATTGACGTCTGCCGTTGTGTAAATGCCGCTACATTCCAAAAAAATACTTAATAATGATTCATTTGTTTTATGAATGATGGGCCCGATGCCCGCTTCATAGAAAAATTGGTAACCTTTACGGAAATTGTCTTTCCATGTTGGAATTAAAATGCCTGTTGAAGCAAACATGTAGGCGCTTTCATTGGTGTGAATGAGCGTTGCGCCCAGTGTGATATCAACAGCGCCGGTGGTCAAAATGGGACGATTGTCGCTGACCGGAATTTTAATCTGGGCCAAAACGGTTGCTTGCGTGATTGATTTTCCGCCGTCTTTTTTATTCAAGTAGGCCCATTCAAAGCCGGGAACAATGTCGCCCAAGCCGTCGCCGGATAAACCGCCGTTTTGGTGATTGATAATCGTTGGAACGAACAGCGTAAGGCACAAAGTGTCAGTTACGCCATACAGCAGTGAAGGCATGAATGTTGTTAATTCGTCTTGGTGCCAAAATGTTGTGTAAGACGTTGGCCCAATGAAAATTTCATTTTTATTAATGATGTTTTGTCCTAAGCAAAAAAGCGGCGCGGGCATTTCCAAGATTGATTTCGGTTCGCAGGGTTTTTGTTCTTGTGCACCTATGGTTCCCGTTATAACGATGCACCAGAGAAAAGCGAGTCTGCGTAGATTCATGCTGCTCCTTGCTGCTTAAAATTTAAAATATAATGATGCGCCGATGCGCACGTTCCGCTTATCTGAAATTTGTTCGTAATGTTGGGTGAGCGGAGCTTGTATCCCGAACTGCGCGATAAAGTTTTTAAATGACCAGTAGCCAACCGGACCGATCCAGATGACGTTGTTTTCCAGGGTATTGTCGCATGGAGATGGGTTGTTGATGTCTGAGGTAGAAAAGATTCCGTCAATTTCCATGAAAATACTGAAGAGCGTTCCTTCTTTTTTGGTGATAATGGGCCCGATGCCGAATTCATAGAAAAAGTTATAGCCCTTGCGCATGTTGTTGTGCCAGGTTGGGATCAGTAATGCCGTTGAGGCAAAGGTGTAGAATGATGGTGAGTTATGGGCAATGGTGCTGCCGATCAAAACGTCAATGGCGCCTGATGTTAGTTCAGGAATTTTTGAGCTGACCGGAATTTTGTACTGATTGAAAATGGTTGCCTGGGTGTATGAACCGTTGTTCTTTTTAACGTAATAGGCCCATTCAAAACCACCGATTATATTGCCAAGACCGATGCTTTTTTTGTCTTCAGGCGCGTAAGAATCTATGCTCACCGGTAAATAAAGCTGTACGGTGACAGGATCAGAAATTCCATAAATTGCGCCCGGTGTAACAAAGAGGTCATGATTTTGATACCAATAGGGAGCAAGGAGTGACATTCCTGAATAGAGATTGCCTTTTCCAATGACACATTGTCCCAAGCTGAAAAGAGGAAATACAAGACGCGAGTAGCCGGGGTCAGTGGACGCTGAACCAATTTTTTCCCAGCACCATGATGGTTGGGCAATAAAGGTGATCATAATTAGGGCGAGCAGTTTTTTACGCATGCGCTCCTCCTGATGATTAATGGCTATAAGATTGTTTCAAATTTAGTGCGGTGAGTGCAATGAATTATAAAATATTCGCTTCTCAAGATGTTAGACATGATGTATTCTTAGTCTACTTTGAATAATCGTGCGGAGAGATGGCTGAGTGGTCTAAAGCGACCGCCTCGAAAGCGGTTTTCCTGAGAAATCGGGATCGAGGGTTCGAATCCCTCTCTCTCCTCCATACTTCGCTGCGTTGCAGCTACGTATGGCAGGCCAGGCTTCTCTTATGAATGATTTTAGTAGAGAGGTTGATAGCGAAGTATGCCCTTCGTAGCCTTGGCGAAGTAGGGCAGGCTTTCGACTCTGCATAAAGCTACGGTGGAGCACGGCCATATTCTTTAATGAATTGATATAAGTAAAATTGGACATTGTGATTTGTGTGAAGCTAGCTGAATACGGGATATAATTATGACGTTGAAAAAATTGCTGCTGTGTCTTGTTCTTTGTGCTACCGGTTCAATCTTTGGCATGACCTATGATAATAGATTTTTCCCTTTATTGGATAAGCCGGTATTGCATCAGGATGGTGCGCGTTTATTTACCCGTTTTCAACCATTCTATATGTTTGGTAATGCTTCGTATGATATTGATGGCAATGATCGTCCGTTGTTCAGTATGTTTGGTGCCTATAGTCAAGCGGCTTTGAATAGGGCGCTGCTTGTATCGGGACATATTGATCAGTCATTATTGCCACCGGCTCCAAGTAATGCGGCGTTGCCTTGGTTGATGACCGGTAAAGTTGACGCGGCGGGACTCGCGTTCCGTTGGTATTATTCTCTGACCGATTTTATGGATGTTGGAGGTTCGGCTTTTTTTGCCGGTTCACGTTCACGGCTTCAGGGTATTTTTGATTCATCAACGTTGTACTCTGGCAATCAGCGGCTCAACCGGCAACAGACTCAAGGTTTTTATAATAGTCAGCAACAGCTTTTTGACGCGGATGGGGTTAAAGGTTTATTGACCGATTCATTTGGTATCAGTGATTTGGATTTTTATATGCGGTTTGGGTTTATGCGACATCATTTTTTGAAGTTCAGAACCTTTGATTTTGGCGTAAAACTGGGTGTTATTGCTCCAACGGCAAACTATTTTAATCTTGGCTATCCATCATCATTGATTTTTGGTGGGGACAAGCACTGGGGTATGTATGTTGATTTTGCATTGGACTCTGAGCTTAAAGAAGATTTGTTCGCCGGATTGAATATGCGGTTTATTCAGCGGTTTGAACATACTGATGATCTGCGTTTGCCGTTGTTCCGTGTTCCGAATAATTTTGGAATTTTGCAGCCGGAAAGCGCGATGTATAAAGAGAATGAGGGCTACAAGGTTGGCGTGACTCCGGGCTTTACCTTTGTGTTTTCACCGTACGGCGGGCTTGCGAATTTGCGTGACGGGTTTGGTTTACAAATTGGGTATACATTAATTTTACATACTGCTGATTCTTTTAATATCGGCCCTGTGTATCCTGAGATATTTTATCCGGAGCATAAGGTTATAAGCACGTATCCGGAGAATGTTCTTTATTCGGAAAGAGAGAGCAGTGTTGCAGGAACTTTACGAGAGCGTTCTAAATGGGGCTTGGAATATATTACGTGTTCGGCAATCTACGATTTTGCTAAAGACAAGGAATGTCGTGGTGCAACTCCTTGTGTTTACTTTGATATCGATATTCCGATTAGTGTCGTTGTAGCAAAACAGTCATTCAAAACCTATGGGATTTCATTACGAATAGAGTCTGATTTATGGTAAAAATGTTCGGTGGGGCTCGTAAGCTCTTTAATTTTTTCTCAAATGATTTGGCAATTGATCTTGGTACGGCAAACATTGTTGTCTACGTTCCCAACAAGGGAATTGTGCTCAACGAGCCATCAGTGGTTGCGGTTAAAGCAAACACCAATTTCGTTTTGGCCGCAGGTAGACAAGCAAAAGAAATGTTGGGTAAGACGCCTGATAGTATTGTCGCTTGTCGTCCAATTCGTGATGGTGTTATTGCCAATTTTGAACTGGCTGAGAGCATGTTGCGTTACTTTATTGGTGAAGTAAACGGCAATCGTCGTACGCTTGCAAAACCTCGTATGATTGTCGGTGTACCATCAGGAATTACGCAAGTTGAACGTCGCGCGATTGAAGACGCCGCGCGTCAGGCAGGAGCCGGTGAAGTGTATATTATTACCGAGCCGCTTGCAGCTGCAATTGGTGCCGGTTTGCCGGTGCATGAACCAACTGGTAGCATGATCGTTGATATCGGTGGCGGTACAACCGAAGTTGCGGTTATTACGCTTAAGAACATGGTCTTTTGCCGTTCAGTGCGTGTTGGTGGTGATGAAATGGATCAGGCAATTGTCAGTTACGTTAAACGCAAATACAACTTGCTCATTGGTGAACGTACCGCTGAAATGATTAAAATCGGTATTGGTACCGTTATGCCGGTTGAACCGGTTGAGCATATGGAGGTCAAAGGACGCGATCTTATGACCGGTGTTCCAAAAATTATCAGATTGACGAGCATTGAAGTGCATGAAGCATTGCTTGAAACGGTTGCAGCCATTGTTGACGGTGTTCGTGTTGCTCTTGAAAATACGCCGCCGGAATTGTCATCGGATCTTGTTGATACGGGTATTGTCATGGCTGGAGGAGGCTCATTGCTCCGCGGACTTGATCAACTGATTTCTCGTGAAACAGGATTGCCGGTAAAAATTGCTGAAAATCCATTGCTGTGCGTTGTTAACGGTGCCGGCAAAGTTCTTGAAAACTTGGATTTCTTTAAGGAAGCTTTGGTTAAATGAAGCATAAAGGTTATCGCGATCACGGCCATGGTTTTCATGGTCGTGATCATCGTCATTCACATGAACACGCGTCAGAATATGGGCACGGAATGGCCCATGGTATTCCGCTCAAAAAGCAGTACGGCCAACATTTTTTGCGTGACCAGTCTGTGATTGATGCCATGCTTGCCAAAGTGCATCTTGATGAGAACACAAACGTGTTTGAAATCGGATGCGGTGATGGTTTTTTGACGCGTTCAATTCTCAAGACGCCCATCAAGCAGTTGTGGGTTTTTGAGATTGATCCTGATTGGGCAGCGTATGTTGCAAAGACATACCCTGATTCGCGCATGACCATTTTCCAAGATAATATTCTTGATATAGACTTTGCACGGTTTGAGCCGGGACCATGGACCTTGCTTGCTAATTTGCCCTATCAAATTACGTTCCCCATTTTAACCAAGCTCAAGGATAATCGGCATTTGCTTGCTGAAGGCGTGGTGATGGTGCAGGAAGAAGTTGCGCAGAAGATTACTGCCCAGCCGGGTGATAGTACCGTGCAATCTTTGTTCTTTGGCTATTATTTTGAATGGCACAAACTGGTAAAAATCCTGCCGGGCGCATTTTATCCGCCGCCGGCAATTAATTCTCGGTTGCTGCATTTTAAGCCAAAGACTTATCTGCAGCCGATTGAGCATGAAGAAGAATTCTGGAAATGCGTCAAACTGTGTTTCATGCATCGTCGCCGCACGCTCAAGAATAATCTTATGTCAACGCATTATAATCTTACCGCGCTTCCTGAACGGTTTGCCAAAGCCCGCGCGCAGGAATTATCGTTTACAGATTTTATTGAATTGTGGAATGCAATTCGCGTTTAGTTTGTTTACCGTGCTTGGTATGTTCCCATGAGCACCGCTTTGCCAATGGTGTGTTTTCTCACAAAATTGAAAAAGTCTGTTCTTTTTGTTGTAGCGCTGGCGATGATATCTGAATCCAAGGCATACAAGGTAAAGTAATAACGGTGTGTTCCTGATGGAGGACACGGTCCGTCATAGCGTTTGTGATCCGTTCCGTAATCATTCGCAAGTTGTGAGTGGGGAAATTGGAATTTTTGATCTTCAGATAATGCAGGTAACGACGATGTTGCGTTTGCTGGGAAAAGCATGAGCCAATGGAGCCATGGTTTTCCCGGTGCGTCCGGATCATCAACGATCAGCGCAAAGGACTTTGTTTCTGCAGGCGCGCCTGACCAGGCTAATTGCGGTGAACTATTGTTGCCTCCGCAATCTGTGTAAGCATGTTTGCTTGGTATTGGGTCGCCATTGTTAAATGATGGGCTTGTTAAGATAAAGTTTTGTTTTATATCTTGAGCCTGTGCTTTGTTGGCATAAAAATACCACAACGCCCCAAGGACAATGAGTGTGCTGAAGATGATGGCAATTAATCTGAAGTTCTTATTCATGATAACCTTTGAATATTATCGTATGTACGTTCCCACTAAGTCTGTCCTGCCTAGAACATTAGTGTTTGTTTTATCATCAAGATACTCTCTGAGATGTTCTATCGTATCCGTGAATTCGGCCGGGATATCTTCATCAACTGCGAAAAGTCTAAAATGATAATGATGAATGCCTGAGCCTTTTGGTGGGCATGGACCGCCGTAGTTTTCAAGTCCATAATCATTACTCATAGGTTTTATTGATGCGTCGAGTGCTGCATTTTCAGGAAATGATTTTATTGTGGCCGGGATATATGAAAGGATCCAATGATAGAATGTTTTACCGTCATGAAATGGTTTGGCATCCGGGTCATCAACGAGAAGCACAAAAGAACGGGCCATTGGTGGAGGGTTCTGCCATTCCAATTGTGGTGAAATGTTGCTCCCGCCGCATTCTGTATGCGTGTATGCAAGCGGTATATTTTTGCCATGCTCAAATGCTGAACTGGTCAAGGTGAATTTTGCCATGATTTATCCTTTTTAATTACTCTTTATCTTCTTCACTTAATTCTTCAACTTCCCGTTTTTCTTCTTTTTCTTCATGCAAATCTTCGTCTTCTTCTTCCTCGGTGACCGGTTCATCATAGGTATCTTCGATCTGATCCAAAATGTCTTCAAAGTAGCCAACCATGAATTGTATATCATAGGATACATGGCGGCCTATTGTGTCTGGTAAATCCGGATCATCGGGTTGCGCGGCAATGACCATGAGAATGTCGTCTTCATGTGCGTATGGAATAAAACAGGAGCGGAGCATAACATCTTTAGGGAACATTTTGACGAGTTGATGCTCGAAAAATTCACCTTCAACATCCAATGCGGGAACTTTATAATATTCGCTAAGTGCTTTGAGCAGATCTTCCTTCTCAACAATATCTTCATCAATTAAAAACTCTTCAAACGCAACATCGGACCGCATAAGAAACATGCGCTTTAAATTGGGACCCTCTTGGGGTTTAACCGCTTTGTTTTTTACAAGGATCTTGATGATTTCATCGATGAAGGCTTCATTGTATTGCATGAGCTTCTCCTGTTTTGACTCTCTGTTAATACTAGGATAATTAATGTGCCCTGTGGCCGCAATAGTTTTTATCTTCATGGTTTTTTAGATGAAATCTTTTCAATTGCTCAAAAAAAGCAATAGGTAATGCTCGCTTTTTGCATAGTCATCATTTGCATTGTGTGGTATGCTAATCAATATTACTAACTCATCTTGACATAAAGCACTATGGAACCAAAGAATATTGATTTACAAAAATTTGACCCTTCTCGTGTCCGTAATTTTTCAATTATTGCCCATATTGATCATGGCAAATCAACGCTCTGCGATCGATTGCTTGAATTTACGGGTACGATTTCTCAACGCATAAAGGCTGAGCAGTTTTTGGACAAGCTGCAAGTGGAACGTGAGCGCGGCATTACCGTCAAGGCGCAATCGGCATCGATGTTTTATGAGCTGAATGGCCACATGTATCTTTTGAACTTAATTGATACCCCCGGGCACGTTGATTTCAGTTATGAAGTTTCCCGATCCTTGCACGCGTGCCAAGGCGCCGTTTTGCTGGTTGACGCCACGCAAGGCGTTCAAGCACAGACAATGGCAAACTTTTATTTGGCGTTTGATCAGAATTTAACCATTATTCCCGTAATCAATAAGGTTGATTTGCCCAATGCTGATGTTGAACGGGTTAAACGCGAGCTTAAAAATTTATTTGATTTTGACGAAAAAGATATTCTGCTTGCTTCCGGCAAGACCGGCATTGGCATTGAGGACATTCTTAAAGCGGTTATTGAACGGGTTCCGGGCCCGATTGGTGTTCGTGAAAATACGCTCAAGGCTTTGCTGTTTGATTCCTGGTACGATGATTACAAAGGTGTTGTCTGTCTTGTTGCTTTGCAGGATGGTGTTATGAAAAAGGGTGATACTATTACCCTTGCCCAATTGAACATTTCTTATGAAGTACTTGAACTTGGCATTATGTATCCTGAGCAAACGGCTATGCCGGCGCTTTATGCGGGACAGGTTGGTTATCTGATTACCGGTATGAAAACGGTGCGTGAGGCGCGGGTTGGTGATACGATCCATCTTGCTAAAAAGCCCGTTGCGCCTTTTCCCGGTTTTAAACCGGCCAAGTCAATGGTGTTCGCGGGAATTTATCCGGTCGTTGCTGAAGAGTTTGAGCTTTTACATGAAGCGATTGAAAAATTGACGCTCAATGACGCGAGCGTGCATGTTGAGAAGAAAACATCCGTTGCTTTGGGGCTTGGGTTCCGTTGCGGATTCCTTGGCCTTTTGCATATGGAAGTTTTTAAGGAGCGTCTTGAACAGGAATATAATTTATCCGTCATATCAACGGCGCCGAGTGTGCTCTATAAAATTCGGTTGAGATCAGGTGAAACGGTTGATATTGAAAATCCTTCAGATTTTCCTGACCCAACAAAAATTGAAGTAATCATGGAACCGATGATTAACGCGACGATCATTGTGCCATCCAATTACATTGGCTCGGTTATCAAATTGTGTGAAGAACGGCGCGGTGAGCAAAAGCAATTGTCATATTTGAGTGAAGAGCGGGCCATTTTGGTGTACCTGTTGCCGCTCAATGAGATTGCAACTGATTTTTATGATGAACTGAAATCGATCAGTTCCGGGTATGCCAGTTTGGATTATGAAGAGGCCGGCTACCATGAGGCTGATCTGATTAAAATGGATATTCTGCTGAACGGCAAACCGGTTGACGCTCTTTCTTCTATTATTCATGAAGAGCGTGCTTATTATGCGGGACGTGATCTGGTTGCGCGGTTGCGCAAAGTTATTCCTCGCCAGTTGTTTGAAGTTGCTATTCAGGCAGCGATTGGTTCAAAAATTATCGCACGTGAATCAATATCAGCGTTGCGCAAAGATGTTACTGCAAAATGTTATGGCGGTGACATAACGCGTAAGCGTAAGCTGTGGGACAAGCAAAAAGAAGGCAAGAAGAAGATGAAGCAAATTGGTTCTGTTGAAGTTCCACAGGAAGCTTTCTTGGCGATTTTGAAAAAATGATGATTGCATATTGAGGACAAGGAGAACTCATGAATACTCAAGAACAAAATAGTAAGCCAGCAATCTTTAATGGCAATGTTTTTATTTTGCACAGTTTTGATGTTGGCGAAGATATTAACATTGAGAAGATTAAAGAATCTGATGTTTTGATCCGCAGAACCTTGTCTTTATCAAAATATTTTAAAAATTATCATATTCCGCTGGCAGTTGAATTGCCAAATCCGGAATCAAGCCCGCATTTAGTTTCAGCAAAAATTCACAATTTTGGTGTTGTCACCTTGCGCTATCAGATTCCATTTTCATGCACTTTGGATGAGCTTCGTTCACGTATTAATGATATTGATTATCAGTTTCAGGAGCAAAGCGTTGCCGATGCCGGTGTTATTTTTCAGAAAATCAAGCCGTTTATTGTGCAGCCCAAATTCTTTTATTTGCGTTGTTCCTATGATTTAATTCAAGTTAATACTGATCCGGTTCATGGTGATGTGGTCAAAATTAAACATGATTATGGCAATTTAATTACCTCGCTGTTGCGTTTTGAAACTGAAACATTGTCAGATTATCAACGTAATGAAATGCTGGCCGACGCGATTGGTTATTATCAGGGTGACTTGATTTTAATTGATACGGAAGCGGCGTTTGCCTATGATGATGAATATGAAGAAAAACTTGATATTATCGAATTCGTCAATATTCAATATCTTGAATTACAGTATTTTGACCGTGTTCTTGATAAGAAATTGAACGTCTATTATGAAGGCAAACTGAAAGATTTGTCATGGCGCGCGTATCTGCCGGTTTTTGGCGGAGCAAGTCAATCATTGGGTGAATTGGAACGTGTGAAGGTTGATATTTCCGTTATTACCGATCGCTTGGAAAATAGCGTTACGCTGGCCGGTGATGCGTATTATTCTGAACTGTACGCTTTGCTGTTCCAAAAATTGGGACTTAAAAGTTGGCGCGAGTCGCTATCGACTAAATTATCGATTATTCAAGATATTACGTATGTGCATCAGAATCGTGTTGAAAGCGGCAGACAGGATTTCTTGTCACTGGTTATCATTGTTTTGATTTTTATTGAGCTGCTCGTAGCGTTGTTGAAGTAATATGAAAAAATATATTATTTGTTTATTGGTAATCGGATCATGGTTTGCGGCGCATGCTTCTCATGAAAAAGTTGATGCATCCGGTATGCCACGTGCGGTTCAACGTTCAATGTATAGCAGTCTGTTTGCTTTTGTGGATCGTGGTGAGTTGAGTTCTGTTCAAGCATATTTTTCCTTATTACCGTGTGACGTTGATCATTGTGATGAAGATGGAGCCAGTTTGTTAATGCATGCGATTCGTAATCATCGGATTCGGGTTATGATCTATCTGATATATCGGAAGGCAAATATTTTTTGTGAGGATAATCACGGTATGTGTCCCTTAACGCAAGCAGAATTGGAAGATAATAATCATGAGCGAGGATCTGTTCCTTTGTTGCCGTTGTTGGTGCGCGGATGGCTGTTGAAGAATTTTCCGGTACTGTTTGAGCCGCAAGACCAAAATCATGGATCAATTCGTAATTTGCATAATTCCTGTCAGCAAGGTTTTTATCTGAACCTTATGAAGCAAAGCTAGTTTGTAAGGGATTTATTTTTCCTTTAAACTGAAATTATGCGAATAAATGTTGGATGTAATGGAATATTTTATGAAAAAGTGCATATCCTGGTCCGAAATTTTTTTGTCTTTTTCCTTCGTGTGTTATCTCGGTGCAATGGAAGATATGAGTGTCAAGGCTGAGGAACATAAGCGCGTCCAGACGCAGGAATATCTACAGCTGTTTGAGCCGATTCATCCGCTGCAAAGCCGGAAAACGTTGGGACAAATTTACGCGGTTGATGGTATTTATAACGATGAAACATCGTTGCAGGAGATTAATCAACGCGGTAAGCGTTGCCTTGATTTTTTGATTCAGCGCGGGTTTGATGTTAATGGTATTTTAAAAGATGAAGAAGTTGCCGCGGTGCCCGTGCTTGAAAAGCAGTCAACACCATTGTTGTGGTTGGCGCTATGCGCTGAAGTGGCTCGCTTGACGCATATCTTTTTGACGGGCAAGGAACCTTCAGCGGCATGGGTTCAACGGTACACTGATCATACTAAATTTTTGATGCAGGCATTGCGTGATGCGGGTGCCTGTGATGCTGAAAATAAACAGATAAAACAGTAGGGAGTTATATAATTGTATGTTTCTTTTACGTAAGACATTATGTGTTGTTTTGATGAGTTCAGCGTGCTTGCTGCAGTTGGACGCGATGGAATCAAAAGAGGCAGTTAGGCCTAAAAGCGCAACGATAGAAAAAAGTGAGTTTTTGGAACTACTTACGCGGCAAAAATTCGCGTTACAAAGTTCTGCGGCTTTAAAGTATCTTGAATCATATGTTATTGAGCATGCTGCCAATGAAAATCAGGCGCGTTTGTGTCTGCAAACATGTTTACAAGAGTTGATTGGTGCCGGGTTTGATGTAAATCATGCTGTCGGAGATGATCAGGACAATATTCCAATGAATGCTCTGGGGTGGTTTGTTAATCGCGCGATTTTTGTTAAGAGTAGGTTGCATGAAAAGGGTGATCTTGAAACAGCGCAATCTGATTTCAAGGCGTATATAGAAGAATATGTTGCGACTGCGTTACGCGTTTTGTTGGAGCACCGCGCTGATCCCGAATATCAATTGATTCGTAATGACGGAACGGAGAAGATCGTGGTGTCTCCGCTTATTTACGCGTGTAAAGTTTTTTATGACGCACAGTATGATGATAGTTTTATGCCGCTGTTAAAGCTTCTTGCAAGTTATAGTTCAGGGCAGCATGTTGATATGTTGGTTGAATACGCGTCATTGCGTGATGATGCCAAAGAAAATGCGGGGTTTTTAAATGCCATCCATGCCATGAAAACCGTAAAGAAAATTGTGCCCTTAAAAGTATTCGAGGTAAGTCCCCGTTCGGCATTTTCACGTGTTTCGTCGAGTAAGACATTGTCTTCGGATGCTTCTCAATTATCACGCGTCTCTCTTTTGTCGTCATCCTCATCTTCGTCTTCTTTGAGTTCGGTGAGTTTGCAGGATACGCCGGTTGAGGTTCCCTTGGAAGAGTGCAAAGAATCAGTGTCACCATCGGAACGTGTTCGTTCCATGTCGGTGCTTAATGTGTATACCGGTGATAGAAGAAGCCATTGTCGCTCACGTTCTGTTCCGGCTATTGTTGGTAGTTATACTCATGCTGCGTCATAAGTATTCATCGCAATGTGTGAAGATTGTTTCTATCAGGGAGATGTAATGCTGTTTAATAAAAAAATAGTCTTGAGTTTGATTTGTACGGTGAATAGTTCTATGTGCATGAGTCCGGGGATTGATTGCAAGGTGGCCGAGACCATTGGTGACAAGACTCGGTTGATCGGTGAGTTTTCCAGTGATGAGCTTGCATTTATGCGTTTGCTTTCTTTGACGGAAGGCATTATGGCTGTAGCATATCCTGATCAGATGCAGCTTCATATTCGTAAATTACCCGATGCTTCTTCGTCATCGTCTTCATCTTCTTCACAATCGGCAACAAGCGCATCAACAACGCAGTCGGTCACCGCAAGCTTATCGTCATCCGCAAAGGTTATGGCGGTGCCGTCAGTGCAATCAATGAGCAGTGCCTCAGTATCTACAACAACTGTACAGACACAATCATCTCAAGCAACCATCTCAGCGTCCGTTAAGAAGGCATGGGAGACAGAAGCTGCATCAAAAGCCCCCATCTTACGTGTGCCGCAGGTACAGTTGATTGTTGATGAGAACAAAGTCAGGAGGTATCCCGGTGAGATGCCTTTGGAAGATGATGAGATTTCGGGCCACTGGTGTTTTGGTTGCTGACCGCCTTTGTTTTATTGACAAAATGCAATTTTTGAGTATGCTTTTTTATATGGTGAATATTAATAAAAACATAATGAAGCAATATGATTGACAGCAAAAAATGGATCACGATCCACGGTGCTCGTGAACATAATTTAAAAAACATAAACATTTCCATTCCCAAAGATGCCTTAACGGTTATTACTGGGCCGTCCGGTTCCGGTAAAAGTACGGTTGCGCTTGATATTTTGTACGCTGAAGGGCAGCGTCGTTATATCGAGTCATTGTCGTCATACGCGCGACAATTTTTGGGCGTTCCGGCAAAACCGGATGTGGATCGGATTGACGGATTATGTCCGTCAATTGCGATTGACCAAAAGACGGTTGGCGCGAATCCGCGTTCCACCGTCGGAACAATTACTGAAATGTATGATCATCTTCGTGTTTTGTTTGCACGCATTGGTACGTTGCATTGCCCCAACTGTCATAAACCGGTAACGGCTGAATCGGCTGAATCGATTGCATTGCGGTTGCGTGAGTTGCTCAATAAAAAAGAAGTTGTTGTAGCAGCGCCGATTGTCATTCAGAAAAAAGGTGAATTTGTTCATGAGCTTGAAGATTGTTTTGCCCGTGGCTTTTACAGATTTATTATTGATGGACGTCGTTATAGATTTGATTCGATCGATGCTATTAAAAAATTACAACTCAAAAAAACGTATCATCATGACATTGATATTTTGATTGATACCGTTTCAGTGGTTCCTGATGAGTGGACCCGTTTGCATGAAGCGCTTGAGTCAGCGTTTGCCGTGGCCAATGGATTGTGCAAAATTATTGTGGGACAGCAGGAAGTTATTTATTCTTCAAAGCGCATGTGTATTGACTGCGCGCAATCATTCCCGGAAATTGAGCCCCGTCTGTTTTCATTTAACTCGCCGCTGGGAGCGTGTAAAACGTGTTCAGGACTTGGCGTTGTGTTCGGTATCGGTTATGTGCCGTCATATTATGAATTTGAGCATGAACATGAGCGCTTGCGCGAGACAACCTGTTCAACCTGTCATGGTAAACGGCTCAATGATTTGGCGCTGGCCATTACGGTTGGCGGTTTGGATATTATTCAGGTTGCGGATTTATCCGTCAAGAAGGCGCTTGCATTCTTCAAAAATTTACAACTTAATCAAACGGAACGTGTGATTGTTGAACGTTTGCTTAATGAGCTTGTTAGTCGGTACACATTCTTGTTGGATGTCGGGCTCGGGTACTTGACGATGAACCGTCCCGCCCGAACATTATCAGGTGGTGAGGGGCAGCGTATTCGTCTTGCAACACAAATTGGATCAGCGCTGAGTGGCGTTACCTATGTGTTGGATGAACCAAGTATCGGCTTGCATCAGCGGGATAATGATCGTCTGATTACGACGCTTAAAAAATTACGTGATCTTGGTAACACCGTTGTGGTGGTTGAACATGATCTTGATACCATGCGTCAAGCTGATTATCTCATTGATATGGGTCCTGCTGCCGGAATTCATGGTGGTATGGTTGTTGCTCACGGTACACCGCAAACCATAGAACACCATGAAAAATCATTAACCGGTAGTTACCTTGCCGGAAAACAGTTTATAAAACGGCAATACGGTGTGAGGCAAGCGCGCAACTTTATTAAGCTTAAACATGCAACTAGGCATAATCTTAAAGATGTAAACGCCTATTTCCCGCTTAATCTGTTATGCGGAATTTCAGGTGTTTCCGGTTCAGGAAAAAGTACGTTGGTGATGGAAGAGCTGGTTCCTGAATTGGAGAAAGCTTTAATGCATCGTCATAAGTCCATTACCTTTGAGCGTATTGAAGGGTATGAGACGCTTGATTCTCTCGTTGTGATTGATCAGAAGCCGATAGGAAGAACGCCGCGATCAAACCCGGCAACGTATCTTGGTATTTTTGATGAAATTAGAAAATTGTATGCCTCATTACCGGAGAGTAACGCCCGCGGGTACCAAGTTGGCCGTTTCAGTTTTAACGTGCGCCAAGGTCGATGCGCGTTGTGTGACGGTGATGGTTCGATTACCATTTCCATGCACTTTTTGCCTGACGTGACCGTAATGTGTAATCAGTGTAAAGGTTTGCGGTACAATAAGCAGACGCTTGAAATTCTGTATAAGGGCAAAAATATTGCCCAGGTGCTTGATATGACGGCACGTGAAGCACTGGATTTCTTTGCGGCGCACTCGAACATTGCAAAACGTTTGCGTATTATGTGTGATGTTGGTCTTGATTACATTAAGCTCGGTCAGCCATCAACCACGTTGTCAGGTGGTGAAGCACAACGGATCAAACTGGTGGATGAGCTTGCAAAGCGTGGGCACAAAACTCTGTATGTTCTTGATGAGCCAACGACCGGTTTGCATGTCCATGATATTCAAAAATTGATGCTCGTGCTTAATAAGCTTGTTGAAAAAGGCAACTCGGTTATTGTGATTGAACATAACGTCGACGTGCTGCGGGCAATGGACTATATCATTGATATGGGTCCAGAAGGCGGCGATGAAGGCGGTCAAATTATCGCAACCGGTACGCCTGAAGAAATCGCTCTTGATAAGAAAAGCGTGACCGGCAAATATCTAAAACGCTGATCCTGTTCCATTTGTAAGCAAGAATTTTCCAGATAAAGCTTTCTTCTTTATGTTCCTCAAACTTTGTGTAATCTGTATACCATTGATCGTTTAAGACTTTTCAAGGAAATACATGAAACGCTTTGTTTTGGTTCTTGCGTCGGGTTTGATTGGTGTTTCTTTGTGGGCCCAGAAATCTGAGGAAGAGCTTTTGAATGATCCCATTTTTTGTCAGGAACAGCATAATTTGTATGATCAGGAAGCGGTGATTCAGTCTGATTATTTCAAAAAAGCATCGCCTGAAGAACAACAGGCAATACTTGAGGCCCATTTTGATGCTCAAAAGACCTGGGGGCACATCTATCAACTGAAGGCGATGTTGCTTCCTCTTCTTGGCGCCGGTGCAGCGGTTTATTTCAAAAAAAACATATCCAAAATGATAAGCTGTTTTTTGGGTGCCGGAGCAACGCTGTTTTTAACGCATTCCGGTGTTTGGAACGATATGTATGATGCCATAAGGGCTCTTATGCTGATTTCCAAAAATTTCATGCCTGGGCGCCGTAACGTGTCATTAGGGACCCTTTCCTGGTATGAACGGGATTATATTCGTCATAAGCCTTGGATCTCACAAGATCAACAGGTTATTATCGAAACAAAGCTTCGGAGGGCGCATTGTCCCGGTGCCTATTGGGAGGGTACGGAGATTCTCAGATTTTTTGATGTGCTTCACCAGATTCCAACAACGATTAAGCCTTTGGATATTGATCATGAACTTCTCAAAAAACTTTTGAAGGGATACGCGCCGGAAACGCGCCGCGAGTTGCTCCGCTATTGTGTCCGGCACGCTGCTGCTTCAACAAGTCAGTCGGTGCGTAAAATAGCGGCCTATTTTGTGGGGCAACCCGGAACAGGCAAAACGCGGGCGGCCACATTATTGGCGCAAGCATTGGGTGTTCCTTTAAAGATTTTTTCAGTGGGCGATGTGACGGTTGATGATTTAATTGGAACGCGTGATACTCCCGGGAAGATTCTTGAAGCGCTTACCGATGCTTCTTACAACGGTGAAAAATGTAAAAATATTCTGATGTTGCTTGATGATGCTGATCGCATCTTTTTGGCCGGTGATGAGCGTTTGGCGTTTCTTTTGACGTTGTTGGAATCGGAAACAAAAAGCTTTTATAGCCCGTATTTAGGATTTAATGTTGATATTTCACATGTGGGCATTATTTTGGCCGGCAATTTTGATGTTAAGGATGATGCATTAAAAAACCGTTTGCATATTATTCAGTTTAATGGTTTTTCCAAAGCATATAAAAAAGAAGTGGTACTGAATGAGTTGTTGCCATCAGTTCTTGAATTGCATCAACACGCAGCGCTTGCATTGCATCGGGATGATTTGCTTCCAAAAGATAGTGAATCCATTGGTATACTGGTGGACCAGGATTTGGACCCCGGGTTCAGGTCAATCAAGCTGAAATTGACCCAGTATATTGAAGACAAAGTTTTGCAGAAATATTTTTACCGAGAACTGTTTGATTATGGTGTATCAAATTTGTCTGAAGATACCATCAGGACCCGTAAAGAAAAACTGACTCATCAGGCTTAGCAAATTGTAGCTCTTCGCGGGCGATTTGCTCTTTATACCACTCAGTTCGCTGCCAATCCTTAATCTGTGATTCACCTTGTGCGTTGTCTTGTTGGAGCGCGTTGATTTGATTTTCAATAGCCCGGTTTTCATGGCACAAGGCATTGATTGCCTTGATTCCTTTTGAGCTATAGATAAAGTATACGGTGCCGATTATGAGTTCGGTGCCGATGATCATGTAGAGAATTTTGTGACTATGCTTCATTACCTTACTCTTTGTCTTTGTTGATATCCCGATGTTTGATGATAAAGCTATACTCCGGTTTTTGTAAGGTTGCCAATTTTTCAACCAGTGCGACTGAGCGGTGACGTCCACCGGTGCATCCTACCGCAACCGTTACAAGCCAGTGCCCTTCCTGATATGATTTTTCTAAAGTGAAGTTCACAAAGTCAACAAAATGGTTCCAGAAGTCCTGTACCTGGTTTTGATTGAATAGGAATTCTTGAATGCGCT
>Ga0351842_1020_pt1 | contig 57434 bp, 47 predicted proteins | sample TotcelHFGM3001L3_FD_206877 | JGI IMG/M metagenome (GOLD analysis project Ga0351842, IMG submission 206877) | Enriched cells from coal bed in the Powder River Basin, Montana, United States - Total cells FGM rep1 HSBNCT.FGM.300.1.L3 ... | reverse complement strand
AATGACTGGGGGATAACGAGCATTATGGGCGGCGCCGGCAATCTGTCCGCCATCCTCAACGACAGCATCGACTTGGAGCTGTTCCTGAAAGCCTACAGCTCGAATGGCTACGGCAAGATCTTGGCCGAGCCCACGCTGGTCACGTTGAGCGGCCGTCCGGCGACATTTCTGTCCGGCGGCGAATTTGCCGTCCCCACGGCTGTCGGCATCGGCGGAATCGGTGCGGCAACGACTGCCTTCCGTGGGTTTGGCACCATGCTTACTTTCACGCCGACCGTGCTGGACAAAGATCGCATTCGGCTGCACGTGATCCCCTCCTTCAGCACCATCAACAACGAACTGGCGGTCGACGGAATCCCCGGGCTGAACAGCCGGGCGGTGATGACGACCGTCGATCTGCGCGAGGGCCAGTGGCTGGCGATTGCCGGTTTGATTCAAGACCAGCAAGGCGGGACGAAAGGGCGGATCCCGTTCCTGGGAGACATTCCGTTCCTGGGCGCGCCGTTCATGAACGAAAGCGTCCGCCGGGAGGAAACCGAGTTGGTGGTCCTGGTCAGCCCCGAACTCGTGCATCCGATGGAAGCCAAACAGGTGCCTCTCATCCTGCCGGGAATGGACGTGACCGAGCCGAACGACAAGGCGTTTTTCTGCCTGCAGCAGATCGAAGGGCACCCGAACGTCCACCATCGCAGCACGGTGTGGCCCGCGTATCGGGATCGCCTCCGCGAGGCCGGTTTCCAAGCCGTTCATGCCAACCGGGGCGTGAATGGCCTGTACTATCAGCAACAGCGTTACTACATGTGTGGTCCGCAAGGCTTCTCGCAGTAGCAACAGAAATTGGAGTTCATCAATACCTAGGAAACAGCCCAACGGCTCGCGAACCTGAAGGAACCGTCCCATGATTCGACCCTTTCTCAAATCTGCAGCTTGCCTGTGCGCGTTGCCGGTCCTGCTGGCCGCCGTCGGTTGCACCAGTCCGTCGCTGTTCTATCAACCACCCCCTCCGCCCGAAATGCTGGGCACCAAGGTGGACCAACTGATGCAAACTCAGGAGGACAACGCCGAAGCCTCGAAGTTTGTGATCTATCAGCACGAATTCGAACTCAACGAACACAAGGAAGGCAGGATTTCTGACGGACTTCGCCTGAACGCATACGGCGAAGACCATGTCCGGAAGATCGCCGAAAACTTGCGTCAGGGCGCTCCCTATCCGGTGGTCGTGGAACGTAGCCAGACCTCTCCCAAGGCCGGCACGAAGTACCAGTATCCGGTTCACTACAACGCCGATCTCGATATGAATCGCCGCGAAGTCATCGTTCGGGCGTTGACCCGTATGGGAATTGAGGATGCCGACATGCGCGTCGTCGTCGCGCCCGCGTTCGCCCAGCCGCTGAACGGAAACGAAGCGGAGAGTGCGTATGGCGTCGGAATATCCGGTGGTGGCTTTGGTGGTGGTGGCTTTGGTGGTGGTGGCTTCGGTGGTGGCGGCTTTGGTGGTGGCGGCGGTTGGTTCTGATGCCCGCGCTCATTTTGCAGCCCCGCCGCGAAACGCCGCGGGGTTTGGCTTTTCGGACAGCAGGAGTGCTCTCATGCGGTGCAGAGGAATGGAATCGTCGCTATGTTTGATTTTGGCCGCCGTCGCCAGCGCAGGCTGTGCAAGCCTGCCCGATGCCAGCAGCCTTGTGCCGGGCGGAGCTGCCAAGGCCAACCAGACACTGGAAGCACAGCTTGCCATGGCGCGCCTGAGCGAGCGTCACGGCGACGCCCGCACCGCCGAGAAGATCTACCAGGCCGTCCTGCAAAAGAATCCCCAGAACCAGCTGGCGCTTCATCGGCTGGGCGTGCTTGCCGCCAAGATGGGTGAGCACGACAAGGCCGCGGAGCACCTGAATGCGGCCGCCCAATTGGGGCCGCCGTCGTCCGAACTGCTGAATGACATCGGGTTCAATCTGTTTGTGACGGGGCGGGTGCCCGAGGCCGAGGCGGTGTTCCGCCAAGCGATCGCAGTCGATCCCCAGAACAAAGCGGCCCGGAATAATCTGGGCTTGGTCCTCGGCGAAACTCAACGCTACGACGAGAGCCTGGCAGAATTCCGGCGAGGGAACAGCGAAGCCGAAGCTCACGCCAATCTGGCCTACGCCAAAACGCAAGCCGGAGACATGGCGGGCGCCAAGTCTTCCTATGATCGAGCCCTGACGCTGAACAAGGAACTCAAACCGGCCGCGGAAGCACTGGTTCAACTGGCTCGGCACCGCCCGCCGTCCAACGACTCGGATCTGTTTCCAGCGGAGTCGGGACGAACGAACCGCTCCAGGGCCTTCGACCGACGCAGGATGACGGAAACAGCGAGCCGCGAGAAGACCCTCGCCGAACTGGTCCAGGAGGGCAAGACCGCCGATTTCCTCGAATCGGTCACGGAGCAGGATCGCACGACGGGCCGCTCGAAGACGTTCCGGCCACCGGTTGACGCCGCAAGCACCATCGCGCAGGTCGCGTACATCCGCCGCGAGGGAACCGCGGATCCCGATTCCATCGTGGGCTTGCCCGAGATGCCCGACGTCGGTCGACGGCCAACGGCGCAGGTTCCTGCCCACCCACCGCAGCGCCGCACGGCGGAGGAGCGGGCCCGGGATTCCTCCTCGAACCGAGCCGCGGCCACCGCTGGTGCCGGGGGAAGTTTCGTGCTGTCGAGGGTCTTCCGCTTTCCTGACAAAGTCGAAGCGGCAGCAGTGCCCAAGACGCATCGCCGGGTGACGCGACTGCACGAGCCCGCAGCCGCGGCGAACCGGCCGGACAGCCAGCGGCAAGCCGGTGTTTTGCCGCCGGCGGAAGTGGACGACGCCGTCGAAGTCTCAACGGCTTGGCCGACCCCCACGCCGCGTGCCTCCCAGCGTTATCCCAAGCGGAATGGGAATCTACTGTCGTCTTTCGAGCCGCGAGCTGCCGTGCAGCCGCCGGTCTCGCCCCCTGCGACCCAGACGAACTCGCCTGTGGAATCAACCCATCCGCCCGAAACCGGGTTCGCGGCGCCAGGTCGGTTGCTTTCGCCTGCCCCGGAAACCGCGGCGCTGCGCCCCTGGCAAACGCCCACCTGGACGCCGGATTCGGGCGGCCTGTTTTCCGCCGCAACGCCACCCTCCGCGACGAATCCTAATGGCATGCCTGTCCCGACTCTGCCGCTGGCAAATCTGGCCCCGTAAGCGAGCCTCCTACGGTTGAAGGAACCTCGCTAACTGATCGATCCGCCTTACGACGTCGGGATGGAACTCGGCGACATCCCTGGACTCGGCGGGATCGGTCTTCAGGTCGTACAGTTCCCATCGGCCCTCCGCACCGAAACGCACACCCTTCCAATCCTCGACGCGAACGGCTTGCGCCAAGCCGTCGCGGTGCTTTTCCCAGTACAGGAGCGCCCTCGACAGACGCTCGTCCCCGACGGACCCCGCCAGTCTTCCCGCGAGGGAAACGCCATCCAACGTCCGCGGGCAACGCAGGGTGCCGGTCAGGTCGCGAAGGGTCGGCAACAGATCCCACATGCCGAAAGGCACGTCGCTTTCCGCCGGCGCCCGGCGGGCACCGGGCCAAAGCACGATCAGCGGCACGCGGATCCCCCCCTCATACAGTTCGCCCGCTCTGCCTCGCAACTCGCCGGCCGCGAGGAAACGGTCTTCCCCACCCCCCGGAGCACTCGGTGGACCACGATCGCTCGTCAGGATGACCATCGTCCGGTTCAAGATCCGCCGCTGCTGAAGCTGGGTTACGATCTGGCCCAGGTAACGGTCGACACGAGTCAGCATCGCCGCTCGAACCTTGTCCCCCATCGGCCAGTCCCGATCGGCGTAGGGACTCAAGTCCGGAACCTCCACTCCGTTTTCGGTAACCGACATCGGAAGCGCGACGGTCATGAAAAAGGGCCGCCTGTATTCGGTATCGATGAACCGCTGGGCGGCTGCGACGATCACATCGGGCGCGTACTGCGTCTTCGCGCCAGCCCGGTTCCCCGGCAGTGAGACCTGATTGCCGTTGCACCACAGGGTCGGCGGGTAGAAGTCGTCCGCACTCGGATCGTCCAGATAGCCGACAAAGGTCTTGAACCCCTGGCTGTTCGGGTGGCCTGCCCGCGCGACGGGGCCAACTCCCCAAATCCCAAACAGCCCCGTTTCATACCCGCCTTGAAACAGCACCTCCGCCAGCGTGACGTCCCGCTCGCGAACGGTGATCCAATCCTCGCCGGCTTGCTCCCCGCGAGCCGTCAAATTGCCGCTGTAAAGTGTCCCGCGCGAGGCGACGCTTTCACAACTGCCGGCGTAGAACTGTGTGAACCGCGTGCCATGCGCCGCCAGGACGTCCGCGACCGGCGTCTTGATCTGTTGCTGGCCGTACGCGCCTAACTCGCCATAACCCACCCCGTTCAAAAGGAACAACACGATGTTCGGACAGTGGTGATTCACGATGCGAACTTGACGATTGACTTGCTCCAAAGCTCTTCGATTCTCGTCGCGGATGCGCGTCAAGGTGGCGTCGGCGTCACGCAGCAGCTGATTTGTTGCCTCCCGATCCTGGCCGGGGATGCCGTCGGTCACGTCCAGTGCCTCTTGCAGCTTTCTGACAAACGCATCTCGCAGATCCTCGTTGTTTTCCACCGGCGGTTTCGGAGCGTCCGACGGAGATTTGGCTCCCTCGTTGGGAATGCTCTTGGTTTGGGCAGACAGCGGACAGGCAGGATGCGACACAAACGCGACCATCATCACGAGTGCAGAAACCCAAAATCCACGCGACCACATGGTTGTTCTCCTCGCAACAGAAGATATCTTCGAGCAGAGTTTCCAGGCTGGTAACAGAGCCCTTCCCAATTGGAATCTTAGATAGTCTGTAGATAATAGTAAACATGGGAAGAAAATTAAGCCTGGTGACCATGTGTGGTTTGGGTGGAATTTATCCATTCAAAACATCTGCAAGAAAGCGATGTTGCACGAAATCGTCTGGATGGCGATTATATGCAGCCGTATCTGGCGACGAACGAAAAACATGGCCCGATCGCAACTGCTTTGGCGGACAGGATCGTCCGCTCGACCAGGTCGGCAGCCCGCCCATCCCCAGCAAGGAGGCCCCTCGATGCGGAATCGACGATCATTTCTCCCAATGACCCTGGTGCTGTTCTCGGCCGCACTGACGGCTGCCGGATGCAGTTCCGGGGAGGGCGGTCCTCCAGCCGCCAGCATCTCGGAGGCTTCCACGTCCGACGCTCGCAGTCCTTCGGAATCCAAGTCGACGGTCACGGTACCGGTGCAGGTACGGGCGGGCGAGGCGTCCAGCGATACGCCGGCTCAGCCCTTGCAAACGGCGCGGGCTCCCGAAGTCATTCTGAAAACGTCGTTGGGCAACATCCGACTGCGGCTGAATGCGGATAAGGCGCCGCTAACCGTGGATAACTTCCTCTCGAATTACGTAGAACGTGGTTTCTACGACGGGACGGTCTTTCATTACGTCGACAAGGGGTTCATGATCGCCGCTGGCGGGTACACGGCGGAATTGGAGCCGAAAGAAACGCGGGCGTATGTGAAAAACGAGGCCAACAACGGCTTGAAGAACAAACGCGGCACGATCGCCATGGCTCGGCATCCCGACCACGCGGACAGCGCCACTTCGCAATTCTTCGTCAACTTGAACGACAACGCCGGACTGGACTCTCAGCGGGACGAAAGTTCGGACGCTGCCGGATACTGCGTGTTTGGCGAGGTGGTCGAGGGGATGGAGATCATCGACCGCATCGCCGATGTCGAGGTGGCCGACCGCGACCAGTTCCCCAAGACGCCTGTGGCGCCGATCGTCATTGAATCAGCTCAATGGCTGCGGTAGTCCGCCCACAAGTGGAAATGGCACCATTACCGAGCGGAAAGCGTTAGCGAGGAAACAGGTTAGCAACTTGGCTTTCGCTTGGGTTTCTTGATCATGATCAACCGCGTGCCGTGGCGGTCCGTCCATGCTGTCACCCCGGTCGAGAGTTTTCACGAAAATCTACGGGATTTTGGCTGCTAGCAGCCATTGCATTCGGCGAGTTCTGCGATAGACTGAAGGAACTTGTCGGAGAGGATTGTGAAGCGATTCTGCAATGGCAGTAGGAGGAATGGCCATGTCTTCCGCGATGTTTTTCGTGCAACAATGCCCCACGTGTGGCCGCCGACTTCGCGTCTGTGTCGAGTACTTGGGAAAGACAATTCAATGCAGGCACTGTCGGGGCACACTCGTCGCCCGCGATCCGGAGAACACTCCCAGCCGCGGCGATCCGCAGTGGGCGCTCATGCAACGCGTCGAAGAATTGCTGGCCGTTGGGCGGCACGCTTGAGCAAGGCAGGCAGAACCCGTCGAGCCTTCGGCGATCAGCATTGTTCGCCGAGCGGGGACGGTTCGTGCAGCGCAGCCGCATCCAGCAAGCTTTTGGTGATGGCGTTGAAGATGGGGTGTTGACGATCGAATTCACGGCTTTCCGCCTGACAGGTTAGCAGGCAGGTGTGTATCCCGGTTTGGAAGCAGCGGATGCGACACGTCACGAGGAAGTCCAGGCAGAAGAATTCCATGTCGTAGCCTCGCGCCGCCACTTCCCACAGATCCTCGGACACGGTTTCCGCCTCCAAGTCCTCGTAGATCTGCTGCATCGCCGTCAACGCCTGTTTGACGAGTTCCGACGGACTCGTCTGCGACGGATAGACCTGCAATTCCCAGTACGCTCCATTGGGGCTTTGCAGCGAGACGCTTCTGGGCCACGCCTCGAACTGTTCGTCATGAACCGTCCAGTTCTCCGGATAGAGGAGGCGGATTCCGAAGTTCTCGTAGACTGCAACCATCGTTCGCCTTTCTTGCGCTGGGTTCCTGCCAAGCCAATCTTGCCGTGTTTCCGCACTTCTGGTACGCTTCATGCGGCTCGTCGGCCAGTATTTTGCCGTTTCTTATTATATTGAACCAGCCCGGCAAGTGCCGATGCAATCTGTGATGTATCGCGTCCGCAAGCCCCCTTGCTACCGTGCCGTTCAATCGACGACTGGCGGTTCCCGCCAGAACGCTCGCGGTACGGCGATGGCGGCAGTGATCGGCATCGCGGTGCTCATCGGCCTGAACGGGTGTGCGACCCTGGTTCGAAACAAAACAGACCAAACCGTCGTCTCCGCTCGACAGCTGTCGTTGCGGGGCGTCCACGCCGCGCAGCAAGGTCAACTTCGCGAAGCCGAGGTGTTTTTCAGCCGCGCCAGCGAAATGTGTCCGTTGGACGAGCGGATTCGCTTCCATTACGCCGAGACCTTGTGGGAACTTGGGTCCCGGCGGCAAGCTGTCGCGCACATGGAAGAAGCGGTTCGATTGTCGGGCGGCAACGCCGAATTGGTGGTTCGGCTGGGGGACATGTACTTGGCCGAGGGCGATTTGCAGCGCGCGGCGCTGCAGGCGGAGTCGGCGATCCAATCCAATCGCCGCTTGGCGGCGGCCTGGGCCTTGCGCGGGGATGTCCTGCGGCAGATGGGGCGCGACGAGGATGCCTTGGCCGGTTACCATCGGGCGCTCAGTCTGCAGGCGCACTACCCGCGAGTCCAACTGGCCACTGCGGAAATCTATAGCCGCCAGAAGCGGCACGCGCGCGCTTTGGCGACGCTGCGGACGTTGGCCGACGGTTATCCCAGTGGCGAGACGCCTCAACAGGTCCTCGTCCTCCAAGGGGGGGCACTCAAGGAACTGGGCCGATATGACGCGGCCATCGAAACGCTCGTAGCGGCTGCCAAGCAGGGGCCGCCCAGCACGGAAGTGCTGGTGCAACTGGCCGAGACGCAGTGGCTCGCCGGCGACACCGCCAACGCTCGACTCACCCTGCAAACCGCCATCGCGCGATCGTCGCGCGAGCCAGGCACCGAACCGCTGATGGCCCAGGTGCTGACACTGCAGCGCAAGCTGGCGGGCGACATGCGGCTCTGAACGGGCGTCTTTCTTGCCTTGCATCTATCGACTCGCCCCGCCGACCACCCGCTGGATATTCTCCCGCGTCACAGGCGCGATCACTCCTCGCTCGGTAATGATCGCCGTAATATGCGTCGCCGGCGTGACATCAAAGGCCGGATTGTAGACGCCGATACCGGCCGGCGCGATCTGCCTGCCCAGTCCCTGGGTAATCTCCTCGGCCGCACGCTGCTCGATGGGGATCCCATCGCCGCTGGCCAGGGATAGATCGAACGTATTGCACGGCGCGGCGACGTACAGGGGAATATCGTGAGCGCGTGCCAGGACGGCCACGGAGTAAGTGCCGATCTTGTTGGCGGTATCGCCGTTGGCCGCGATGCGGTCGGCACCGGTGATCACCGCCTGGACTCGGCCTTCGCGCATGACCTGGGCCGCCATCGAATCGCAGATCAGCGTCGCCGGGATCTGACGCTGGACCAATTCCCAAGCAGTCAGTCGCGCCCCCTGCAACAGAGGCCGCGTTTCGTCGACGAATACGTGCAACCGCTTGCCTTGATCCTGGGCCGTGAACAACACCGCCAGCGCCGTTCCGTACTCGGAAGCCGCCAGCCCGCCCGCATTGCAATGCGTCAGCACTCCGACCGGGTCGGGCAGCAGCGCGGCGCCGTGCCGTCCGATGGCGTGACAGGTCGCGCGGTCTTGCTCGTGGATCACCCGGGCTTCCTCCAGGAGCGCATCGTGCCACGCGGCTGGCGATCGCCAGCCGCGAGATTCGTTCCCGACTCGCTGCATCCGTTCCAACGCCCAGAACAGATTCACCGCCGTCGGCCGACTGCCGGCCAGGTAACGTGTCACCTCTTCCAGACGCTTTCCGAACGCCTCGTCATTGGCCTCGCGGACCGATTGCAGGCCCAGACAAACGCCATAGGCGGCGGCCAGTCCAATGGCCGGCGCTCCGCGAACCTGCAACTGGCGAATCGCCTGCCAGACCGACTCGACGTCGCGGCACTCGACCTCCACAACCTCCGTGGGCAGTTTGGTCTGGTCGAGCAGGCGCAAGTACCCGCCGGCGTCGCCGACCCAGCGGAGCGTTTCCGGCTTGGCGAACGGACTCATGGCGTCGCTCTCTTTCAGGCCTTCAGTCTCTGCTGGAACTCCGCGTCCCGCGCAGCGAGTTTGGCCGCCAGGGCCTGCTTGAATTCGCTGAATTTCGCCTGCAAACTTGCGTCCGCCGTGGCCAGGATCTGAACCGCGAACAGACCGGCATTTCGCGGGCCTCCCATCCCCACAGCCATGCAGGCGACGGGTACGTCACCGGGCATCTGCACCATCGACAACAGCGAATCGAGTCCGCCCAGTTCCGTCGTGGGGACCGGCAAGCCGATCACGGGCAGCGTCGTGTGCGCGGCGACCACACCTGCCAGATGGGCTGCCCCCCCGGCGGCGGCGATGATCACTTTCAAACCCCGTTCGCTCGCACTGGCGGCGTATTGGGCGACCAGGTGCGGCGTCCGGTGAGCGCTCATCACGTGAACTTCGTAAGCGACGCCAAACTCTGCCAACGCGTCGGCGGCTTTCTGGATCTTCGGCCAATCGCTGTCGCTGCCCATCAAGATCCCCACCAGGGGATGGTACTCCTGACTCATCATCGCTCCTTTGGAAAAATGGTTCTATTCAATTACGCGCGGAAGACTCTGCTGCCACGGGTTGCTCGCACGCCCCGCGGGGGGCAGGCACTTCGCGAACCCGGCGCGATATGGTATCATATTCTCCGCGCGGGCGGGATTGGGTCAGCCTTGTTTCAGCCGGCGCGGTAATGTGTCCGAAAACGTTCCAAAACTATCCGAAACTATCCGAGGAGCAACACCAATGATGACAAGAGGGATTCTCGCGGTGACGATGATTCTGGGCAGTGCCGGCGTTGCAGCTGCAGCAGGGCAGGAAGATCGCATTTTCGAGATGCGGACCTATTACGCTCCGCCAGGCAAACTGGACGCCATGAACGCTCGCTTTCGCGAACACACGCTCAAGTTGTTCGACAAACACGGCATGGTCAACATCGGCTACTGGATGCCGATCGACAATCCGGACAACAAGATGATGTACGTCTTGGCATTCCCCAGCCGCGAGGCCCGTGAGGCGTCTTGGAAGGCTTTCTTTGCGGATCCTCAATGGCAGGAAGTCCGTAAGAAGACCGAAGCCGACGGACCGATCGTGGCCAAGGTGGAATCCGTGTTGTTGAGTGCAACCGACTATTCGCCCGCCGTCAAACCGTCGGTGGCCGGCGAACGGGCCTTCGAGTTGCGGACCTACACGGCCTCGCCGGGAAACTTGGGAAACCTGAACGCCCGGTTCCGCAATCACACGTTGAAGCTGTTTGAAAAACACGGCATCACGAACATCGGCTACTGGTGCCCGTTGGAGGACCAGCCAGGCGCTGGCGAAACGTTGGTCTACATCGTAGCCCACGAGAGCGTCGACGCAGCTCAAGCCTCGTTCGGGGCATTCCGCCAAGATCCCGACTGGCTGGCAGCTCGGAAAGCCTCCGAGGAAAAAGCCGGCGGGTCCTTGACCGCTCCGGACGGGGTCAAGTCCCTGTTCTTGAAAGCCACCGATTACTCGCCGATGCGATGACGCGACGCATGGCCTCGGCGTGCAGAATTGCCTTGAGAAAGCGACTGAGCGATGGAAAATCCAAAATTGGATGCCACGGACGAGGTCTTGCCCGAATCCACGCCGCCAGCGGAAAGCGAACCGACCGACGTCGAGCCGGGGCGGCGTTTGGAGTTGCTGGCGCCGGCCGGAGACTTGGCGGCGCTACAAGCCGCCTTGGCCGCCGGAACCGACGCCGTCTACTTCGGCCTGAACGTCCTCAACGCGCGGCGGCGAGCCCGCAATTTCGATCAGACCGAGTTCGCCGCGGCGGTGCAGACGACGCACGAGCATGGGGCCAAAGCCTATTTGACCTTGAACATCGATCTGACCGAGCGGGAGCTGGCCCAGGCGGCACGGCTGTTGAAGTTGGCTCAAGAGGCGAACGTGGACGCCGTGCTGGTCCGCGACCCCGCGCTGCTGGCGTTGAAGCCAGAGTTCCCGACGCTGGATTTCCACTTCAGCACGCAGACCTGCATCGCCAACAGCGCTGACGTGGCCGCCGCCGCCCGGCTGGGCGCCACGCGGGTGGTGCTGGCTCGCGAGTTGTCGCTGCAGGAGATCCGCGACGCTTCCGCAGTGGACGGCATCGAAACGGAAGTTTTCGTTCAGGGCGCCTTGTGCTTTTCCGTTTCCGGCCGCTGCATGTTGTCCAGCTGGGTAGGCGGACGGAGCGGCAATCGCGGGACGTGTACCAGCACCTGCCGCGTGCCCTGGTCGGTCGATGGGGCCCCGGCCGGCACGCCGCTGTCCATGAAAGATCTCTCCCTCGCGAACCGCCTGGCGGAGCTTCGCGCCGCAGGCGTGGCGGCCTTGAAAATCGAAGGCCGGATGAAGACCGCCGAGTGGGTCGCGCAAGCGGTAGGTCTCTATCGCCGCGCGTTGGCCGGCGAAGACGTCGAGCAACTTGCGGCGCAACTTGACGCCTTGGGAGCTTACACGGGCCGTCAGCTGACCTGCGGCTATCTGGACGGCGAGTATGGCGAGTTGACCGGCGCGGCGGGCCGCGAACGCCGCGGCGCCTCGGCGGACCGCCATGCGGAATCGGACGCGGACGCGGATGCCGATGCCAATGACCAGGCGAACGCGGAGGGCGGAGCGAACGCCGATGACGAGTCCGAAGCGGGCCAGCCGCCTCGCTCGGACCGAACGAGCTATGAACTGGACATCGATGTGCTGCCGCAAGGGATCGTGTGCCGCTGTCGCTACATGGGCGAGACGACCGAGTGGACCATGCCGAAAACCGTCGTTCACCGGCCGCACAAAGCCGTGGCGATCGGCAACCTGCTGGACTTTTTGAGCGCCCAGCAGGTTCAAGGCTGCGAGCTGGTCCGCGGAGCGACGAACGAGCCCGGGTTCCTGATGGTGCCGCGGAAGGTGAACGAGTTGTCGACGCAGATCGCCAAAGCCTTGCAACACCGTCAGAAAGTCCACGCTCGCCTGCAACAAACGGAGGTGCCGGAAGCGGTCCAGGCGATCTTCGAGAGCGTCGCGCGGCATCCTTCCAATCGCAACCCGCTGGGCCAGCCGCCGGACCGAGTCCGCTTGGAAGCCGACGCCGTCGAATCGTTCCTGGCGACGGTGCGGCCGGATGGCGTGATTGTCGAAGGGCTGACCGCCGAACGCGTCAAAGCGATGCGTTCGCTGTGCCGCCGAGCTTCCTTGATCGCTGCCCTTCCGCCGGTGTTCTTCGAGGCCGACATGGCAGGAATCCGGGAATTGCTGCGCGCCTGCCAGCGGGCCGGGGTGACCGTCGAAGTCAACAGCTGGGGCGGATGGCTGTTGGCCAAGCAATCCGGAGTGCGCATGGAGGGCGGCCCCTTTCTGCCGGTCCTCAATTCGCTGGCGGCCCGCGTGCTGGGCCACGCCGGGCTGCAGAGCGTCACGCTGTCCATCGAGGCGGACCGGCGGCAACTGGAGGCCATCACCGACCGCTGCCCCCTGCCGTGCTCGCTGGTCGTCTACGGCCGCCCGCCGTTGATGATCACACGGGTCGCCCTGCCGGACGATTTCGACGGCCAGTGGATGGTCGATCGGCGGGAAACGCGGGTGGTCCCGCGGCGCGAGCAGGGCCTGTGGGTGCTGCGCCCGGTCGAGCCGTTCGATCTGCGCGACGAACGCAACGACCGGATCCACGTCCGGCACCTGGTCGTCGATCTGGTGGGCGCCGCCGACCCCGTCGGAGAATGGCTGGAAAACCGCCGCCGCGATCACTTCCGCTTCAATTATGATCGCACGCTGGCGTGACGCTGCCGTCAAATGCAGCACTTTGCCAAAGAACACAGCAGGCCACCGTGCATGGCGAACATCCGGCAGGCCCGGCCGAAAAAACCCGAAACGAAAAACTTGTCACGTAAATCATTCAAGTTTGCGGGTTTAGGAGCCGTCGGCGCGGTCGGAAACGTTGTTCCCATGACCTGACCTGTTGTGCTTGGTCCACAAGTTGCAATTCCTCGGATACGACGGGAACGCTGGGCAGGAACCACGACTCCGGCTCAACGTTGGCTTTCGCAACGACGTCTTTTTGATGAGGAGGTGTGACAAAGAAGGGCTCGGTAATGCATGGCACCAGCCGGCAGGAGCCGGTGTTGGGAGAGGGCTTCGGTCTCCTGCCGGCCTGTGTGCTATGCGTCCCTCGCTAGCGCAGCAACCAGCTGATCGCCTGGTCCACGCGATCGGACGTTTCCTTGGCAATCTTCAATGCCTGCTCGCTTTCTGACGCTCGGTAAGCGGCCTCAATCACCTTTCCAGGCTCGGCTTCCCCGCCCAGCCACAACGGCGTCGGCGCGGCCAAAGCGATCATTCCCGGCAAGTCAAAATACTTGGCCCCGCCCGGCAGAAAATCGGGCGAGTGGATGTCCAGGACATTGCCAAAGCGGAACCCGCCCGTATGGATCGCAGCCTTGGCGACGGTGTCTTCGGCCTGAGCGAGCGCCGCGGCCGCCCAGGGACCACTGCCATCCAGGCCGATCAGCATGATCGACGCATCCGGATGCCGCCACCGCGCGAACTGCAGCACGCTCAGCACGTCATGCACCCGCAGCGCAAACACGGTGTGGTTATAGCCGAACGTGTATGCGGCCGCCTCGCGGGGATTCTCGACGCGGCGCGTTCTTTCCAGCGGCTTGCCGTCCGCAAGGAACTCGCCTTGATAGATCAAGTCGGCGCCGATGACCGTGACGCCTGCGTCGAGCAAGCGGCTGACCGCTGCTTGCGGTGACCCGTCGGCGGCGAACAATCCGGCTTTGCCGTTTTCGCTGAGCCATACCACCACGCGCGATCCTGCCGTTTTTGGCTCGAGCACCACCACCGGCAACTCGCTGCCTTGAGCGGCGTTTCGCAGTAGCCCGGTGGCGACGCGAATCCCTTCGCGATCCGTCGTCGCCGTCGCCTCGACTCGCAGGTCGAGCGCGGCGGGCAACCCCGCTCCGATCACCACGTCGACCGCTCCGCCGACAACTTCCCGATACCGTTGCCAGGTTGCCGAGTCGTGGGGGACGAGCTGGGCCAGCTGCTGGTCGGCGTCGTCTTTCCAACCGCGGAGCAAGGCCCGCTCGAAATCGTCGCCGCCAGCCGGCTTGGGATGGGCATCGTCCCAAACGGTCAACTCGGCGGCGCTCAAAAACGGATAGTCCTGTTCCACGATCGGCGTGGGGAGTCCCAGACCAAGATGCTCGTTCAGGAACTCATACATCTTCGCGCGGCTGACGTAGTTGTAATTATGCCCAAACTGCAGCAACGGATGATGACGGACGTTCTCTTCCGCGCCCAGCAGGCGGTAATGCTCCTGGAGCTGCGGAAAGCCTTTGGTTGGCATTTCCTTCGTCCAGTCGTCCGCGGACAGCAAGCATTGCGGCTTGGGGGCGAACAACGCCGCGAATTCGATATTCCCCGTCTCGACACGAAACAGGCAGGCATTCTCGCACGTACAGCCGCCTTGCATGGCGGTCGAAACCATGACGGCGGGCACCGACACGGCGACGCGCGGATCGAGCGCGCCGAGCACGAAGGTTTGCGTGCCGCCGCCGCTGGCTCCCGTTACGGCGATGCGCTGTGGGTCCACGTCGGGCAGGTCCAGCAGGAAGTCCAACGCGCGGATCGAGTTGTAGGTCTGCATCCCCATCACCGACTGGACGTGGGCTTCGGCCGCCGGACTGTATAGGCCCCAGTTTTCAGCCGCGTTCATCTCCGGCCGCTGTTTGGAGAATCCGTGTGCCAGGGCCAGTGTGATCTGTACGCTGTCGGCATAGCCGATCATGTCATAGTGAAACACGACACAGCCCATGCGGGCTAGCTGGACACACCGAGCTTGCAGCGGGCTGCGGCCGCCGTTCTCGAACCGCTCGGCGTCTTGCCCGATTTGTTTCTGCGCGGCGTCCACCCCCGCGTCGTGGAACCGGCCATTCGCCCAATGTCCGTGAGGGCTAAGGACACCCGGCAACTTGCCCGACTTGCCCTTGGGCCGGTACAGATTGCCCGTCACGTAGAACCCTGGAAAACTCTCGAAAAATGCCTTTTCGACGGTATAGTCGCCTTGATCGCGACGGCCATGCACGACCGCCTTCAACGGCGTCTTGGTCGGCATCGGCCACAATCCGAACGCGACCAGCATCTGCCGCCGCACCTGCTCGGCCCGGCGTGCCCATGCTTCCGGCGACTGGGGCGGTGTAAAGGGAAAGTAGCCGTTCAAGTCCTTGAGCTTCTCCAGTCGCTGGTCCGCCGGCAGCTTGTCAGGCGGCAAGACTCGCACGGCTGTTGTGTCGGCCGCAAACAGATTTCCCGCGAGGATGCACAACATGGGGGCCAAGCCCCCGCTGAGCCACAGACGTCGATTCGTCGCTAACGCTGCATTCATTGTGGATTACCTCCGAAGCTTAAATGGGCCAACAAAACGGTCACGCGACAAAACCAGTCTAGCGCATCGCGTGTCGGCTTGCCAGCAGACGCCTCCATCGCTTCTAATACGCAACATGGACGATTCACCAAGATTTGGTTGGGAAGAGGAACCGGACGGGGAAACCAAGCCGTGGGACGATTGGCCGCGCTGCCCGCGCTGCGGCACGCGTCGCGATACGGCTTGCCCCGATTGCGCAGTGCCGGGAGTGGAGTTTGCACTGGCCGAACTGGATCCGGCCGCGGCCTTGCCCGTGCCGCCGGACGGTGTATCCGACGGCGCATCCGACGGCGCGATCGACGGCGCAGTGGGGTGCAGGAGTGTGCGCACCAGTTGTTGCGGCGGCGGCCAGTTCCGAGCCAGCTGCTCGACACACGGGAGCGCCCCGGACAACGAGGAACCGTCACCCGCCGATGGTGCGGACGCCGTCGCTCCATCCGCCGAATTGCTCGGCGGACCCGCCGTGATGCTCGTCTGTCCGATTTGCGATGAAGCCTTCCCGCCGAAGTTTTTTCGCCGTTGCCGTCATTGCGAGCACGATTTTGGCAGCGGCTTGGAGCTTGATTCTTCCGAAGAATCCGCCGCAGAATCCGCCGCCAACTATCGTGTCCTATTCACTCTGCTGGGCGTGCTGGCGGCGATGGCCGGCATCGCCGTTTACCTGCTGTTCCTGTTCCGCGAATAAAGCCTTGGGAGTTGTTGCGATGAACGGTCGCGAACGCATTTTCGCCATGTTGGAAGGCCGCCCCGTAGATCAGTTGCCGCTGATGCCGATCACGATGATGTTTGCGGGCGACCATGCGGGCGTAAAATATGGCGACTATGCGGCCGATTATCGGCGATTGGCCGAGGCCCAGGTTGCGACCGCGCGGGACTACCATTTCGATTACGTGTCGGCCATCTCGGATCCGGCGCGTGAAGCGGCAGATTGCGGCGCGGACATCCGTTTCTTCGACGACCAGCCGCCGGCGGTCGACGAAGGCAATGCGCGGCTGGAGGATAAACACGTCCTCGACTCGCTGGAGATTCCCGATCCGCAGACGGCGCCGCGGATGCTGGATCGCGTCCGCGGGGTCGCCCTGCTGAAGGAAATGGTGGCCGGCGACAAGTTGGTCGAGGGCTGGATCGAAGGCCCCTGTGCAGAAGCCGCCGACCTGCGGGGCATCAACACGCTGATGCTGGACTTTTATGACGACCCGGCCTTCGTCCGCCACCTGTTCGATTTCGTGCTCGAGATGGGGCTCCGCTTCGCCAAAGCGCAGCTGGACGCGGGCGCCGAATTGATCGGTTTGGGCGACGCCGCGGCGTCGCTGATCGGTCCGCAGTTGTACGAGGAATTCGTGTGGCCTTACGAGCAGCGACTGGTCGATGGCTTACACGCCATGGGTGCCAAGGTGCGGCTGCACATCTGCGGCAACACCTCCAAGATCCTCGAGGCCATCGGCCGTCTGCGCTGCGAGATCGTCGACCTGGACTTTTTCGTCTCGGTGGCCGACGCCCGCCGCGCGATGGGCCCGGACCAGGTGCTGCTGGGCAATCTCGATCCGGTCCGCGTGATTCGCGACGGCACGCCCGAGTCGATCCGAGCCGCCCTGGCCGAATGCCATCGCCAGGCCGGCCCGCGCTACATCGTCGGCGCCGGCTGCGAAATCCCCCGCGGCACCCCGCCCCAAAATGTTTTGGCGCTGGCGCAATACGCGCAAACGCAGCCGTGACGCATTCGTCCGGCGACCGCGCGTCTGATGGGCTTGCCGATCGTCCGTCGTGCGCGGGCCGAACGCATTGTTACCCCGTCTTCTGACCTTCGTCTTCTCCGGCCAGCGAATTCCGCTACTGGGCTGGTGGCTAACCTTTACCCTTGGAAGGACTTATACGGAAGACGCGACCATTTGCCACCACCGCACAACGTTCGCAGAGGAACCAGTCGACCGAGAAATGCTTTCCTGGTTGAAACGCCTACTCGACCAACTGCTGCACGGCTTCGACCAGCCAGCCACTGTCCCAGGCGTGGAGCCGCTGAGGGCCGTCTTGAAAGACGTGCGGGATCTGCAGTTCGTCCAGCAGCGACTCGATCGCCAGATGCTGATCGCGGAAGTTGCCGTAGCCGAGATGAATGAGTCGTGGCCGGCCAGCGAGATCCGCGGCCCGTAGCCGGAGCAGCTTCGTAATCTGATAACGTTCAAAGTTCTCTTGGGTGGCAAAGATCTGTTCCATGCCATAACGGTTCGGCGCTGACATGGCCAGGGGGGCGTCCCAGGCGGCGGCGCGGCCAAAGGTATCGGGATGCCGTAACAGCAGACTGAATGCGCCCCACCCCGACTTGCTGAAGCCCACCAGCAGCCGGCTGGCGAGATCGCGGCGCACCGGATAGCGTCGCTCCACCAGCGGAACCACGACCCGCAGGAAATAACTCTCCTGACGAATCGTCGCTTGCTGCGGATGGTCGGCGTACCACGGCAAGTCGGAGAACGTGGCGTAGACGCAAACCAGGCGATGCCGATTGGACAGATCATGCCGCCGGATCTCTTGCATCGCGTCGCCCCAGCGGCGGCCGTCGCCCGCTTCGACGGGCAGCACATACAGCGTCCCATACGGCTCCGACGGCGCCGGGCCGTCGGGCATCAAGACGAAGATCTCCGTGGCGCCGGCCTGAAACTCGGACTGAACGCGATGCACCGTCCAGCCGCTGGCGTCCTGTCGGCGTTCGGAGACCTCGTGAACGTCATCCACCGGTTCAGCGGCCAGCGACGGAAACGCCGCGAGGCCGAAAAAGAGCATCCACCGCAAGATGCGGATGGCGGTTCCAGGATGGGGGCTTGTCATCTGTTCTTCTCCAGAAGGCCGAACGGGCACGAGGAAACCGAAACCGCGGCGCTAGGCACGTTTCTTCACCGCCTGTCGCGACGTCCACCACCAGGCGGCGGCGATCACGACGGCGACGGCACCCCAGCTCAACGGCCACCCGACTTGCCGAGGCGTTTGGTTTATGATCGGCGCTGTCGCCGAGGCGTGCGCGTCGCCGCCGACGAGCCCTGGACTGGTGTCGCCCGCAGCGCTGGCGTCGCGGGCCACGCGAGACGTCGCGTTTGCCATCGCCGCAGACTCGTCGTCGTTCGGCGGCACCTCGGGAACAGCGACTCTCACGGCCGCGGCAAATCGATCGGGCATCGACGGGCGCGCGGCGTCCGGCGTTACGGGCGGTTCAGCGCCCGCGAGACAGACATAGGCCGCCAGTCCGCGCATCGGTTCCAGCGGCACCGACACGGCTTCGCCGGGCTCGGGCACGGACGGCAAGCGTGCCAGCGGTTTCTCGCCGCCGATGGGCAGCACGACGGCATTTCCCCGCGCCCGCATGGCGGCGAAGTGATAGCCGGGGACCCGCTGGAAATTGTCGTCCCACAAGATGAATTTCACCGGCGACGTGCTGGGGATGAACGGGATCTGATAGACCAGTTCCAGCGAACAGTGCGGCTGACGCACAATGTCCGCGCGATCGCCTTGCAGGGCGACCGGAGTTCCGTCGATGGTGACGCGCATCTGTTGAGGAAGCCGCGGAGCAATCATGTCCCGATATCGGGCGATGGCTTCCGCGGCATCCGCCGGAATGACCGCTTCCGGCGGTGACAGAGCCTGCAGTTCGCGTTGGATCATGTTGTCGTGCAACCCGATCTGATAGCGAACTTGGATGGCGTTGGACCGCACAACCACCTGCACCGCCCGAAAGATCACGCCGTCCGGGGTGCTGTGCCCGGGGACCAGGATCATGGTTGCCGACAGGTAGAAAAGCACGCCAGCCATTGGTCGCCTCGATCGGTGTGTCGGTTGCGTTCGCGGGTTGCATCAAACTTCCAGCTGTTGATGGAAGCTCTTTCGTTAAAGCACTTTACGCACAACGCCACGGCTGCCGGCGCTGCGTTTGCCGACGCTGCACCGCGGCAGGAAAAAACGGGTTTTGCCGGTACCTGAGCTTGTTTCCCAGACCGGCCTCGGGTACACTTGGGGGCATTGCAAGGAAGCCTGACGGCTCTGACGACCACGAGCACCATGCCGGTTTGCGTTTGGCCTCACGTCAGTCTATGCCCAAACCGACGCAAAAGAAAGTCGTTCCGTGCTCGGCACGTTCGACTTTGCCCCCTCAATTCCAGCGTCGCCTCGGGAAACGGCGACCGGGATTTTGACCTCCCACCCTTCAGCCAGCGAGCAACAAAAAAAGGCAACCTTCATGAATCGGAATCACCTCACTTGGCTCGCCATGTCCCTCTCCGCGATCGCGGGCATGTTCTGTTCGCAGATTGCCTCGAAATACACGGATGGGCGAATCGAGGCGACGATTTCGCTTCCCGTCCAGACGACGGCTGCAGAATCCGGGACAACCGTGGCCTTGGTCCGCGAGGTGCCGGCTCTGAGCGGCGGGGCAAAGAACTAGTGCCGCAAACTCACAATGGACAGGCCACAGCTCGCTTGTCGGGCAGGTGAATAAGACGATACACCTTGAGTCTGACAGAGGATCTCGTCAAATTCTTGGACGGTCGCCCAGTATTCCTTGGCTGGCCCGTCAATCTCAGTGATGTCCCTTTTGACCACCTGCGTCCTACTTGATCGCGGACAGCATGTCCAATCGTCCGCGGATGGATTGGGCGAGTTCCTCCCGGTGAGTGGCATCCCAATAGGCCGCCTCGTTCTCGAGGCTTTGCGTCAACGCCTCGATGTGCCCGGCGGCCTCGAAATCCTGTTGCGATTGATGCAACCAGCGCAGTCCCGTCGCCTCGTCGCCTTGCAACAAGTAGGCCAAGCCCAGGTCCGCCGCCGCCTCGGCACGCTCGGGCCACACGACCTCGGGCGGTTCTTCGACGGCCCGGCGGAGCATCTGCAGGCCCTGGGCCGTGCCGCCTTGTTGCAGTTTCAGTGACCCCAGCATGGCCAGGGCGGGACGCACGACCGCCGGGTCGTCGCCAGCCGCCAGCGCGACCAGCAGCGCCGTCGCCGCCGGGGTGAGGCCGAGGTGCGTCAGGGCCTTGGCTTGCGCCAGCCTCAGCCCGTCCGCCACACGCGGGTCGCCCGTCAGCGACTCGGCCCGCTTCCACGCGACCAACGCGGCCTGCGGTTCCGCCCGTACCAGCCGCCAATGGCCGATGTTCGCCCACAGTTGCCATTCGCCGGAGTCAGTTTCCGTGCCGGCGTGGGCGACGGAGTTCGTCGGAGGCGGGTTCAGCCCATGACGGCCACACAGTTGCGTCAACTGCTCGCGCACGACGCCCGGCCACGGCGCATGCGCCGGACGCAGATAGGCCACACGTTCCCACAGGATCGGATCGACCAGCGGGACGGCCTGCAACGACAGGTGGCCCGCCAGCACGGCCGCCTCTTCCCATGCTCGATCGGCGCCGCCGCCTTCGCCCGTGCGGCGGAGGGCGTCGCTGAGCAACAGCGTCAGATTCGCCGCCTGATAAGGATGTTCGGTCCCCGCCGTCCGCCGCGCGGCGTCAAATGCCTCGGCCGCTTCGGCCGGGCGTTCGTCCAGCAACAGGGCGATCCCCTGCAGCCGCCAGGCGTCGATCTGCAGGACGGGCGCAAGGCCCGGCGGAACGGCCGCCGCCAGTTTCAAGGCCAACGCTTCGCGGGCTTGACCGTTTTGCAGACGACTCATGAACTGGATTCGCGTCCGGTCGTAGTCCGCAGTGGCCTGGGGGTTCGCCTGCCGCTGCGAAACGAGCGCGGTCCAGCCTGCGCCGGGAGGTGCGGCCACGCATTGCCGGTCGTGGGCTTCGGCAATCATCCGCAACGTCTGCAGCGAAACCCGCGCGGAGGCTGAGTCGGACAGGACGGTTGCGGCGAGGTCCGGATACCGCTGTACGAAGCGAACCGTAGCCGTCACACGCCGCGCACGCAAATGCTCGTTCGTCAAGTCCACGAATTGCTGCGGCGTCAGCGACGGCTGCTCGACGTCCCCCAAGGCAAAACCGTCGCCGCCCACGCGGACTTGCGCGCCCCGCGGTGCCGTCGGGGATGCCAACGCCGGCGGCTCATCGCGTCCGAAACGCAGATCATTCAAGACGCTCGAACAGCCGGCGCTCATCGAGGCCAGCAGAAGCAGCATCGTATGCAGCGGACACCACGCAAGCCGACGCAAAACGCACTTCATAATTCCCTCTCCAGCGAACATCCTTCCCCTGACCCCTGCCAGCTTGCTGGCAGGTGAACCAGACTGGCAGCCACAAAGCGGCCACAGGCAGCCCGAACCCGCCACCCGCCCCGGCCCGTTCCCGACCCCTGCCAGCTTGCTGGCAGGTGAACCCGGCTGGCAGCTAGAACCGCTTCGGCTCCAAACTGTGAAAGCGAAACGTCTTCTGGCACTCGGTCACCGGCGGGTTGGCTCGAATCACTTCATGCGGGGCGAACGTGTTCATGGTGCCTACCGGGCAATCGCTGGACGGATGAATGCTCAACTGCTGCATCAATTCTCCGCTGGACAGCGCCGATTCGGCCGGCGTGTTGAAGACGTACGGCCGGATTAGAATCACCATCTCGGCCCGCTCGCGGACGCTGTTCTGGCGGCGGAAGAAGAATCCCACCACGGGCAGCTTGCCCAGCACGGGAACCTCAGCGCGATTGTCCCGCACGCGTTCTTCGATCAGTCCGCCCAAGGCCACGGTCAAACCGTCCATGCCGACCACCGTGCCGCTGACCGTATTTCGCTTGACCGTATCCACCGAAACTTCCTGAATGCCGCCCTCCGTATCCGCGACGGGAATCCTCGCCCCATCCCGGACCGGCTCGGATTGCTCCTGGACGATCCGTAACGTCACCGTCCGATCGGCGTTGATATTCGGTGTGATCAGCAGCGACTGGCCCACATCCCGCAATTCCGTGATCGGCGTGCTGGTCACCGTATTGGCGGTGCCCGCTCCCGTGGGCACGACTTGTCCCGGCGTGAACCCCACCGTGAACGGCAGCGTCTCGCCGACAAAAATCCGGCTGACTTCGTTGTTGGCCGTCAACAGCAGGGGTGTGGCCAGCGTCGTGACGCGGTTATTGTTTTCCAGCAACTGCAGACGCATGCGGAAGCTGTCGTTGACCACCTGGAAATAGAAGTGGTCGTTGTTCAGTCCCGTGCCGCCGGGCTGGACGCTCTCGAATCGTCGCGCCGGTCCGTTGATCGCGTCGGATACCGGCGGCAAGATATTGCCGCTGGTAAATCCGCCGGCCACCGTCGCTCCGTCGGAGAACTGGTAGTCGAACGCCGACTTGAATTCATCCCCCAGTGCCAAACGCAGAACCTTGACTTCCAACAGCACCAGCGGCGTCGGGACGTCGAGCCGCATAATCAAGTCGCGGATCTGTTCCATCGTCCGCTCGTCCCCCGTGCGGACGACGACTTGGTTGTTGCGGCGGATCACGGTGACGAAGATCGTCGCCTTACGTTCCAGCAAGAACTCGCTCAGCCGAACCCGATCCGCCTCGGTGCCTCCGGCCAATGCCGATTCCAACTGCTGAATCTGCTCGGCACTCAAATCCTGCAGCGGCCTGGTATCGAACTCGTCTTCCGGCCGGATGCGCTGCTGAGTTCGCGAGCCGGGTGTCATGCCGGACATCCCGCCCAGGCCGCCGTAGCCGAAACCGCCCATTCCCAAACCGCCCACGCCGCTCATCCCCAATCCGCCCAGGCCGCCGAGTCCGCCCATGCCCATACCGCCGACACCGCCGCCGAAGCCACGGCCTCCGAAACCACCCACGCCACCGCGTCCAAATCCGCCCATACCGCCCCCAAATCCTCCCATACCGCCCCCGAATCCGCCTTGTCCGAATCCACCCTGCCCGAATCCGCCGATCCCCAGCCCCAAGCTGCGGCCATCGATCAAGTCGAACCGGTTCAGCCGTTGCAGCAGATCCATCATGTCGAACTGATCGCTGTCGCCGAAGCTCAACTGGACCGCGTCGCCGAACACGTTGCGGATCGCCAGCGCCACGGCGGCCGGGTTCGGGTACAGGAGCGTAAAGACCTCGGTTCGCTCTTCCCGAAAACTGGACAGTGAACGCTCATACTCCTTGGTCGTCGAGATGCGGATGATCCCGGACTGCTCGTCAAGGACGTAGTACAAGTCGTTGGCCTTGGTGATCGCTTCCAGTGCTTCCAATGGCTTAACGTTCCGCAAATAGACCGAAATCTCCGCCTTGGCCGCTTCGGGCGAAGTGACGATGTTCAACTCGGTCTGCTCGGCAAACGCCTGCATGGCGTCGCCCAACGGCACGCCGCGGAATTCGACTAGCGGAAGCGGCTGTTGAGGCAGTTTCGCAGCAGCCGTACGGCGTGAAGACCCGTTGCGAGCAGATTGGTTCGTAGGTCGCGTGTCAAGCAAACGAGTCTCGGCGGGCGGCGGCGCCGGAATGGCTTCCGGCGGCAACGCTCGGAGATTCACTTGCGCCGGACAGCGATTGGCGTAACATAAGACCAGGACCGCTGCCAGCAGCGCTGCCGGCCGGTTCCACGCGGGGCGACGGTGCATAGAGACTCCCTTCCCTGGGACAGGTCCGACCATCTTTCATAATCGTCATAACCGGTAAACTCCTTGAGGCTTATTTCGTTTACCCAGTCGCTAAACTGCTAGTCTGCTTCAGCCGCCGCGCGCGTCCCGCCCCCTGCCAGCTTGCAGGCAGGTGAGGCAGACTGGCAGCCACGCCCGCCGCGCGCGTCCCGCCCCCTGCCAGCTTGCTGGCAGGTGAAGCAGACTGGCAGCCACGCCCGCCGCGCGCGTCCCGACCCCTGCCAGCTTGCTGGCAGGTGAAGCAGACTGGCAGCCACGCCCGCCGCGCGCGTCCCGCCCCCCTGCCAGCTTGCTGGCAGGTGAAGCAGACTGGCAGCTAGTCAGCGAATCGTGACGATCCGATTCAGCGGTTGGACTTGCAACCGCAGTTCTGTCCGCGAGACGGAGACGACGGTGATCGTCAGGCCGTCTTCCGTGGTCCACTCGGTGTCGGCCGACACTCGTTCCAGTTGCTGTCCGACTTGCAGTAGAACCAGCACGTCGCCTTCGGCGGACGCAACTCGCCCTTTGATCCGCAGCGAGGGCAGTTTGGCGGCGACGCCGGCCACGGGTGCAAGCCGCCCTTGGCCCAGCAGGGCCTTCATCTGTTCGCTGGGCTGCGTGGGATCGCGAAGTGCCGGCCGGGCGGGCTCCGGCATCACGGTCTCTGCCGCCGGCGGAACGGCGACCTGCGCCGATTCGCCTGAGGACTCGTCCGTGGCTGGCGACGCCAAGCGCGGCTCCGCAACGGATGATGCTTCGGATGGTTCGGCGTCTTGCGAGCTGCCGGCCAGCAGCATCACCGTCAACAGCAAGGCGATCATCTTGGTCCAGCTTTTCATCAGGCTGCTCCTCCGGCGGCGAACAAGGCCATAAAAAAGGAAATGTAGACGAATCCGACAATCCCGCCCACCACGATGATAATCACCGGCTCGACGATCACGCTCAGCCGACGGATCGTACTCTGCAATTGTGACTCATAGAATCGCGCGACTTCGGCCAAGACCTCGTCCAACGTCCCTGCCGACTCGCCCACGGCCACCATCCTTGATAGCATCGGCATGAAGGCATGTGGAGTTGCAAGCGGTGCTGCCAGATTGGTGCCATGCATCACGGCCTCGCGGGCTTGTGCGATCTGGAGGGCTAGGAACTGGTTCCGCTGCAACCGTTCGACGGTTCTGAGCCCTTCCAGGATGCGGATACCGCTGTGAAGCAGTGCCCCCAAATTGCCGGCAAACGCGACCGTACCTGCCAAACGGAAGATCGTGCCCACCAGCGGAATCCGGAGCACCAAGCGGTCGATCACAATCCGCGACGGCGGCCAGAAGCAGCCCCCGATCACCGCCGCCGCCAATACGGCCCCCAACGCCAAACCGTACGGCAGATAGGTCTGGATTCCATGCGTGATGTCCATCAGCAGTTGAGTCATCGGCGGCAGCCGGCGGCCGATCGTACTGAGAAACTTCTCCAATTTCGGGATCACGCTCAGCACCATGAACCCCGTGACGCCGAAGGCTGCCAACAGGACGATCGTCGGATAAGCCAGCGCCGTGAGCATGCTCGTCTGCAACTGCCGCCGCCGTTCGAGCGCCTCGGCGGCCCGCGTCAGCACCGGTTCCAGATGCCCGGTGACGCCGCCCACGCGGACCAGTTCCACCACCATCGCCGAAAACCTCGCATGGCGGCTCATCGCGTCTGCCAGGCTGGCCCCTTCCTGGATCTGCCCCGCCACATCGCGCCAGATGCGGGCCATCGCCGGACGCTGGGCCTGGTCGGCCACCGTGATCAGTGTGTCCAGCAGAGTCAATCCGCTGCGGAGCATCACGGCCATCTGCCGCAAACTCAGTTCCACGTCCAGCGAGCGGACCGGCAGCCACTGGAGCGGAGTGAACGAGATCCCGCCGCCCGGCGGAGTGTCGGGCGCAGCCGCTTCGCGGACTTCCAGTACCAGCCATCCGCGGCCGCGCAGTTCCTCCACCGCCGCCGCCGAGGAGGCCGACTCGAGCGAGCCCTCGCGGCTTCGCCCCGCAGCGTCACGAGCTGAATAAGCAAACGTCGGCATGAATTCCGATCACCCCACAAGTGTCCCGACCCCTGCCAGCTTGCTGGCCGGTGAAGCAGACTGGCAGCCAAGCCGCCCCGCGCCCCACCCCTCGTCCCGACCCCTGCCAGCTTGCTGGCCGGTGAAGCAGACTGGCAGCTACGAGCGGCTAACTCGCCTTGACGCGCTGCCGAATCGCTCCCATGTCGTACTCACTGAATGTACCTACATAATAGCCGTTTCGCCAAATGGCCTTCTGCCCGACGACATAACTCAAATTGTTCATCATCGCCAGGGCGATGTCTTGCGGCGATTGCTCGACCGCGCCCCGCAAAGCCACATGAAGATGGTCCGGCATCACCGAGAGCGCCGCGATCCGATAGCCCTTCTGCTGCCCGATGCGGAGCGTCGTGTCGCGCAGCATCTGCAGCGTCGCAAGGCTTCCCATCGTGGCACGTTCCGCCCCGACCAGAACCATATGGAGATTATACCAGTAACGACCGCTCAACGAAGCTGTCGGCACGGTCAAGTCAACCGTGTCGTCGATCACAATCAGCCGTTCCAGTTCCGCCCGAAAACGGGCATCCAAGTGCGGGGCACGCTCCACTTGGTTGGCAATGTACCACTCGACGGTCTCTGTCGTGTTCTCGCCGACCGACCGGACACTCACCTTCCGGCTGAAATCGGCGGGCTTTCCCGTCGTGCGCAACGCGTGCTGAAGGCGTCCCTTGGCACGCTGCGCGACGAGCACAGGAGTGACCTGCGGGGGGCAACTGAAGCACAACTGAATCATGTCGCCGGACGCGGTGCGTTCGAGCAATCGGAGCGAATCGGATTCCCACCGGCACTTGAGGACGTCCCACATTTCCGTATCGCTCGAAGCCTGGTCGAAGCCGGCATCCATCCAACCGGTCCACGTGTAGTGGAGGTGGTAGGCGGGAGTGAGGCCGTCCGGTCTGTAGATTGGTTGGGGGTTGGGCATAGCGTTAGCCTTCAGTCTCGTTCACCTGCCAGCAAGCTGGCAAGGGGTCTGGGCCGGCGACGCGGCGTCTCTAGCCTTCAGTCTCGTTCACCTGCCAGCAAGCTGGCAAGGGGTCTGTCTCGGCCAAGCAGGCCGCTTTGAACCACTGACCACTGACAACTGACCAATCACCACACCGTCACCGCCGTTAGTACTTCTTGGACCATACTCTCCCCGGCATGGAGTTTTACCAACGCATCGTCCACCAGCCGGGGAATTCCGCGGCGGGCGATCTCGGCGGCCAAATCGCCTTCGTCCGCGCCGTCGGCGATGCGCCGGGACAGGGCCTCGTCGACGGGCAGCATCTCGAACAAACCAAGCCGGCCGACAAAACCGCGGTTCGCACAGTACAAACAGCCGGCCGGATCGTAGACCGCCGTTCCCGCCGCATCGGGGTGGCCCAAAGCGGCTGCTTCGGAAGGTCGCAGTTCCCGCTCGCGGCGGCAGCGGGCGCACAGCCGGCGAACCAGACGCTGGGCGACGGCCAGCCGCAGGGTGGCGGCGATCAAGTACCGCGCGACGCCCATGTCCACCAGTCGCGTCACGGCGCTGGCTGCCGAATTCGTGTGCAAGGTGCTGAATACCAGATGGCCCGTCAACGCGGACTTGATCGCGATGTCCGCCGTTTCCGCATCCCGGACCTCGCCGATCATGACCACATCCGGATCGTGCCGCAACACGCTCCGCAACGCCTTGCCGAACGTCACCTTGTCCGCCGTATCCACCTCGATCTGCGCTACACCCGCGATCCCGTACTCGATCGGATCCTCGATCGTGATCACGTTCAGTTCGTGCGTGCCGATCAGCCGCCGCAGCGCTGCGTACAGCGTCGTCGTCTTGCCGCTGCCCGTGGGACCGGTCAGCAGGATCAGCCCGTGCGGCTTGTCGATCGCCTCGGAGAAGCAAGGCAAGTCGCGCTCGCTCATCCCGAGCCGCTCCAAAGTCAGGGATTCGGTTTGCAGGGCCAACAAGCGGACGGTCATGCGTTCGCCGTACTTGGTGGGCAGCGAAGCCAAGCGGACGTCGATCGCTTGGCCGGCTGGTCCGAAGCGATGCGTGAAACGGCCGTCCTGCGGGGCCCGTTTCTCGGCGATATCCATGCCGCCCAACACCTTGAAACGGCTGATCACGCCGCTCAACGCCGCCAGCGGAAACGTTCGGTAACGTTCGAGTCCGCCGTCCACGCGAAGCCGGACTTGCACGTGCCGCTCTTCCGGGTCGATATGAATGTCCGACGCCTGACGGACCAGGGCCGCGTGCATCAGTTCGTCGCACAGCGCCACCGCATCCTCGCCCGCCTCGTCGCCCGCCGCATCGGCCATCCGCAGACGCGGCGCCGCGGCCGCCGGTGCCCCGGTGCCGAAGACCCGACTCAACGCCCGGCGGAGCGATGCCGGCTCGGCCGCCTGCGCACATACCGGCAGCCCGACGCTCCGCTCGACCGCTTCCAACGCCGCACGGTCGTTGGTGTCCGCGCAAGCCACGTACACGCGGCCGTCCATCGACGCAAAGGGCAGCACTTGCCGGCGCAGCGCCAGCGCAGCAGGCACTTTCAACGCCCAAGCCGGATCGATCCGCACTTCGTCTAGGTTTAACAGGTCATTGGTCATTGGTCATTGGTCATTGGGCAGTGGGCAGTGGGCAGTGGGCAGTGGGCATTGGGCGCTCATCCTTCATCCTTCATCCTTCATCTCTCTCCTCTTCCGGCTCCGCGCATTCGCGCTACGCGGTCGCGGAGTACGTTGGGATTCTTGGCCATCGCCACCGCCGAGGTTTCGGAGATCCGCCCGGCGACCCACAGGCGGGCTAGATCCTGTTCGAGCGTCTGCATCCCCGCGGCGCCGCCGGCTTCCATCGCCGAGTAGATTTGATTGGCTTTGGCCGAGGCGATCAAGTTGGCCACGGCGGGCGTGACGATCAACACCTCGCTGGTCACCACGCGGGTGCGGCGCGGCGGTGCAGCGGATTCGGCCGCAGATGTCTTCTCGCCCCGCCCGTCCTTCGAAAAGAACGGGACGCCCCGGCCCGCCGCGGGACCGTCGGCCACCAGCAGATGCTGCGCGATCACCGTCCGCAAGACCAACGCCAGCTGCCGCCGGATCCCGTCCTGTTCGTCGGCCGGGAACACGGCCACCAACCGTTCGATCGTGCCGACACAGTCGCCGGCATGGACCGTGGTGAATACCAAGTGCCCCGTTTCGGCCGCCACGATGGCCGTCCGGATCGTGTTCAGATCCCGGATCTCGCCGACCAGGATCACGTCGGGATCCTCGCGCAGCGACGCCACCAGCGCTTCGTAGAATCCGCACGTATCGGTGCCCACCTGCCGCTGGTTGACCAGGGCGGTCTTCGAAGTGTGAATGTACTCGATCGGGTCCTCGATCGTGATCATGTGACAGCGGCGGGTCTGGTTGATCCGGTCCAGGAAAGCGGCCAGCGTCGTGCTCTTGCCGGCTCCCGTCGGCCCGGCGACGACGATCAATCCGTCCGGCAGATCGCACATCCGGTACAAGCTTTCCGACAGCCCCAGTTCCGGCAGCGTGCGGAAGCGGTCTTCCAGTTGGCGGATCGAGATCGCCAACTGGCCTTGACGCCGGAACACGTTGAACCGGTATCGCGCCCCGCTGGCGCCCGTCAGCGCCCCGTCCAGCGAGCCGGTTGCGTGCAGCGGCGTCTGATCGAGCCCCCGCGTCATCCACGCGGCCACCGCCTCGATCTCCGTCGGCGACACGCGCGGGCGTTCGCTCAACGGCTCGAGCACCCCTTCGACGCGCAAGTACGGCGGCAGGTCCGGCGCCAAATGCAAGTCCGACGCATCCCGTCGCACGCATTCCGCCAGCAAGTCGCCCAACAACCCCGCCGCGTCGTCTTCCGACATCGTTTCACCAAGGAGTTAGGAGTTAGAAGTTAGGAGTTAGAAGTTAGAAGTTAGAAGCACTGACCACTGACAAATGACAAATGACAAATCTACATCCACACCAACAGCGTCCAAACCCGGCTCTCCGACGGCCATTCCTGATCCACCTCGTCCATGCTCACGCCGATCGGTACGCCCGGCGCCGTCTCGGACGCGCTCAAGTCTCGGACGGCGTGCAGCAGATCGAGGAAGCTGCCGGACAGTTTGAAGGTCCGAACGTGTTCGGAGCTGCTGGTCGCCGCCGGTCCCAGGCGGGACACCGCATCCGTCAGCGTTTTGGGCAGCTTGCCTGCCTCGCCCTTGCCGGCCGGCGCTTCCTCGATCAACCGCAGGCGATGCCTTCGAAAAACCGCCGTTAACTGCTCCTCGACGCGATGCCGCTGTTGCGGATCGAGATACGAGCACGACAGCTCGTGGGCCTGACGCTGCAAGTCGCTCCGCCGCTGTTCCAGCGCCGCGACCTCACGTTGCGTCTTGGCCAGTTCGGCCCGCTGCTCCAGCACCGTCATGGGCTGTACCGCGCCGGCGACGGCCGCCGCATAGTCCTTCTGAAGCTTCGCCAGCCGGGGCCGTTGGACCATGTTGAACCACCAGGCATAACTGCCCAACACGGCCACTAAGGGCAGCAGCAGGACCAGCAGCTTTTCGCGCGAGGACAGTTTCATCGGTGCCTTTCCTCAATGTGCAACTCGAACAGCCACGGACCGCCTTCGGGCAGCAGTTCCTGAGCCTGCTTGCGCGGCAATTGCACGTGCCAGCCCAGCGGCTCCAAAGCTCCTGCCAAGCTGCCGAACAGAGCGTCCGCGCCGTTCGGCTCCAGGCACGTTCCGTGGACCACGACACCGTTGCTCGAGGCAATAATCTTGCGGATGATCGTATCCTCCGCTGCGCCCCTGGCCAACTCGGTCAACAGCGTTACCGCCCGCTGCCGCAGCGAACTGCGGACCAAGCGGCATTGACCGACGTCGGTCGCCAGCTTGTCGCTCTCGGTCTGCAACTCCTTCCGTCGCTTCTGCTGCGTTTCCAGCTCCTTCTGGATTCGGCTCAGCTCGTCCGCCGGTTGCTTCAGCCGGGCGATCTCGGCAGTCAAGTCGCGGATTATGTGTTCGCTCCACAGGTAGTGGCCGATACAGATCGCCAAGGCAAGCAGGGCAAACACGGCGGCCACGGCGCGGCGGGCTGCCGGCGAAGCGGGCCGCTTGGGTGGCTGCAACAGAGGGATCGGCGGATCGCGCGCTTCGAGCTGTACGCTCCACGCCGTCAGGAACGGTTCCAGAGCGTATGCATCGTCCAGCCGAGTTACGGTGTCGGCTTGCACTTCCTCCAGCGCCACGGCAGCGGTCGCGAGCAGTGCTTCGTGCCTGGCCGCAGCCGGCGCTTCGGCCCGCCAGCGGTCCACTTCCGCCTGCCACCGCCCCGGCTTGGGATCGGCGTTGATCACGCGCACGGACGGCGAGCCGGCGCCGTCGCCTCGCAAGCAGACAATCGCCCCCGGCCACAGTTCCACCCGGGTCCAGGATCCGATGCGGGCCGCTTGCCCGATTGCGGTGGATGCCGCATCCGCGGACATCTCGCGCGGCAAACCGCCCGGGTGCCCAACGCCTGCCAAACGCCCCCCCGCCGCTTGGACCACATAGTCCACCTGCTCCAATTGGCCCGACGGCAGCAATACCAACCAGAACATGCGTTCGTTCCGTCGGCCCGTCAGCTCCACGCACTGGCAGACGGATTCCAGTCCGCTGACACCCGAAAACGGCTCGGCCTCGAACGCCAATGCCTTGGCCAACTCGGTTTGGCCCAACCCGGCCACGCTTTCCGAAGTCAACGCCAGCGTCTGCGTCCAGACCTCGGTACTCAACACCCAAACCCGGCCCGGCCGGCGTTTCGACAGCCGCAGAGCCGCTTCGACCAGCGACGGAAAATCGTCCACCGGCGGCGCGAAGTCCTGCGTCAACTCGAGCCGCCGCGGCTCGCGGCCGGAACGGAAGTCCGCACGCGTGAGACGGTCGCGGGTGATTAGGAGGATGGTATTAGTCATGGCCTTGGCTTCCAGTCTCGTTCACCTGCCAGCAAGCTGGCGAGGGGTCCGCGCGGGGCGGCGGGTTCTGCGCCCTGGCCTCCAGTCTCATTCACCTGCCAGCAAGCTGGCGAGGGGTCGCGACCCCTGCCAGCTTGCTGGCAGGTGAAGCAGACTGGCAGCTAACGCAACACCAACTCAAATACGTCACTCCGCTGAGCGCGGACAATGTTGCTCTTCATTTCCCAAATGCCGTCGTCGTTAATATCCAGGTACGCCCGCAAGAACCGCGGGCCGGCCGTGGTCGTCAAGGAGAACGTCAATGAATGCGTTCGCTCCACCAACGGAGGCGTCGAATCTTTTGTCAACGCGACCTCCAACACGCCCCCAGTTGCCGGCTCATATCCATACAACTTGACCGTCACGTGCGCCAATGTGGGCCGCTTCTGATTGCCATCGTCCTCCAGTTCATACACATGCCCTGCCAAATCGAGCCGCACATTGTCCGCCAAACTGATACCTAAATCTGCTTCATATCCCGTACCGTCGACCGCCCTATCGGCCCCCAGGCTGACGACGCTGTGAATCGGTGTGCCCATCGCTGCAACATTGTCGGATTCGTCCAGCAGCACCAGCGGATTCCCCCAGCCGTCCCGCACGTCTGCCGTCCCGGCCGGCAACCGCAAGTAGGGCCCCCGCCAACCACACGGGACCAGCACTTCCGGGTCGGAAGCCGGACGAATCGCGAACGGCAGCAAGCTGCCTTGAACCCACAACTCGCTCAGCGCCAGCCGCGGATCGTCGCTCGTCGCGACCGGCAACCGCCCGATGTCCGCCACAAACCCGCTAATCAACAGCGTGCCGTCCGCTTGCCGAACCCCGCTCGGCCCCCGCACCGCCTCTTCAATGTTCGTCAACGTCCGCACCGTCGCCTCGTACCGGCCTTGTCCCATCATCAAGTCCGTCGACGTGATCGCCACCGTGGCCATCAGCGCCAGAATGGTCAGCACGACTAGCAGTTCGACCAGCGTCATCGCGCGACGGGCCGAAAACGGCCGTCGCCCTCGGTCCGGCCTCCCGGCAGGACGTGAAACGCTCGGCCGAAAACGACTCTCGACCCCTTCGTGTCCTTCCCCTTCGCGTCTTTCTCGTGTTCGTCGCTGATTCATCATCGCACCTCGAACGCAAGCCACACGTCGTCGCCTTGGTCCGTCTCGGTCAGGGCCACCGTGGCCTTGGCCAACGGGATATTCAGAACTCCGTTCGGCCCGGCCGAGACCAGCCGCACGTCCCGGGCGCCGCCAACGGTCCAGCCCGGGTTCTGGATCACGATCGGGTTTCCCCAGCCGTCGAGGACTGCCGGATCGGCTTCCTCTCCATAGTAGTCCGAGAAATTTGCGTCGGGCATTGGGAAAGTACCGCCCTGATGCGTCACATAGGGCCCGCGCCAGCCTCGGCGGTACGCGGGATCGTAGTCCGGGAGCGTGCTTTCCGTCACGTTCAGCGGGTTCACGAACAGGTATCGTACCTGCGGATGAGCTTGGCGGCCCGCATCCAATCCCGCCACGCCCGGTTCTGGCAGCGATGCCATGTCGTCCCAATACATCCCGCCAATCACGTCGCGCAGCCGAACCAGACTCTGACGCGTCACGTCCTCGCGAGTCGCAGCCACGTGCCGGCCAATCGCGGGCAACACCAGCGTGCCAACCACCGCCAGGATGGCCAGCACGATCACCAGTTCCGCCAGGGTGAGCCCGCGGACCGGGGATCCAGCCGATTTCGTCGGAATTCGCTGCTTCGCGACCATTGCTTACCGCTCCAAGCTCAGGAAGTCCTCGCCGAATTCGTCGTGGCGGAACAGGAAGATCAGGATGTCGTCGCCCCGCTCGACGTCCGTCGGCATCAGTACGGTCAACAGCGTGTCGATCACGCCGTTCGGGCCAGCGGACACCAGGCGGGTGTACGTCCGTTCTTCGTCAGTGGGGGCATACCCGCCACTCTCATCCGGCTCCTGGATCACGATCGGCCTACCCCAGGCGTCCAGAATCGCCGGATCGCCGCGGACGACCGCCGGAGCCACGGCGTCGCCCACTCCGTAGGCGGCGTCAAAGCCCTTCGCTGCATCAAGCTGATAACGGGCCCCGCCGTGCTTGACGTACGGTCCGTTCCACTTGCGAACGCTCAACAACGTCGCCCCAGCCGTCTTCGTGATGTCCTCCGTGTCCGGATTGACGAACAGATACCGCAGCTGCGGGTGATTCACCCGCGCCGGCGGCCCGGTCAGGTCGCTCGGCCGCGGCAACTCGTTCATGTCCGGCAAGTATCGGTCGACCAGCAACTCCTGCAAGCGTAGCAGGTTTTCCCGCGTGGTTACCTGCTGGGACTTGCTCCCGAACATCCCAATCGTGGGCACGACGATCGTCGCCAACGCGATCAAGATCAGCAGCACGACCAACAACTCCAACAAGGTTAAGCCGCGTCGTTTCACGATCTGGGCCCTTTCTGTTTGCCGGTCGTCTCGCCACGAGACGAGAAACACGCTTTCGTCAGGTTCGTTCAGGTCGATACGGTGCAGCACTGGCAGAGCCAGCGGTCCACGTGCCCTTCTAAGCAGAAAGGCCGGCTCTCGGTACGGGACACTTATCGAGAGCCGGCGGTTGAACAACGATTAAAGCCTCCTCACCCCGTCAGGGCGTCGCTTCCACCGGACTCGTTGCACTAGTGGTCATGGTGGCCGCCACCGTGCCACGCCACCTGGCTGTCATCCAGGCCGGACAAACCACCCTCATGGAACGCCACCGCACCAGCAAACCTGGCAGGCGTCTCCGCCGTATTGAAGACGACACCGAACCGCGCGTAGTGCTCGATCGGACTGTGCCCGTGGCCGTCGAAATGGATCGGAGCGCTCTGCATCCCGAAATTCGCGCCAATTGCCGTACAGTTCTGGCCGACGCCAAAGATGACGAATTCGGAAGCCGCATCACCGGCGGCTGTCGTTGCGGTGTCGCCGAATAATCGCCGGGCAGCGGCACCGTTCAGAAAGGCAGCGTAGACATCCTCGTCGATCAGTGTGGGCGTGGCCGGGGCCGCTCCGTAGGGCTCCATGGTCGCATTGTCGGTAGCATCGTCCATCAGGTAGACGTTTCTTACTCCGGCAGCCTTAAGGGCGTCTGCTTGAGGGTCGGTAAGTTCACCTGGAACTAAGTCGTCATCCATGTGATCCGGCAGCTTGGCGAACAGGGCGGTTCCCGAAATCAGCGAATCCAAGCGATCCGGGTAACCACCGTTGATGTTCGCGTACAACCCCCAGATTTTGTTCATCTCACTCACGTTCGCCGAATGGTTCACCGCGTGAGCGCGGCCCAGCATACTGGGCAGCATCGGCACCAGGATTCCGGCCAAGGCGACCAGGATCACCATCACGACTACCAGTTCCAAGAGTGTCAAACCCTGTCGATTCTTGCATTTTCGAGACATCGTAAAAACCCTTTCTGTCGAGCCCGCACCGCGGGCCGTTTGAAGAAAAACAAACCAGAAAACGATTGAAATTGATACTGTTACTGGACCCGGCCGCCCTTGGCGGCCTTGGTCGAACGAGCGAAAAACGGGAGAACACCCGTTGCGGCAGCGGTGGCTAGGACTGGTCGGACCTAGTTATGCCACACACTGCCCGCAACGAGTCTGCTTGAAAATCTTCCGTACGTCAGGCTTTCCAGCCTGACCCACTGTTGGTTTGCGGCCAACGATTTGCCGTGGAGTCTTGATGCTCCGCCGGATTGTCCATCAGCCGCAGGGCGCTAGCCCAATGCCACTTACTTTGGGACCATTGGGGGCGTTTTCGTTAGCGGAGCGGCGCAAGCCGCCCGGTTTTACGACTGAAATACCGGACGGCTCGCGCCGTGCCGCTACAAAGTAAGCGGCATTGGGCGTTGGCCCACGGTTGTCTACGTATCACGCTCGTGCAGCCGTTGCGGTTCCGCGTTGCGACGGCACAATCCGCCGCCACACGTCAAGGCTGCGAACGCGCAGGCCGACGGCGCACGGTTAGCGCTCGTAACATCCGATCGACAGAGCACGCGGCTGAAGTCAGGCCGGCGGCGGACCGCGAGAAAAGAATGCGGCGTGGAACTCGGGCGCAAGCACGGGCGGTTCCGGCAGCGTCAGTCGCTCGATCAGAGACTGCCAGACGGGACAGTCGAAGACCTCCGGCAAGGCCTGGGCCTTGATGGAGAATTGACACACCACACAGTGCTGCGAGTCGTGCGGTGGATGCTGACGCGCGGGGGAATCGTCGTTCGACTGGCTTGTGGCGGAAGTATCGGTTGCTGCTCCGCCGGGGCCCGGCGGGGCACACGGGCAACACGATCCGCCGGGGGCGACGACCGCCAGCGGGCGCGCATGGTAAGTCCACTGATGCAGCGGCTGGCCGAAAACGGCCAGGACTGCATAGGTGAGCAGAGCCCAGAGAGAAATCCGCCGAACCGAAACGCGCATCAAACGAAGCCAGTCTGCCTTGGTTGAAGAAAATCTCAGCAGCTGGTCCGACCAGTTGCCAACATTATTAGTCGCGTTCGATGCGTTCGTCAAGAGGCGCACGGCCGCGAAAATCTCTGCGGCCGGGAAAACCTGCGAAAAAGACGGCTCGGCAAGTCGCGATTCTTCATCCGATTCTCTGTCCGGTCGCTCTACGACGGCCAGCCGCCGGCTCCAGATTCCCTTCTTGCTGCTTCGCTTCATTGCTTCTTGCCTTGGCCAACGCTATCGTTAACCATGCATCACGGGTAACTGGCGGTCCCGAGGCGAACGAAGATGACCCTGGAAGAAGCTCAAGCCTGCGTCGATCAATGGATCAAGACCATCGGCGTGAGGTATTTCTCCGAGTTGACCAATCTTGCCCAACTGGTGGAAGAGGTTGGCGAGTTGGCGAGGATCATGTCTCGTACGTATGGCGATCAGAGTTTCAAGAAGTCGGATGAAGCTTACGATCTGGCGGACGAGTTGGCGGACGTGCTGTTCGTCCTGATTTGCCTTGCCAATCAAACCGGTGTCGATCTAACCGACGCTTTGGAGCGGAACCTGGAGAAGAAGACCGGGCGCGACCGGGATCGTCACCGCGAAAATCCTAAACTGTGGAGGGGAGTTGACTCATGAGTCTGACGATCATGCGGCGGGTTACCTTTTGCGCCGGTCACCGCCTGCACCGGCATGGCGGCAAGTGCGAATTCTTTCACGGGCACAATTACGTGGCGGAGTTTTACGTCACGGGCAACGAGACGGATCCCGTAGGCCGCGTGATCGATTTTGCCGTGCTCAAGACCCGCTTCAAAGGCTGGATTGACGAGCACTGGGACCACGGCTTTCTGCTGTCCCGCGAGGACGAGAACGGGATCGCGGCGGCCCGCGTGGTCGAGCCCTCCCGGTACTATGTCCTGCCCTTTAACCCCACGGCCGAGAACATGGCCCGCTACCTGCTGGAGAAGGTCTGTCCGCAACTGCTCGAAGGCACGGGCGTCATCGCGACCAAGGTGGTGATTTGGGAGACCGCCGAAGCGTGTGCGGAAGCTTCGCTGGACGGCGCGGTACGGACGATGGTTTACGGTGCGGAAAGTTGTACAATCAGTAGCAGTTCTTGACGCTGCCAAGGCGTCGCGAGTTTTGTCCATTTCCCCGAATTCCCCCCCCACTCACACGAGGAGCATGCCATGTCTCGCAAGACCTTTCCGATCGCGGTTCTGTTGGCTCTTTTGATGCTGGGCGTCCATCGGACGCCCGCCGATGCGGCAGCGCCGGACGCGGCCGCCGTGGACAAAGCCTTCGAGACGTTGAAGACGTATGATTGGGGTCAGGATCGCAGCACGCTGCAGGCGTTGGACGGCGCGGTCGCCGCGACGCACGACGATGCGGAGGCTCGAAAGAACTTGGAAACGCGTCTGACCGCCGTCTTGAAATCGGAGGCTCCGCGAGCGGCAAAGGATGTGGTCTGCCGGCATCTGAGTCTGATCGGAGCGGCCGACGCCGTGCCGGCGCTGGCGGAATTGCTGACCGACAAGGACCTGTCCCAGTTGGGCCGTTACGCCCTGGAACGGATCCCCGATCCGGCCGCCACGGCGGCGCTGCGGGAAGCCTTGGCGAAAACCGACGGCCTTCTGAAAGTCGGCGTCATCAATTCGTTGGGCGTCCGCCGCGACGCGGACAGCACGGCGGCGCTGACGGCCCTGCTGGACAGTTCGGACCAGCAGATCGCGGCGGCCGCGATTGCCGCCTTGGGTTCGATCGGCAGCGCCCAGGCCGCTACGGCGCTTGGCGACGTCCAAAACAAGGTTTCGGAGCAACTCCAAACCGCCGTGGCCGACGCTCGACTGTGCTGTGCCGAGCGGTTGTTGGCCGCCGACAAGAAACTGGAGGCGCTGGCCATTTACAAGGCGCTCAACGCCGAGGGCCAGCCCAAGCACATCCGCTTGGCCGCCGTGCGGGGACTGCTCGCCGCCACGGGACAGAAGTAAGGTCCCAGACAGCTCGCATCTGGCTACGAAGGCCCGTTCCGCTTGCGATCACCGTGCGTGTGATTATCGTTGGCTTAGAGCGTGTGTCCTTTTCGTCACGAGGAACGCGGGCCGCGGGGCTGTCCCGGCGGTCCGCCTGAAAGACTGCGAGCGTGCGGCATGTTGGAACTGATCGACCTGAACAGGCAGTTGTCCAAGGAGATCTACAAGGATCTGTTCCCAAAGTTGGAACTCCGGATGGGAGAACTCCAACGCGCCGCCAAGGAGGCGGGGGTTCCGTTGATCGTTGTGTTCGAGGGCTGGGACGCCTCCGGCAAAGGCACGGTCATCAACCGCTTGACCCAGTCGTTGGACCCCCGCGGCTTCACGGTCCACGCGATCAAGCCGGCGGACGAAACCGAGCAGCGTTATCCCTGGCTGTGGCGATTCTGGAACCGCTTGCCCGCGGCGGGGCACATCGCGATCTTTGCGCGGTCCTGGTACATGCGTGTGCTGGACGAAGCCGTCGAACAGACGGCTTCGCCGGACGAGGTTCGCGAAGCCTACGAGGATATCCTGCAATTCGAACGCCAATTGACCGATAGCGGGGTCGTGATCGTCAAGTTCTGGCTGCACATCAGCCGCAAAGAACAGCGGCAGCGGCACAAACAGCTGCTGAACGATCCCGCTACGGCCTGGACCGTCGGCAAGGCCGAGCGGCAGCAGAACCGGAAATACGACCAGTGGCTGGCGTCGGTCGAAACGATGCTGGAACGGACGCTGACCGCGAAAGCCCCCTGGACGGTCGTCGAAGCCACCCAGGACCGCTTTGCCCGCACCAAAGTGTTCGAGACCATCATCGACGCCTTGGAGGAGGAATTGGATTATCGCCGGCAGCATCCGCCGGTCCCCCCGCAGCCGATGCCCAAACCCGAGCCTTCGCCGACGCAGGAGCATTCGATCCTGGACCGCGCCGACTTGAGCCTGTCCCTGCCGCGGGACGAGTACGAACAGCAGCTCAAGGGCCTGCAGACCCGACTCCGCCAACTGGAACACGAACTGTACCAGGCTCGCATCCCGGCCGCGATCGTCTATTGCGGCTGGGATGCGGCTGGCAAGGGTGGCAATATCCGCCGCCTGACGAGCAGTCTGGACCCGCGAGGTTATCAGGTCATCCCCATCGCGGCGCCGACTGAGGAGGAAAAGGCGCACCATTACTTGTGGCGTTTCTGGCGGCGGTTGCCCAAGTCCGGTCACATCGCGATTTTCGACCGCAGCTGGTACGGCCGCGTGATGGTGGAACGCGTGGAGGGGTTTTGCACCGAGGACCAGTGGAAACGCGCGTACCGGGAAATCAACGAGTTCGAGTGCGAGCTGGCCGAGTTCGGGACCGTGTTGGTCAAGTTCTGGATGCACATCGATTCCGACGAGCAACTCCGCCGGTTCCGCGCCCGCGAGGAGACGATGGAAAAGCACTGGAAGATCACCGACGAGGATTGGCGGAACCGCGGAAAATGGGAGCACTACAAGGTCGCCGTCACGGACATGCTTCGTCGCACCAGCACGACCTATGCCCCCTGGACGATCCTCGAAGCAAATGACAAGCTACATGCCAGGATCAAGGCGCTGGAAACCGTCGCCGCCGCCATCGAAGCCGGATTGGCAAAGGGGCGCCGGGCTCCGTAACGATCCTGCCGCCAAACCAATTCAGGAGGTATGAAATGCCGTCGTCTGACCGGGAACCGAGACGTACCCTTTCCTCCATCCGACTCCTGGGAATCGCTTGCCTGGCAACCCTGCTGGGGGTCGGCGCCGTCGCGGGAATCTTGCCCGCCGCGGACGCGCCCAGTGCGGACCTGCTGCAATTGATCGCCGATCTGATCGGCGATTCCGAAAAGGAAATGCGGGCCATCGGCCTGCAACAGGTGCGGAGCGAAGCGGCCGGCGAAGCCGCCACCAGGCGGTTCCTGGAACTGTTGCCGACGCTCCGCCCGGATGCGCGGGCGGAACTGGTCGAAGCGCTGGGCGAACGCGGCGACCCAATCGCTCGTCCAGCGATCGTCGCGCTGGCCCGGGGGCCGGACGAAGCGCCGCGCGCCGCCGCGCTGCGGGCGCTGGCGGGGGTGGGCAACGAAGCCGACGTGGCCTTGCTGGTCCAGCAAATGGCTGCCGATTCGGCAGCGGAACAAGCGGCTGCCAGCCACAGCCTGACGCGGCTCAAAGGCCAGGGCGTGAATCGGGCGATCGTCGCGGCCAGCGGCACCGCCGCGGCGATTGTCCGCGTCAAGCTGCTGGAGATCTTGGCAGCGCGGAATGCGAAAGAAGCGCTGCCTGCAATCGTGGCCGCTGCGTCGGATCCCGAGACCACGGTCCGACTGGCTGCCTTAGACGCCCTGCGCACCCTGGCGGACGAAGAACAAACGGGCGATTTGGTCAAGCTCCTGCAGGCGGCCGATGCCGGCGCGCAACGCGCCAAGGCCGAGACGGCGCTGTTGACGCTGTGCGGGCGAGCGCGAGAAAAATGCGTCCCGCCGCTCGCCGCCGGACTGGCCGAGGCCGACGCCCCAACTCGGCAAACGCTGCTGCAAGCCCTGGCGCGAGCCGGAGGCTCGGCAGCGCTGGAGGCCGTCGCAGCGTGTCTGGAGGACCCGGACCAGGCGGTCCGCGACGAAGCCGTTCGCATGCTGTCCCTGTGGCCCGACCGCGCCGTCGTCGCACGGCTGCAGAAGATCGCCTCGGCCGACAACCTCCGCCACCACGTGCTGGCCGTCCGCGGTTTGGTGCGTTTGGCCGGTCCCGAGGGTGAACAGCCGGCCGACTTGCAACTGCTGGGCGACACGATCCGATCGGCCCGGCGCCAGGACGAAAGGCAACTCGCCCTGGGCGTGCTTGGCCGCACCGCCAGCCTGGATTCGCTGACCTTGGCCGTGGCCCTGCTGGACGATCCGGCCATCGCCGAAGATGCCGGCTGGACCGCCGGTGCGATCGCCGAAAACCTGCCTGCGGAAGACCGCGAAGCCGTCCGCGCCGCGCTCCGCCGGGTACTCGACCGGTGTCAAGGCTCCAAGGCGCGCGAGCAGGCGCAAAAGGTGTTGGACCTTTCGTCCCCCTGAATCATCGCAAAGCAGGATGGGCTTTCCAGCCCGTCAAACACGCGACGGACAAGGATGTCCATCCGCCTCGATCGTAGGCGAATCACCGTTTCCGTGGCGGTTTTCGCCGCGTGCGGGGTTTATTGGGGTCGAGGTTCGGGTTGAATTTGGCAGCCAGTCGCTGCCATAGCGGCGTGGCGGGTTTTTCGGCGGGCTTGCCCACCGGGGGCAGCATTTTCCGCTCGGCGACGCTCCACAGGCTCGAGGCGATGAAGTAGACGCATAACCCGCTGGGGACCCGGAAGAACAAGAACCCCATGAAGATCATCATGTACTTCATCATCGACTGTTGCATCCGCGACTGGTCGTCGGTGGCCGGGGGCATGAACATCTTCTGTTGCCACAGGAACAGCACGATGGTCACGATCGGCAGGATGTTCAAGTAGGGGCCCAGCCAGCCGTTCTCGCCCGCCAGGAATGTGGGCAGGTAGGGTTTCCAATACCACAACATGTCCGGACCGGCCAGATTCGAGGCCCATTGCAGGCCGGGGATCAGCGGGGCTTGCCGCAATTCGACGTCTACCGACAGGGCCCGGTACAAACCGATAAAAATCGGCAGCTGGATGAACATCAGCAGACAGCCACCCAACGGCCGGTAATTGTTCTTCTTGAACAGCTCGGACTGGGCGGCAGCCCGCTTCTGCATGTCGTCCTTGTACTTCTCGGCGATGCGCTTCATCTCCGGCGCCAGTTCCTGCATCATCTGCGCGTTGCGAGCCGCCTTGCGGCTGAGCGGAATCATGGCGCTGCGGACCACCACCGTCAGCAGGATGATCGCCAATCCGAAATTCACCCCCGGCAGGCTCTCGAAAGCGTGCAAGATCCAGGCCAGGAATTTGGCGATCGTGCGAAACCAGCCATATTCGATGCACCGCTCCAGGTCGTATGCCGCCAGCAACGCCGGCTGTTTGGGTCCCGCAAAGACCGTGTAGCGCTGCACCAGCGCTTCGCCGGGCGGGATGTCGTGCGTCTGGCTGATCAAACGAAAGGAAACGTTCGTCGTCTTGCTCACGGATTTGTCGATGCCCGCGTAGTCGCCGACGGGGATCGCCAGAGCTTGCCGGAACAGGGGCGGCGGAGTGGACTCGTCGACTTGCGGCTTCAGCATCACGGAAAAATACTGGGCGTCGACGCCGACGTAATCCAACGGCTGCGGGTTGGGATCGGCGAACAGGGGGATCAGAACGGGCTGGCCCTTGTCATCCGCCTCGACGGCATCGGCATAGATTTTCGTGGCGCCGAGCAGTCCGTGGCCGGTGGGAGGCGTGTTCCACAACACGTCCCGCGTTCCGGCGGCAGCAAACATCTTGGGGTGGATCTTGGTAACGTACCACCAGCCTTCCAAGGGCAAGCCATTGGCACCGTCCAGGCGATAAGCGACTTGCTGGGCGTTTCCGCCGCGATTGTGGATCTCCAGTTCCAGTTCCAGGTGGTACGAGGGAAAGGCCGAATTGGTCAAGTCCGCCGGAGGCGTCTTCGCCAGCCGATAGCGTTTCACCAACTCCAGCGATCCTTCCTCGCCGATGGCCCGCAACTGGGCGGGGGTCAAGACCAACCGGAATTCGACGGCCGGACCCGCGGGATCATCCGGCAGCATTTCTATTTCCCAGTTGCTGTTGCGCAACGAAATCAGGTCCTTGATTTCTTCCTCACCGCGCAGAACCGATGCGTCTCCGACACTCTCCAGCGTCCACAGGAAGGACAGCGGATTGGGCTTCGCTCCCTCCGGCACCCGATGCTCGTCGGGCCGCACGATACTCAACGGCGGAGCGACCAGCGTGGCGATGAGAATGACTTCCTGGGGACGCTCGCCGTTGTCGTCGGCCCGCTGGACGGTGATTTCCACCGTCTGCCCCGGTTTGGTTTCGCCCAGATAGTGTTCTACGTCGATCGCATCCCGCACTTGCAGATTGCCGATGCGGCGGATGATATCGCCGACGCGGAGGCCATCCGGGACACCGGGAGCCCGAGCTGCGGCGCCGGCCGCCGGCGTGCCCGGCCCGACAACGTTGACGCGGCAGCCCCGACGGCCGCCGGTGTTGCTGAGCGCCAAGTATCCCAGGTAACCGCTTTCCTGCTCCAGATCCAGAAAACGCAGCTGGCCGCTGGCCGTCCGCTGGACCATCTCGATACGTTCCACCGCAGCGCCGCGGTTTTGCAGCGTGACCATCAGCCGATAGGGCCTGTCCGGCGCCATCGACCCCAGCGTCACCCACTGCTGCGGAACCTCCGTGGTCGGCGTCGCGGCAATCTCAGGTTGATCCTCCGCGGCGACGCCCGCTGGCGGCGCATCTGCGGCATCCTTGGCGGGTTTGGCGGCGTCCTCGTCCGGGTCTGTCTTGGCGGGTTCGGCCTGGGGCTGAACGTCCGGTTTGGCGTCCGGTTTGGCATCGGGTTTGCCGGGGCCCGCGTCGCCCTCGGCCAACTCGACCGGCGGTTGCGGCGGATGCAGGTAATTCTGCACGGTCAGATGCGTAAAGAGGATCAGCGCAGAGAGGATGAGAAAGAGGGCGAAGCGTTTTTCCACGAGTCAAGACCTTTGGCAGGCAGGAAGCGGCGATCATCGCCCGTCGCGCAAGCGATCACCAAGAAAATTGTCCAGTTCCGGAATAGCGTAAATTTTCCGCGCGGTTTCTTCAAAGGGGTATTCCACGCGGCGAAAGCGAATCGCCCCCTCTTCCAGAATCGCATAGGAGGAACGGCAGTCTCCGTCTCGCGGCTGGCCGACGCTGCCGACGTTGATCATCGCCCGTTGACTTCCCAACGGATAGACCTCGCCGAACTGGTCCGGGCGGAGGAATCGGCCATCTTCCGTCAACACGCCGGGAACATGGGTATGGCCTTGAAAGCAGAAACGCTCGATGACGCTGAACAGCTTTTCCAGCTTTCGCGGATTATGCACGTCTTCGGGAAACACATATTCGTTCAGCGGACTGCGGGGCGAACCATGCACGAACAGCAAGCCGTCTTCGCGGATCGTCCGCGGCAGCTCGCACAGGAAGTTCCAGCGTCTCAGGTTCCGTTCGGGCGCATCCGGCGGGGACTCCAGCTGGGCCCGGGTCCAGAAGATCGCCCGCTCGGCGCCGGAACTGAATCCCTCCGGATCGAACAAGGCCCCCTGGTCGTGGTTGCCCAGCACACAGGCGTCGAACCGCATGGCGGCGTCGATGCAATCGCAAGGATTGGGACCGTAACCGACGATATCGCCCAAGCAATAGATCTCCGTCGCCCCTTGCGACGCGATATCCGCCAGCACGGCCGTCAAGGCTTCGAGATTTGCATGAATGTCGCTGACAATGGCCCGTTTCAAGCTGGCGCTCCTTCCGTTGGACGGCACGGATTCATCGACCGGCAAGCAACCGATCGCCGAGCATATTATCCAAGTTCGGCACGGCGTAGATTTTCTTGGCCACGACCTCGACGGGATACTCCACGCGACGGAACACAACTCGATCTCCGTCCACAATGACGTAACAAGACCGCGGGTCGCTATCTCGCGGCTGGCCGACCGAACCGACGTTGATCATCGTCTTGTCGCCCGTCAGCCGGTACTCGTAGTTGATGTCCTCGGGCGTCAGAAACTCCAAATTGCTCGTGAACACGCCGGGAATGTGGGTATGGCCCTGGAACGAGTACTTGGGAACCAAGTTGAACAGGGCTTCCATTTTGCGGTGGTTGTACACGTCTTCCGGAAAGACATACTCGTTGGTCGGCTCGCGGGGCGAGCCGTGAACGTACAACGTCTGATCCTCGGTGACCATGCGGGGAAGCTCGCCCAGAAAGTCCCAGCGGGCGTTGACGCGGGCGGCTCCGCCGGGGCCGTTGTCCAGCTGGTCGCGGGTCCAATAAACGGCCCGCAAAGCCACGGGATTGAAGCCTTCGGGATCGAACTGAGCGGCCTGGTCGTGGTTGCCCAGAATGCAGACTCTGCAGACCTTCATGATTTCGTCCAGGCACTCGCACGGGTTCGGCCCGTAGCCGATCACGTCGCCCAGACAGTAAACCTCCGTGACGCCCTGCCGCCGGATATCGTCGAGCACCACCCGCAGCGCTTCCATGTTCGCGTGGATATCACTAATTAAAGCGCGTTTCAATAGTCAAAACCTTTTTTGATGGAGGCAAATGCAACGGGACTATCAGGCACTCCCGCGCGAACGGGGACTCCGGTGCTGCGGTATTGTATGCAGAGGCCAAGCAGTTACGCAAGCTGTGACCGGCTCGCAACTTGCGTGTTTCCACCCATCCGGCCAGACGGGTGAAAGCTCCCCTTGGCCTGCCCGCTGGCCGCCTGCGATACCGACCGCAACGTGATTCCACGAGGACACCCGTGGGAATCCTGGGGACGCAACTCTTTTTCAATCAATGATTTGCGACATACTCGACCACGTCCGACTCGCCTGGATCGCGAATCGGACTTGCATGGCCAAGGGATCCTGGTCAACCATCGGCCGCTGTGAAACAGGCGGGATCAATCTGCCGCAGTTCTTCGGCGGTCGCGTCCACCGTTTGGCGGATTTGTTCCTCGGAGTGGCAACAGGAAATGAAGAACCGCAGCCGTGCTGCCTGTTCCTCGACGGCCGGATACAGGATCGGCTGGACGTTGATGCCGCGCTCGAACAACCGTCGGGACAACCGCAGGGCGTTCAGCGAATTGCCGATAATCACCGGTACGATCGGGGTATTGTTGCTGAGTCCGGTGTTCAGACGCTGGGCTCGGGCCAATTCCAAAAACAGACGAGACCGGGCCTGCAACTGGGACACACGTTCCGGTTCCTGCTGCAGCACCCGCAGCGCTGCCAGGGCGGCAGCCGCATTCGCGGGTGGGATGCCGACGCTGTACACAAAGCCGGGCGAGGTGTACTTCAGGTACTCGACAAGCTCTCGACAACCGGCGATGTACCCGCCGCAGCTGCCGAAAGATTTGCTCAACGTGCCCATCCACAGATCGACGCCCTGGGGAGCGACGCCAAAATGCTCGGCGATGCCGTGGCCTGTGTGCCCCATCGTGCCGATCGAATGGGCTTCGTCGACCATCAGAAAGGCTCGATGCCGCTGTTTGACCTCGATAAACCGTGACAGTTCGGGATAGTCGCCGTCCATGCTGTACACGCCCTCGACGACGACCAGGACCCGGCGGTACTCGTTCCGCACTTCGGCCAGTACGGAATCCAGGGCCTGCCAGTCGTTGTGGGGGAAGGGGCGCCGCCGCGCCCCCGACAGCAACGCGCCCTGGATAATGCTGTTGTGCGCCAGCGCGTCGTGCAGGATCAGATCGCCGGCGGAAAACAAATGGCCGATCGTTGATTCGTTGGTGGCATGGCCGCCGACATAGACGATGGCATCTTCGGCGCCGACCCACTGGGCCAGCGCGATTTCCAATTCGCGATGGACGGGCTTTTCGCCGGACACCAGCCGGCTGGCCGAGACGCTGGTGCCGAACCGGTCGATGGCGTCCTTGGCCGCCTGCGATACCCGTTCGTCGCCGGACATGCCCAGATAGTTGTAGCTGCAGAAGTTGACCAGGCGGCGGCCGCCGATCCGCGTCGTGTCGCGCGTCACCGAATCGTGGACGCTGAAATAGGGATTCGTCAAGCCGCTGGCGGCCAGCAACTCCATCGTGCTCTTGAGTTTGAGGTACTCCGGCAACTGGCGAAAGTCGCAGCACTGGTCGGCAACGGTTGCCGCGGCTGCCGACGGGTCCGGCCCCTGGCGGAACACGTTGATGCGAGATTTGGCGTCCCTGCCGATGTACTTCTCGATGGCCACCGCCACGTCGCGACAGGTCTCGATTTGGGCCAGCACCGTTTCGGGGAACCGTCCGCCGAAGACCATTTCCAGCGAGCTGGCGATCTGCAGGCGTTCGAGGGAATCGAGGCCCAGATCGACCACGATATTCGTGTCCAGCTGGAGATCCCCGGCCCGCTCCTTGGCCACCGCGCGAATTTGTTCCATCACGATCGTCACGACCTGCGGATCGACGTCCGGCAATCCCGCCGGAGCTGGGCCGGCCGGAGCTGGGCCGGCCGGAGCTGGGCCCGGCGGCGGTAGGGGGACAGCCGTCGACGGAGCCTTGGCCTGCTCTTCGTCCCAGGCGAACCATTGCTCAATGACGGCTAGCGTGCCGTCCAGGAAATTGCTCCGGCAGGCATGCCTCTGGATCTTGCCGCTGGAGGTCTTGGGGATGGAGCCGAAGCGAACGAGGACGATCCCGTCAGGCGGCAGTTCGTGTTCGGCGGTCACCGCGCGGCGGATTGCGCCGATGACGTCCGACCAATCTTTGCGTCGCGTGCGCTCGCATTCGCTGACGATGATCAGCCGTTCGCGGCCATGCATGTCCACGGAAAACGCCCCCACGGCGCCGGGTTGCAAGTGGTTGCTGGCCCCCTCGACCGTCAATTCGATGTCCTGCGGATAGCGATTGACGCCGCGGACGATAATCAGGTCTTTCAGGCGTCCCGTCACAAACAACTCGCCGTCATGAACGAATCCCAAGTCGCCGGTGCGGAGGTAGGTGCCCGAGATGCTGTCGCGGAGCTTTGCCCCAAACGTCTCCTCGGTCGCTCCCGGCTTGTTCCAGTAGCCCAACCCCACGCTGGGGCTGTCTACCCAGATTTCGCCGACGCGGTCCTCGGGCATCTGCCGGTATTGGACCGGATCGACAATCAGCACCTGAGCCCCCGGCGGGATACGTCCGCAACCGACCAACTTGCGGGCGTCTTCGTGATCCTGGGCGACCGGCACGATGCGGTGCTCGTCCAAAGCCTTACCCAGGAACGTCCGGACGACGGGCGGCTCGTTTTTCTTGCCGCCGGTGACGATCAACGTCGTTTCGGCCATGCCATAGCACGGATACAAGGTCTCGCGGCGAAAACCGACGGGCGCAAATCTTTCGGCAAAACCATCCAAGGTGGCCGCCCGAATCGGCTCGGCGCCGTTAAAGGCGACTTCCCAGGTGCTCAAGTCCAACCCCTGCAGCTCGTCGTCCGTGATCTTCTGCGTGCATAGGTCATAAGCGAAATTCGGCCCGCCGGCGATCGTTACCCGGTAACGAGAGATGGCTTGCAGCCACCGCACGGGTTTCTGCAGGAACGCGAACGGCGACATGAGCACGCAATAGCGGCCGAAGAAGACCGAGTACAGCACCCCCCCTACCAGGCCCATGTCGTGGTAGGTCGGCAACCAGGATGCGCCGCAGGACGCACGGGTGGGTTCAAAACCGTACGTGATCAGCGACACGTTGTGCATCAGATTGCGGTGCGCCAGCATGACGCCTTTGGGCGAGCCGGTCGATCCCGATGTGTATTGCAGAACGGCCAGCATTTCACTATGGATTTTCGGCGGGACCCAGTCATCGGCCCGGTCTTCGGAGATCTTGTCGGTGGCGATCCACGTCAAATCCCTCAAGTGCGGGGCCTCGTCCAGCAGTCCGCCGACGCGATCGCACACATCGTGGACGGACAACGCCGCCTTCGCCTCGGCGTCGTCCGAAATGGCCTGAATCCGCTGCATGTTTCGGTTGCGGCGGGGCGGATAGGCGGGGATCGCGACCGCCCCGGCGAACAGGCAGCCGTAAAAGCCGGCGACAAAATCCAAGCCGGGCGGATACAGCAGCAACACCCGCTGGCCCTGCAAATCCAGCGACTGCAAAACAGCGGCGACGGCCCGCACTTTGCGGTCCAGTTGCGCATAGTTCCAACAGATCTCATCGGTCTCGCCGTCCTGCAAGAAATAGAACGCCGGTTCGTGCGGCAACTCGTCCTTCCAGAACCGCAGGCAGTCGACGATGTTTGTCGTGAGCGTCGGATAGGGGTGGAAGAAATGGTCGAGATTCACGGTTGTCTCTACTCCTCCGGTACCGGGTGGGAAACCATTAAGGTAACACGCCGGGCACAAGACGCAAACAGGTATCTGCCGCGCAACAAAAAACGGCCTGTCCGGAGTCAGTATCCGGACAGGCCGTAAAACGTCAGAGCCGATCGGCGAAACCAACTTAGCGGACCAGACTGGCGCTGGCGGTAATGACTTGACGTTGGCTCTTCAAAAAGGCGGACGGATCAACCACGGGAGCCGGGGGAACCGGAGCGTCGGCGGTCGGCTCGAGCTTGTCGTCAACCGCTTTGTCGCCTTTCCCATCGCTTCCCTTGCCGCCCTTGGAGTCACAGCAGGCGTTGCGGCGAGCAAAGATCCGTTCCAGCAGGGACGGGCCACAGCTCTTCTGGACGCAACCCTTATCAGCGCAGGGGTCTTTGGAACCGTCCTTCTGGCACGGATCCTTGCAGCCACCCTTCGCGTCGCCACCCTTCTGGGCGCAGCCATTCAGCAAACCGCCGCTGAACAGGCCGCAGCCGCTCTTCTGGCAAGCGTCTTTGCCGGCGTCCTTCTGGCACGGGTCCTTGCAGCCACCCTTCGCGTCGCCGCACTTCTGGGCGCAGCCATTCAGCCGTCCGCCACCGAGCAGGCCGCAGCCGCTCTTCTGGCAAGCGTCTTTGCCGGCGTCCTTCTGGCACGGATCCTTGCCGCCACCCTTGGCGTCGCCGCACTTCTGGGCGCAGCCGTTCAGCAGACCGCCACCGAGCAGGCCGCAGCCGCTCTTCTGGCAGGCGTCTTTGCCGGCGTCCTTCTGGCACGGATCCTTGCAACCATCATCCTTCTGGGCGCAGCCCGCCAACAGCGGACGACGACCACATTTCGGCTCACAAGCCTTTTGGCCGCAGCCGTCTTTTTGTGCGCAACCGTCTTTGCCATCGCATTTCAGGTCACCGCACTTCTGAGCGCAACCGCTTTTCTGTACGCAGCCGCACCCATTCGATCCGAGCATTCGGTCCAGCAGGTCACCGAAGCCCTGAGTGCTCAGGCCGAGGCCAAGCACCATCGAACCAACGAGGATGTTCCACTTCATCGAGCCATGTCTCCTATTACCCTGGAACATAGTGAAATCGAACTGACGTCTTTCCCGTCCAGGCCCAGCGCAGGAAGATGTCGCCTGTATGCCCGAAAGCGAAGGACGTCATCAACCGTGATCAAGCGGCCCCCTTGGCCAGGGAGACCGATTCGGGTCGAGTGATCGCGGGTAGGCCAATCGGGGCAGGTGGGTCATGCCTCCGATACAAACGGTGAGTTACGTCAGAACCGGTCGAGCCAATCCTTGACTCGATTGTGTCCGCCGGTTGGACAAATGCGCGCCCAGCACTTCCACACCTGGGCTTTCGCATCCACTGACATGTTCGGTATCGGCGTGCTTGACAAGACGCCTTGAGGCTTCGAAAACAATTTTCAGTCTTTGAGTTACGACGAAAACTGTGCCGAAAATGCCGTACCAGTAAGGTGCCAAAACTGTGCCGATTATCCGCTCGACACCCCCGTCAGAAGACCCGTATCCAAAGGCCCTGGCCGTTAAATCCGTTACCGTTTGACGTTCCCCAGACCCCGCCCCAACACCAACGAAACACACAGCCCAAACCATGACCTATTTGATTGGAACCGACGAAGCCGGCTATGGACCGAACCTCGGGCCGCTGATCATCTCCGCCTCGCTTTGGCACGTGCCGGACCGAATGCGGGGGGATGACTTGTACGCGGCCCTGGCGGATGTGGTATCCCGCCGCGAAACGAGGGATTCCGTCTTGAGCCAAGTACCGATGGCGGATTCCAAGATGCTCTACAAATCCTCCGGCGGCTTGCAAGCCCTGGAGTGCGGAGTGCTTACGGCCCTGCGGGCACTCGGCTCGCAACCGGCCGACTGGCGCCAAGCATGGGCCGTGGCCGCGCCGCTCAGCCTGGCCGACTTGGACCGCGCACCGTGGTACGCGGATTTCGAACTGCAGCTGCCCCTGCACCACGCCGGGGCCGATCTGGATCGCTTGGCCGCCCGCTTTCTCCAGGGACTCGGTGACGCCGGCGTGCGATTGGAACAAGTGCGTTCGACCGCGGTGTCCCCCGAACGCTTTAACGATGAACTGGACCGTTGGGGGAACAAGGCGACGGCCTTGTCAACTTTGACCTTGGATCTGATTAAAACGATCCTGCCGCCAGGGGACGGTCAGGACGTCTTTGTGTCCTGCGACAAACATGGCGGCCGGCAGCGATACGCCGAGTTTCTGCAGGCGGCCTTTCCAGAGTATTTGGTGGAGATCCACGGAGAATGCCGGTCGCACAGCCTGTATCGATGGGGACCGTCCACACGTCGCCTGGAGTTCTGCTTTCTGGAAAAGGCCGAACGGCTGCTGCCCGTGGCCTTGGCCTCGATGGCGTCCAAATACCTCCGCGAACTGGCGATGCTGGCCTTCAACGCCTTCTGGCGAAAACACCTGCCGAATCTCCGGCCAACGGCCGGATACCCCGAGGACGCCCGCCGTTTCCGCAAAGAAATCGCAGCCTGCCAAGAAAAGCTGGGAATCGCCGATCGAATCCTGTGGAGGAATCGGTGAGGCCGTCCCCCGCTTGTCCCGCGATCCCGCACAGCATTGCAGAAGATCTCTTGCCACAAGAGCCTGCAATCGGTACTAATGCCCTGCATTTCTTCAGCCGCCTTGGCCCGGATGAACGGATGGAATATGGTGTGCGGGGACTCGCGGATACCCGATTGGATCAAGCTGGCCCTGCTAGCGGTGATAGCACTGGCCACGGGTTGCCGATCCAATCAGCCCACGAGTATTGCCGGCGTCCTGTCGGCGGACGAACTGGCCCGCGCTTGGGCGCCGTCCAATTACCGCTCGTGGATCCCGGCCCAGGCCGTATTGGCGACGGCCGAATTGCGCGGCGACCACCTGACGGTCCGCAATATCCGCAACTGTCAGTACCTGAACGCGGATGATTATGTCGTCCGCCACTACGACAAGACGTTCGATCTACGTCAGTTGCAGACCGTCGACTTCGTCACCGTGCCCTTTCGGGACACGCCCACGCTGGCCCACACCATGCTCAGCTTTGGCTTCCGCAACGGAGAATACGTGGCGGTGTCCGTCGAGGCCCGCTACGAGCAGGGCGAGACCTATTCGCCGGTGAAAGGCGCCATGCGGCAGTACGAGTTGATGTACGTCGTCGCGGACGAACGAGATGTGATCGGATTGCGGGCCAAGCATCGCAAGGATGACGTCTATCTGTACCGCACGCGATCGTCCCCGGAACTGGCTCGAGCCCTGCTGCTGGACATGATGGCCCGCGCCAACAAGCTGGCGGCCGAGCCGGAATTCTACGATGCCCTGTCCAATAACTGTACCACGAACATCGTGGCCCACGTCAACCGCGCCCAGCCCGGACGCGTCCCGCTGAACGTCGGCGTTCTACTGCCCGGTTACGCCGATCGGCTGGCCTACGACTTGGGTCTGCTCGATACCCAGTTGCCGTTTGAAAAGCTCAAGAAACAGGCTCAGATCGACGGCGTGGCGACGCGGCATGCCGAAGCGGCCGATTTCTCGCAGCGGATTCGGCGATAGGGGCGGCGCGGAGAGGGGACGCGGGAGGCAGGCAGACGAGGAGGGGAAAGACTTGTTCGACGTGGAGCGGATCGAGGCGGAGACGTTTGTCGCGGAGGTCGCCTATCGCGAAGCATTGCCTTCGACCAACGACTGGGCGTTGGAATTGGCTCGCGAAGCCGGGCACCGCTTACCCTTGCTGGCGTTGGCGGCGCGGCAGACACAGGGCCGCGGACGCGGTGCGAATCGTTGGTGGTCGGCCGCGGGGGCGCTGACCTTCTCGCTGCTGCTGGATACTCGTCAAGTGCTGCCCGCGGCCCGGATGTTGCCGCCCCTTTCGCTGGTCAGCGGACTGAGCGTCTGCGAAGCTTTGGCGTCGATGCTGCCCGGCCGCGAGGTTCGGCTGAAGTGGCCCAACGACATCCTGCTGGACGGGGGCAAGGTCTGTGGAATTCTGGTCGAGTCGCCCGCGAGTCCGCCGGACCGATGCATCGTCGGCATCGGCATCAACGTCAACAACACGTTCTGCACAGCCCCCGACGACGTCCGCCGGCGAGCGATCAGCCTGGCCGACGCGACGGGTGCCTCCTGGAACTTGACCTCCGTCCTGGTGGCCGTGTTACGCCAGTTGGAGCTTCGCGTGGCCGACTTTGCCTCCGACCGTCTGCGGCTGGGGACGGCTTGCCGTCCTTGGTGTGCCTTGACCGGCAGATCCGTCACGGTCGCAACCGGAAAGCAGCGAATCGAAGGCGTTTGCCGCGGCATCGACGACGACGGAGCGCTGGTGGTCTGGACGCCCGTCGACGAGCGGCGTCTGGTTTCCGGCGTCGTGGAATCGTTTGCGCGGTACGGATTCCCCAACGGCGCGGACGGTGCCAAGCACTAGAGGTGCCCCGGCGGTCTTCTCTGGCGATTCTTGGAGCGATCGCGACGGGCGTAACGAGTGCGCGATTCAGGTTGCCGCATCTTGGCCGCGTGCCGCTCGCGATCACCCGTAAGAGGGGAACGCGTGATCGTCCGGCCGCCTTGATTCTTGTCCGACACGCATCGCCCGGCCAAGGGACAACCGACCCAGGCGTCGCAGCGATAGACATCCAACCGGATCTGCTGGCCGACCGTAACTGCTGTCGCAATCTACCTGAATTCTCGGCAGCCACTTTACTGAGGGCGGCTGAGGCGGCAATAATGAATTGGCGATTGCAGGCTGGATGTCTTCTCGAACGGAAACGATTCCATGCCCGACAGCACCAACCTCGTTTTGAGGCCGCACTGAAACTCCCCCCGAGGAAAAACGGCTTTCGCTCGTTTCGCGGATTTTGGACACGCTGCCAAGCGTCTGGACGACATGAAATCAACCGGCGTGCCGGGGCCGGTCGCAGCGTCTTGCCGCGCTGCCTGCCGTTGCTGTCCCCGTTGCGGCTAGCTATAATCAACGAAAACCGCCGGGATCACGCAGGAGCTTCGGCTTGTCCGCAAAAACCAAAATCATCTTCATCGGCAGCCTCTCGGAACCCGGCGCGGAACCATTGCGTTTCTTCGCCGACGTTTTTGACGTGGTGGAGGTTTCGGATGCCGAGGAGGCGGCCCGCCGATTCGGGGAGGGCGGTTTCGTGGCGATCCTGTCCGCCGAACCCGCCGTCCATGCCGAAGGGGAGCGCAGCGGCCCGGACGGGGATGCGCGGATCCTGGAAAATTTGCCGGTCGGGGTCTGCCTGGTGGACGCGGAGGATCGGCTGGTTTGGGTCAACGCTCGCTTCTGTCAGCTGTGCGGCCGCAACGACGTTCTGGCACAAGGCTTCTACGCCGCGCTCGATTCGCCCGAGATCCTGGGGCCCGATTTCAGCCCCCTGCACACGGCGCTGGCCACCGGCGAGCCCAGCACGACGAAACTTCAAGTCCGCGAGAAGAGTTTTTTTCAGCTACACGTTTCGCCGATCAGCGGCCTGGGGACGTCGGGGGCCAAACTGGTCGTGGTGGTTCGCGACATCACGCCCGAGGTGCATCAGCAGCAGAAACTGGAAGCGATCCATCGAGCCGGCATCGAATTGACCGACCTGCGGCCGGACGAAATCTTCGACATGACCGTCCAGGAGCGAATCGACCTGCTCAAATCGAACATCTTGCACCACACCCAAGCGGTGCTGGATTTCAACGTGGTGGAGGTTCGCTTGCTGGATCAGGCGACCGGTCAGTTGACGCCGTTGCTGGCGGAAGGCTTGGATTTCGAAGCTGCCAACCGGGCACTGTGGGCCCGTACCCACGACAACGGCGTGACGGGATTTGTCGCGGCGACGGGCGAAGGCTACCTGTGCGAAGAGACGCGGGAGGATCCGTTGTACCTGCAAGCCTTTGCAGGCGCCCGCAGCTCGCTAACGGTGCCGCTGATGCTGCACAACCAGGTGATCGGCACGTTCAACGTCGAGAGCCCGCTGTCGAGGGCGTTCACCAACGACGACTTGCTGTTCCTGGAGATCTATGCCGGCAACGTCGCCTTGGCGCTGAACACGCTGAACTTGCTGGAGGCCCAGGGCACCGCGATTTTGCAGCGGGGCATCGAAGCGATCCACCGGGCGGTGGCCTTGCCGATCGATCAGATCCTGATCGATACGGTCCACGTCCTGGAGTCCTATCAGGGTTACGAGCCGCCGATCATCGACCGGCTGAAGAACATCCTCCGCAACGCCCGGGATATCCGCCAGTTGATTCACGAGGTGGGGCGGGGCCTGGCGCCTGGCGACGTGATTCCGGCCAACGTGCCGGCGCCGCGTGATTTCGAGCGGGTCCGCGTGCTGGTCGTCGACAGCGACTCGGAAATCCTGGAACGCGCCCACAGCATCCTGGAACAACGCGACTTTGTCGTCGAGACGGCGCGCACGGGCGCCCAAGCCCTGGCCATGATTCGCAGCTGCCTGGACCACGCTCCCTACAAGATCGTTATTACCGACCTCTACTTGTCGGATATGAACGCTTACGATCTGTTCGTCCAATGGCAAACCATGCTGCCGGGCAAAGTGCCGTTAGCGCTGATGAAAGGCTACGGATACGACCCGGGACATGTGGCCGTCAACTGTCGCAAGGCCGGGCTGCATGAAAAGGCTTTGGTGCATCGGCCGTTTCTCGTGGACCAGTTGCTGCAAGTCATCGAAACGATGTTGGAATGGCAGAAGGAATGACGCCGGGAATCCACCACATCGCGGCTTGCCTGTTGATGGTTCTCGGACACCTGGCAATATGGGTCGGGGCGTTCAGCCGCCTGCACTCGCTGGGCATCCGCTGCTGCTGGTTGCGGCTGCTGGAACTGCAGATCGTCCTGGCCCTGCTGGGCCTGCCTGCCGCGGTCCTCCTGCGGTTGGCGTGGGATCCTCCGTTTCCGTTCGGTTTCGCCCAGCTGATGCCCGGCGGCGCCGCAGGCGGGGGTTACTTCTGGCTATGCACCGGCTGGGGCGCCGCGACGGTTCTGAATTGGAGCTGGCGGAAGTGGAAGGGGCCGCCGCCTGAGTTCGTGCGCTGCGAGCGGCAGGTCACACCGGTCGCCCCGATTCTGGGCCGCCTGCCGTGCGGAGATGGCGTTACGCGGATGCTGGCCCGCTTGCCGGGGAACCAGATCTTCGAGCTGGAAACCAATGTCAAGACGCTGCTCGTGCCCCGTTTGCCCGCATGCTTGGACGGACTGACCGTCGTTCACCTTTCCGACCTGCACTTCACGGGATGCCTGACCCAGGACTTCTTTCACCTGGTGATCGACCAGGTCAACGAATTGGATGGCGACTTGGTCGCGCTCACGGGCGACGTGATCGATGTTCCGCCGTGTGTGAGCTGGATTTCCGAAATCTTGGGCCGCGTACGCAGCCGCTTGGGCGCGTTCTGTGTTTTCGGCAATCACGACCTCCGCATCCGCGACATGCCGCTGCTGGTCCGCGAAGTAGAACGGGCCGGCTGGCACTACTTGGGCGGCCGATGGCGCGAATTGCGGGTGCGAAATCACTCGATCGTCTTGGCGGGCAACGAGCTTCCCTGGCTGGGACCGCCCGCCGACATGGCGACTTGGCCCCGGCCGGCCGACAACCGTCGTCCGTTGCGGATCCTGTTGTCGCACTCGCCCGATCAGATCCAATGGGCGCGAGCCCGGGATTTCGACCTGATGCTGGCCGGCCACACCCACGGCGGCCAGATCCAGCTGCCAGTCATCGGGCCGCTGATCGGCCAGAGCCGCTACGGCGTGCGTTACTGTTGCGGCGTGTTCCACGTTCCGCCGACGCTGCTGCACGTCAGCCGCGGCGTGTCCGGCGTGCAGAATCTGCGGCTCAACTGCCGCCCGGAACTGACGAAGCTCGTGCTCCGCTGCGGCGCGCCGCTGACCATCGAAGTCCCCGAACCATCC
>Ga0351842_1008_pt1 | contig 84451 bp, 53 predicted proteins | sample TotcelHFGM3001L3_FD_206877 | JGI IMG/M metagenome (GOLD analysis project Ga0351842, IMG submission 206877) | Enriched cells from coal bed in the Powder River Basin, Montana, United States - Total cells FGM rep1 HSBNCT.FGM.300.1.L3 ... | reverse complement strand
GACGGTGGAGGGCCGACAGTCGACGGTGAAGACCATCGCTGCCTATTGGACGCTGCTGGCGGGCGTGGCATCCGTAGTGCAGGCCGACGCTTTGGCCGCTGAACTTCGCGATCCGTCCACCTTCGGCCGCAAGCACCGCGTACCAACCGTCCCGGCCGACCAGAAGGGATTCGATCCCGCGGGCGGCTATTGGCAAGGAGCCGTGTGGTCACCGACCGATACGATGGTGATTCGCGGCCTAGAACGCTACAAGAAACATGACCTGGCCGCCGAGATCGCCTTGGAACACTTGGAGAGAGTTGCGCAAGTTTTTCGAGCTACCGGCACGGTGTGGGAGAATTATGCACCCGACGCGGTTACACCCGGCAAACCCGCCAAAGGCGATTTCGTGGGCTGGACGGGGATCGTTCCCATCCTTTACTTCATCGAGTACCGCATCGGACTGAAAGCCGACGCTCCCAACAATCGCCTGACCTGGGCATTGACTTCAGCCAGGCGTTGCGGCTGCGAGCGGTTCCGCTTCGCCGGCCATACGGCCAGCCTGGTCGCAGAGCCAAATGACGCCCAGCCGGATACGGCGACAGTGACCGTCGCATCTGATGGCGTCTTCGATTTGCGAGTCGAGCGTGCAGGCAAACAGTGGGACTTTTCGGTCCAGAAGGGAAACAATGAGTTTGTGCTGAAATGATGAAGCGAATGAGTATTTGCCCGGTCTTTCAACATGACCGAAAGGAACACCCATGACCAAGCTGTCGACGAGTACGGCGATATTGCTGCTCGTTCTGCGAACCATCAAGCGCAGCATGCCGCCCCTGGCTGCCGTGCTGCTGGCACTGCCAAGCATCCTGCACGCCGCGGAAGCGGCCGGCTGGAGCGGGGCGGGAACCGCCGCCGAGCGGATGAGCCGGTACAACGTCATCTGGACCAGCCCGTCGAAGGACGCCACCGGCGTGATGCCGCTGGGCAACGGCGACATCGCCGCGGGCGTTTACGCCATCGAAGGCGGCGACTTGTACCTGCTGTTGGCCAAGAACGACGCCTACACCTACCAAGGAGACATCTTCAAGACGGGACGGGTGCGGTTCTCGCTCGATCCCAATCCCTTCCAGCCGGGCAAGCCGTTCCGCCAGACGCTCGATCTGGGGACAGGTTCCATCCGTATCGAAGCCGACGGCGTGACGCTGCGGATCTGGGCCGACGCCCACCGGCCGGTCTATCACGTCCAGATCGATTCGCCGCGCGAAATCGCCGTCGCGGCCAGGCCGGAGTTCTGGCAACGCATCGATCACTGCCCGTTCAACGTGCAGGGGTATGCGACAGCCGCCTTGACGCGCGACGCCGAACCGACGCAGGATGTGCGGCTCAAGCGCGGCAACACGATCCTTTGGTACTATCCCGTGGGCGACCGGAGCATCTATCCGGACGATCTGAAGGCGTACCAGGTGGAGCACATGGCCTCGCGCTTCGCGGACCCCTTCCGCTTCAACACGTTTGGAAACCTACTGGCGTGCCCGTCGTTAACGCTGCAGGACGGCGAGTTGCGCGGCCGCGGCCCGTCGTTCGACCTCCGCATCCACGCGCTGGCCATGCAGGCGCCGCAGGCCCAGACGTGGATCGAGACCATCGAGAGAAACGCCGCGCAGCCGGTCGACGCAGCCAAGAACTGGCAGACGCACTGCGCGTGGTGGACCGCGTTCTGGGAACGCAGTTGGATCGTGGCCTCCGACAACACCCTGCCGCCGGAGGCCCGCGAGCAGTTGCAGGGCGAACCTTCGGCGGGCGGCGTGCGCGAAGAGGAGGACGGCGCGGCGCTGGCGGCGCAGAGCTACAACGTTTTCCGCTTCCTGATGGCCTGCCAGAGCCGCGGGCGGGTCCAGGCCAAATTCAACGGCGGCCTGTTCACGCAACAGCTGCGTCTGAGGGCGAACCCCGATCCCAAACGGAATCGGCCTCATGCGGTCCAGCAACCGGACGGCACGCTGCTGACGCACGAGGACGACCGCCTCTGGGGCCGCCGGTTCACCTTCCAGAACCAACGGCTGCTTTACTGGCCGCTGCTGGCCAGCGGCGATTTCGACCTGATGGAACCGTTCTTCGACTATTACTCGAACCTGCTGGAGATGCGCCGCGAGATCACTAAAGCCTGGTTCGAGCACGACGGCGCCTACTTCCGGGAGAACATCGAGCCCACGGGTGCTGAACGGGAGAGCAGCCAGTCGGGCGTGCTGCCCCCCAAGACGATACCGGGCGCGCCGTACGAGGGCTGGTACCACAACTACTACTTCACCAGCGGCCTCGAAATCACGGCCATGATGCTCGACTATGTGAACTACACCGGCGACGCCGATTTCCGCGACCGCGTGCTGGTTCCCTTCGCCCGCGAGGTGCTGTTGTTCTTCGACCAGCATTATCCGCGCGGCGCCGACGGCAAGATTCGGCTCGATCCGGCCCAGGTGGTCGAAACCTGGTGGATCGCGGTCAACCCTGCGCCGGACGTGGCCGGCCTGCGGTTCTGCCTGGACGAACTGTTGACCCTGAAAGCCGGCACGTCCGAAGATCAGGCCCGTTGGCGAAGGTTCCGCGATGAGATGCCCGAGGTTTCCGTGCAGACCATCGAGGGACGCCGGGCCATTGCGCCGGCCGAGAAGTGGGAGAAGAGGCACAACGCCGAAAATGGCGAACTGTACCCGGTGTTCCCGTTCCGCTGTTTCGGCCTGGCGTTGGGAACCGCCGACATCGTGGCGTGGACCATGAAGCACCGCTCGAACAAGGACGCCTTCGGCTGCGCCTGCTGGACCCAAGACCAGATCCACTGGGCTTATGCGGGCGACGCCGCGGAGGCGGCCGACGGGCTGGTCCGCCGCTTTCGCATCGCGACGCCGGCGTGCCGCTTCCCACTCTACGGCCGGGAGGGCCCCGATTCGTGCCCGGACTTCGATCATTTCGGCGCCGGCTCCGTGGCCCTGCAACGGATGCTGGTCCAGGAGGCGGGCGACAGGATCCTGCTGTTGCCCGCCTGGCCGGCCAACTGGGACGCCGATTTCAAGCTGCACCTGATGCAGCGTACAGTGCTCCGCGGAACGGTCAAGGACGGCAAGCTCGTGGCCTGGGACATCGAGCCGCCATCGCGCCGGGGCGACGTAGTGGTCTGCCCGCCGCAACCCGGCAAGCCGCCGGCACCGCCCGTACCGCCAAACGACCACCCGCTGCGCGCGGGCTCCGACCAAAGCGAGTCGAACCGGTTCCGCGGCCAGATCGGCCGCGTGACCATGTTTCGCGGCAAGCTCTCCGCGCAGGCCGTCCGCGAACTGGCCGCCGGCGATCGCAGCAAGCCCCTAACGATGCCCGACGTGGTCGGCTGCTGGCTGAACCCCAAGGCTGGCGACAAGCTGGCGACGCAGCCCGATGATTTTGCCGGCGAGGTCTCGTTCGAGGCGTGGATCTGTCCGGCCGAGAAGGAATCCGGACGCATTCTGGACAAGCTCACGCCCGGCAAGAACGATGGATTCTTATTCGACACCTGGCCGGACCTGAGCCTGCGGATGATCGCCGGCAACCACCAGCGCACCTTCCCCGGCGTGTTGAAGCCGGGCGTCTGGCAGCACGTAGCCGTCGTCCTCGACCGAGGCATCCCACGCGTGTTTCTCGACGGGCAATTGGCACCATGAAATCGAGCAAGTAACTGGCTTCAAACTGGAGGAGCAAGCAGCAGCACGTGATTCACATCACCCAGATTCTGGAGGCCGACTATGAGTAGATCCCGCAACGTCTTCCTGTCCTGGCTGCCGGTGGCCCTGGCTTTCTGTGCCTTGTCCGTTGGGGCGGAACCAACTCCCGCGCCGCGAATGTTCGAGCGCGATGCCATTCTGACGATGATGCTGAAGGCCAATGCGTACCAGCAGGCGCATCCGGTGATGCAAGAGAAGGACCGCAATTGGGAACGCGGTACGTGGTACACCGGTGTGATGGCGGCCTACCGGGCCAGCGGCGACCAGCGGTTTCTCCAACAGGCCGGGGAGTGGGGAAAGCGGCACGCCTGGCAAGTCGGCACCGAACGGTGTGGCGCCAATAAACTATTTTGCGTCCAGACGTGGCTGGAACTGTACTCGCTGCAGAAAGACCAGGCTATGCTGCAGCCGGCGATCGAACATCTGGCCAGCGACGTACCCAATAGCCCCGGCGGTGCCCAACGTTGGTATCTGGAAGGCGATCACAGCTACGCCGATTCGTTGTACGGCAGCCCGGCCCTGGTGCAACTCTACCAGGCCACGGGCGACAAAAAGTACCTGGAGATGCTCCATGCCTTCTGGGACGATCTGTGCGGCGAGCTTCTCGATCGGGAGGCGGGGCTGTTCTATCGCGACCGGCGGTTCATCGGGCAGACGACGCCGGCAGTCAAGAAGATCCTCTGGTCACGCGGCAACGGCTGGGTGATCGGCGGATTGGTTCGGGTGTTGGACCACCTTCCGCCCGACGAACCACAACGAGCCAAGTACGTGGACTTGCTCCGAACGATGGCAGCCGCCCTGGCCCAATGCCAAGGCAAGGACGGCCTGTGGACTGCCAACCTCGCCGATCCGGACCACGTACCAGGACCGGAGAGCAGCGGCACGGGGTTCTTCCTCTACGGGATCGCCTGGGGTGTCCGCCATAAGCTGCTCGACGAAGCAAGTTACCTGCCGGTGCTGCGCAAAGGATGGACCGGCCTGGCTGGCTGCTTGAGTCCCGAAGGCAAGGTGCTGCACGGCCAGCCCGTCGGCGATCGCCCCGCGGAGGCGAAGCGCGAAGCGACTCACGAGTATGTCACGGGCACGTTCCTCCTGGCGGCTGCCGAGATGTACCGGCTGGCGGATGAGTTTGCATCCGGCACGGCCCGAACGCTCACCGCGCCCGTGCCGCTGCTCGCTGCACCGCTGACGATTTCCGACAGGTTCCCGAGAATCAAGGCTCCCGGTACGGGACGCGCGGCGGTCCAGTTGACATCGGGGGCGGCAACCTGTTATCCGCTGTACTACTTCGCACCGACCCTCAGTCAGGACGGCCGGTATCTGGTTTACCATCGCTACGAACGGGGCGAAGTGCAACTCTGGCGGCTGGATCTGCAGACGGCCGAGTCGGTGCAACTGACCCGCGCGACGAAAACCGACGAAATGGGGCGGGCCGACTGGCGACCCTGGCAGGAAGAGCCGAACCTCCGCGGCGTGGCCGACTACCGCAGCGCGATCAACCAGGCGCGGGGCACGGTGGTTTACTTCGACGGCCAACAGGCCCGGCAAGTCGACTTGCTCACGCTGAAGGACGAGTCCCTGTTCGAGGTGCCGGCGGATCGTCAGGTCCAGAGCCAGAACTGCTGCTCGCCGGACGGCAAATGGTTCGTTTATATCGTCACACCGCGCGGTTCGCGGTACGGCCAACGTGTCCAGGCGGACGTCACGGCCTACGACTTCGACCGCCGCGAGCAGCGTGTGCTGTTCACGGTCGACCATGCCTGCCACCACGTGACGATGTACGACAACGAGCACTTCTTCGCCCACCACCCGCCGGGCCACATGGGGATGTGCTTCGGCGATCTGACCAGCGGCACCTGGAGAGATCTGCGCTCCGGCGATCCCGGAGTGCAAGGGGAACCCTGCCACTCCATTGCGACCGCCCATGGGATCGCCTACGAGGTGTTGCAGATCACGCCCGTGCGTGGCGGACTTTACGACCCTTTCACGCGCCGCCGCCTGGAGTGGCAACTGCCCCGCGAGTTCGGCTACACCCACACCGGCTGGGACCCGTCGGGCAGGCTCTGGTTCTGGGAGACGACAGGCAAGCTCGGGCACAGCCTCTGGTACATGGAACGTCTGGACCGTGAGCGGGGCGGCCAGTTCCGGCCGTTGACCGGCGACTGGCCGACTTACAGTCCCGGCCAGCGGGGCCATTTCCACGCCCAGGTCACACCGGACCACCGCTGGATTCTGTTCACCGCCGGCGATCCGGCCACGAAGACGGATCAAGTTTTCCTGCTGGACATCTCGGACGTGAAGGACACGCAAGGCATCACGCCGGACTTGCTCAGCCACACCGGGGCGAATGACATCGCGGTCTCCGAGAATCTGCACGGCACGCCACAGAGCAACGGCAACAAGAGAGGTCCTGTAGCCGATCGCGAGTCATCCACGCCACCGCGGTTTCCGCTCTTCGGCTCGTTCGACGAGATGGCCAAAGCATCCGATCCCGTCCTGCCTCCGGTTCGGGCCGTCACCCTCGGGCCGAAGATCCACTGGTTCGGGTACTACGACAAGTTCCAACTGGATCCTGGCAACCGGTATCTGCTGTGCATGGAGCTGGATTTCGAGCACCGGCTGCCCAAATCCAACGAGGCGGCGAAGATCGGCATGGTGGACCTGGCCGAGGGCGACAAGTGGATCGAGTTGGGCGAGTCGCGGGCGTGGTGCTGGCAACAGGGCTGCATGTTGCAGTGGCGTCCCGGCTCGGACCGCGAAGTGGTCTGGAACGACCGCGAAGGCGAGCAATTCGTTTGCCGGGTCCTCGACGTGAAGACGCGCCAGGTGCGAACCTTGCCGCGGGCCATCGGCTCGATCCGTCCCGACGGAGAACTCGCCGTCTGCGAGGACTTCAGCCGCATCTGGAACTTCCGCCCCGGTTACGCCTACGCGGGGATTCCCGACAAGTACGCCGACCAGCCGGCACCGGCCGAGATCGGTGTGTGGCGGATGGATCTGGATACGGGCGAGTCGCAGCTAATCGTTTCCGTGGCAGACCTTGCCAAGATCCCCTATCCGCAGCAATCGCCGCGCGACCGTCACTATGTCAATCACCTGTCATGGAGTCCCGATGGGAAGCGGTTCTTGATGTTCAACCGCTGGAGCGGGGCCGGCATGCCGACGCGCGTGTTTACCGCGGATGCCGACGGCCGCGACTTGCGGTTGCTCTCTGCCCGCGACGCGTCCCACTGGACGTGGCGCGATCCGCAGCACGTGCTCATCTGGGCCGGCAACGCCTACCGGCTCTACCGGGACGACGGCTCTGGCGAGCTGAAAGAGACGCTCTGGCAAGCGCCCAACGGCCATCAGACGTATCTTCCCGGCACGCACAACGAGTGGATCGTGACCGACACGTATCCGCACGGGGCGAAACGCGAGCAAATCGTCTACTTGTTCCATGTGCCGAGCAAGCGTTTCGTGTTGCTGGGGCGATTTCCCTCGACGTACCAGGGCGAATGGCGCTGCGACGCGCATCCCCGCGTCAGCCGCGACGGCAAGCTGGTGATCATCGATTCGCCACACGGCGGCAATGGGCGACAACAATACATCATCGACATCAGTTCGGTCATCGCCGACGCACAACAAGGAACAAGGTAAAGCACCATGCAACTCACACGGGAGGAACCGATATGCCAAGGAACAAGCACCGACGAGAGTTTCTAAAGGCCGCCCCGCTGGCCGTGGCGACGGCGCTGAGCATCAACACCCAGGGCGCGGAGTCGGCGCCGGGTACAATTCGCGAGCCGGCGCGGGATGTCCCGGTCGCCTGGGACTGCGACGTGTGTGTGGTCGGCGGCAGTTGCACGGGCGTGTTCGCGGCAGTGGCCGCGGCGCGGCTGGGGGCCAAGGTCGCCTTGATCGAGTCCAGCGGATTCTTCGGCGGCGTGGCGACCGCAGGCCTCGTGAACATCTGGCATTCGCTGCACGACCGGACCGGCCAGCAGCGGATCATTGCCGGGCTGACCTGGGAAACGATCGAGCGGCTTCGTAAACGCGACGCCGTGCGAGCGGGCGGTCACTACGTCCTCAACACCGAGATCCTGAAATTGGAGTTGGACCGGATGGTGGTCGAGGTGGGGATCCGTCCGTTCTTGCACACGCTGTTCGTCGCGCCGGCGGCCGAAGGCGGGCGGATAACGGCGGCGATCATCGAAGACAAGACCGGTCGGCGTGCGATCCGCGCCAGGCAGTTCGTGGACGCGACCGGCGACGGCGATGTGGCGCACCGGCTGGGGCTGGAGACCTACCGCCGCGAGCACGTTCAGCCGCCGACCATGTGCTGCGTGCTGCGCGGGTTGGGAGGCATCAAGAAAACCCATCCCGGTTTCGACATCCATCGGGTCGTCTTTGACAAGACGTACTCGCAAGCGATCCCGCCGGGCTACGCCTGGTCGGCGCCCGTACCCGGCAGCGACGATCTGCTGATGCTGGCCGGCACGCGCGTCCACGGCGCCGACTGCAGCGACGCAGACCAACTCACCCAGGCAGAGTTGGAGGGCCGGCGTCAAGTGAATTCGATCTGCGAGCTGTTGTGCGAACATTTCCCGGGCGGCAAGGGCGTGCCGCTGGTGGCGTTGCCCGCGAAGATTGGCATCCGCGAATCGCGTCACGTCCGAGCACTACATCAACTGACGGCCGAAGAGATGCTGACCGGCAAGCGGTTCCCTGACGCCATCGCCAACGGCACCTACCACATCGACGTTCACAATGCGAAGGGTGCGGGCGTGGCGTTCCGGGAACTGAACGCCGGCGTGCCTTTCTACCAGGTGCCCTACGGCTCGCTGGTGCCGCGGGGCGCGAAGAACCTGCTGGTGGCCGGCCGCATGCTGGACGCCGACGAGCAGGCTTTTGGCGGCTTCCGCGTGATGGTCAACTGTAATCAGACCGGCGAAGCCGCCGGCACCGCCGCGTGGCTCGCGCTCGACTCGGCAGCCGACGTGCCCGCCGTGGACACCGCTCGGTTGCGCGACACCCTGAAGAAACAAGGCGCCGCCATCATCTGATCCAAGGAAGCCGCAATGAACAGAACAATCATGAAACCCACCCTCACACTCCTCACCTCCCTGCTGCTCGCGCCGGTGCATTTCTAAGGATTGGAAACCGTCACACTGCAAAGTTCCAAACCTTGGAACTGATCGAGAAATGAAAGGAACAACAATGAAACGCACCCTCACCCTCCTCGCCGTCCTGTTGCTGGTGCCGCTGGCTGCGTTGCACGCTGCTGATTTGGCGGCACCGGCTGCTCCATCGTTGGGGTTAAGCGTCCAAGACGGCGTACTGGTCAGAAACGGCCGGCCGTATCGAGGGATCGGCGTGAACTATTTCAACGCTTTCGCCGTCTCGATAGCCACCGCCGCTGAAGACCCGCACGACCTCGTCGTCTACGGAGGCACATCAGGCGGCATCGTGGCGGCGGTGCAAGCAGCGCGCTCCGGGCACACCGTCGTCCTGATTTCCCCCACGCAAAAGCTCGGCGGCCTCACCGCCTCTGGTTTGGGCATGACCGACACCGCAGGCTACCGTCAGATCATCGGCGGTCTCGCCAGAGAGTTCTACCATCGCATCGGCCAGCACTACAGCGACCCGCGCAACTGGTGCTGGGGCGACCGCGACACCTACCTCAAGAAACACGGCCCCAATCGCGATGGCATGATGTTGCGTTTTGAACCTCACGTCGCCGGGAAAGTTTGCCAGCCTGGATCGGCCGACGAACCGGACGTGGTCCAGGTTGGCATCCCGCTCTCCGCGATGCGGGCCCAAGAGCACCGTCCAAAGGTCGGTGACCCGGCCCCTGAACTGCCCGTTCAAAGCACCCGCTGACTGCCAAGATCTTGATCTGGTGATCAAGATCGCGGCATTCGCCGTGGTTGCAGCAGAACCCGCGCAAAGCCGGGCCATGAGATGGGCCATCGGAATGGGATATCGATCAGTGACACTCGGGGACGGGGACGCTTGGTAGATGAGCGCCCTGACGGTCTCTGGCGCCGACCTGCAGCCTGCGGCAAGACGGGCGTCATGGATTTCGCACGCGAAACTCGATCACCACCGGCCGATGGTCAGAGCCAATCGCCGGTCCCAACTCGCGGTGCATCACGTGAATATCGGCAGAAACCAGCGTGTGGTCAATGGGGATCCTGAACAGCCAGGGAAGCGCGGGCCAAGAGGGCTGAACGCCACTTCCACGACGGCCGTCGCGCATTCCGCTGCGGCGCAGCAGGTCGGAAAAATAGGGCGACCACGACGTGATGTTGAGATCGCCGAGGATCACCTTCGGGTTGGGCAAGTTCGCGGCCAGCGTCCCGACTTCCGCCAGTTGCTGGTTGCGCAACTCCGACCTGACGCGGCCGATGGGCGGCCTCGGATGTGTTGCCAGAACGGTCAGCTCCTGCCCCCGCACGTCCAACGACGCCACCAGCGTTGGCAAGCGCGCCTGCGACAGGCCATGGACTCGATGACCTTTGATCGGCCAACGACTGAAGAAAGCGATTCCGAAGTTGTCTTCGCGCGGCTGCACGATCGAATAGGGATAAGAATCGGAGAGCTTCTGCAGTGATCGCAGCCAGACCTCGTCGGTCTCCATGGCGACGAAGAAATCGGGACGACCGATCCGCACCAAGTCGATGAAACGCTGTTGTTCCCGATTGTCACGTCGGAGATTCGCAGCCAGGGCACGGACCGTAGGACCTGCCTCGGCCTCCGGCTTTTCGGCCAAGTACAGGGGTACGATGCGACTCAAGTTGATGAGCAGCAGGACCGACGCCAGACAGACCAACCCGCGTCGCCGACAGAGAGACAGGAGGGCCAGGCTTCCGGCGCTGCACGCCGCACCCTGAACGACGAAATGCGTCAGCAAGTCACTGGCCCAATGCCAGCGCGCCGCCAGAGAACACAGCGTCAATCCGGTGGCTGCCGCGATCAGCAACACGGCCATCCCGACGGCGAGCCGGCTCAACCAAATTCGTCGTGTGGCTGAGCCCACCGGCTCAACGCGTGACACGGCTGGCTGTCCGTCGGTTGCTCGCACGTAATCATCCTTTCGAACGGCGGTCCTTGTCGTTGCCGCGGCGCTCGTCACACCTGAGTTCGAGCGGAGTGTACCATAGAGACGTTTTCCGGCCAACTCGCACGATGGTGCTGGCCGGCCGGCATCCGTCGCGACAATAACCGGCAACTCGACAAGCCCGGCCATCGTTGGCCTGGCTAAAGGGAGGCCAAAGTGCGCAAACCGGTCACCGACGCCGGACTCAGTCAATACCCAAAATACGAGGAAAATCGAGCATGAACCAGCTTTACCTGGTTATCACCTTGCTGCTGACCCCGTTGGCAGCGCTGCCCGCCGCCGATGCGCCGCAGCCAGCAGCCCAATCCAGGATTGACCGGCACGCGCTGGTGACGCGGCACAATATCGTGATCACTGACTTTGACGCAACGTTGCCGCGCACCAGGCAAACGCCGCTGCAGATCGGCAACGGGCACTTTGCTTTCGGACTTGATGTGACGGGCCTGCAAACGTTCATGCTTCATGGGAGCTTCAGCCACGCGACACTCTCGGACTGGGGCTGGCACACCGCTGCCAATCCGGAAAACTACCGGCCGGAAGAGACCATGATCGAGGTTAAGGGCGGAGGCGGCCGCAAGGTACCGTATGCGAGCAACAGCCGACATCATTGGCCGACGCTGCCGCCGGAAGAGGCTAAGCGGGCGGAGGGCGCGTGGAATTACTTTCGCCAAAACCCCGGTCGGCTGCCGCTGGGCCAAATCCGTTTTCACTTGTTCAAAGCCGACGGGAAGCTGATCGAACCGACCGACCTGAACAAGATTCGGCAGACGCTCGATCTGTGGACCGGCATCGTCGAGAGTAGCTACGAGATCGAGGGCGTGCCCGTGAAGGTCGTCACCTGCTGCCATCCGCAGCAAGATCTGGTCGCCGTTCAGGTGAAATCGAAGCTGATGTCCGAGGGGCGACTCAAAGTATTCTGGGAGTTCCCGGCGGTTACCGCTAACGAAGTGACCGAGGCCGAGACTCAAGGCGCCGGCCGCGTGGATCTGACACGCACGTTGGACGCCGACCGTTATTTCGTGTCGGTCGCCTGGGAGCAAGGCGAGTGGGCATCCGGCTCGTGGAACCCGGGCTGGCCGCGGCGGTATCTGCTGACGCCGTCGCGCGACACGGTCGCATTCAGCTTCGTCTGCCGGTTTTCTCCACAGGCGATCGGCGAGTTGCCCACGTTTCCGCAAACGGCCGCCGCGTCGACCAAGGCTTGGCCGGCGTTCTGGCAATCCGGCGGCGCGATCGATCTTTCGGAGAGCAAGGACCCGCGCTGGCGCGAGCTGGAACGGCGCATCGTGCTGGCCCAGTATCTGACGAAGATCAACTCGACCGGCTCGAGTCCGCCACAGGAAAGCGGCCTGTTCTCGAACAGTTGGCACGGCAAGTTCCATCTGGAGATGACGGCCTGGCACGGAATCCACTTCACGTTGTGGGGCAGGGAGCATCTGGTGGATGGCTGGATGGAGTGGCTGCGCGGACCGGGCCTGGAAGCCGCTCGGCGGCAGGCTGCCCGGCAGGGTTACAAGGGAGCGCGCTGGATGAAGATGATCGCGCCGACCGCCCAGTGGGAGTCGCCGTCGGATGCCGGCCCGTTCCGTATGACTCAGCAGGGCCATGCCATCTATTGGGCCGAACAGATGTATCGCTGCCGCCCCACGCGCGAGACGCTCGATCAGTTCCAGGAACTGGTCATGCAGTCGGCCCAGTTCATGGTCGACTATCTCTGGTGGGACGAAGAGACAGGCCGCTACGTACTGGGGCCGCCGTTGTTGACCGGCTCGGAGGCCACCAACTGGCGAACGACGTACAACTCGACCGTCGAGCTTTCCTATTGGTTCTACGGCCTGCGTACGGCGCAGCTTTGGCGCGAGCGGCTCGGCCTGCCGCGGGAAGCAAAGTGGGACGAGGTGTTAGCCAAACTCTCCCAACCGCCTGTGGTGGACGGACTGTGTGTCGACGCCGAAGGAATTCGGCCTCCGCCCGCGGAGGCCCCGATCCGCAGCGGCATGTACCCGCGCCCTGCGTGGTTCGAGTCCTATGGGTGCATGCGTGGCGACGAGATCGACCGTGCGGCCGTGCAGCGCACGTTCGACCTGATCTGGAAACAGGTCGGCGAAGGACATCGGTGGATGTTCTGGGGCTGCGACTTTCCGATGATGGCCATGACGGCGGCGCGGCTGGGGAATCCGCAAGCTGCGCTGCACGCTTTGCTCGCAGACCACCCCAACAACGTGGTTCTGGCCAACGGCTTCAACACCGCCGGTTCGATGCCGTATCTACCCGGCACCGGCGGCCTGCTCTGGACGGCAGCCCTGATGGCCACCGGCTGGGACGGAGGACCGGATCGGCACGCGCCCGGCTTCCCCAACGACGGCAACTGGGTCGTGAAGTGGGAGGGATTGCGAAAGTCGCAGTAAGAAGCAGGGACCATTCTACTCTCTGTTCCGATCAACACTCCTTCCCGGGCCGACTCGCAGGATGTCCTGCAACGTAACAGTAGCATGTCCCCCTGTTAATTTCCGGCGATTACCTTGCCCACGCTCAGGGCTACTTCCTCAGGGAGAAACTGCGGCGTCAGACCTTCGACAACCTGTCCACCAATCACTGCGGAGCAGGACTCGCCACGCTGAATGAGACCGGCGTCATGTCCGCGGGCACTGCGGAGATGCTCCTTGAGAGTCATGCTGGCGAGATCGAGCTGCTGCCGGCCCTGCCCCAGGCCTGGCCGACTGGATCGGTCGAAGGCCTGCGGGCCCGCGGTGGCTTCGAGGTCGATATCGTGTGGAAGGAAGACCAACTCACCACAGCGACAATCCGGAGCTTCGGCGGCACCCACGGCAAGGTCCGCTACGGCGAGCAGGTGAAAGAGTTGTAGTTCGTCCCCGACGAGCCCCAAAGAATCAACTTCGACCTCCCGGGCTATCAGTAACTGGGACCCTGTAGGCCGCGACTCCGATGGGGCGCACCATCTGGGACGTTGTTCTCCGGACGCGCGCGATCCCCGCGGCCCGCACGGCAACTACCCCGAAGTGCGCGAATCGCGGCCCTGGATGGAGAATGGAACGTGGCCCTCGATCCGCAAGCCGTCGTCATCCCGCACCGGAGAATTCTGCCGATACGCGGTGGGAGAGACCTGGAACCGCCGTTTGAAATGCTGGCCGAATCGCGAGACGTCGCAATAGCCGATGCGACGGGCGATGCGGGCTACCGGCAGACGCGTGGAACGAAGCAGTTCCGCAGCCTTTTCCAGGCGGACCTTCTGCAGGTAGCCTTGGAAGCTGACGCCGTGATGTTGCCGGAACAGCCGCGACAGGTTGCCGGGGCTGGTGAAGGCCACCTGCTGCGCCACCTCGGTCAGACGCAATGGGCAGTGCATCCGGAAGGCGACGTGGGCCGTGGCTCGCTGCAGGGCGTCGACTCCGCTCGCGGCCGCCGTGCCGTACTGCTCGGCGCGGCGGTACCACACCGCTTCGATATGACTCCGCGCGGCGTCCTCTGCGGCGACCGGATCGCCCAAGGCAATCGTTTCCACCAGATACTCGTGCTCCTCGCCCAGGACGCGCGCGTCGGGAAAACAATCCTCAAAGCCCTTCTCGTGGAACTCCAGCAGGCCGTTCCACACCGTGATCCAAGCCTCGTGCAGCAAGGGGACGGCGGCCAGGTCGATCATCGTCTCGTGCAGTTCGAAGTCCGCCTGCCGAAAAGCCGGGTAGTCGCGGGCGCGGGCTGCTTGGGAAAGACGCCGCAGAACGAGTCGCAGGCGGCCGAGCGTCTCCGGGGCGGAGCCCGCGCGCGCGGCGGCGTGACGCGCGGCAAAGCCTTCGAGCAGAGCCCGCAATTCCGAAAGGCGGCGAAGGTCAGTCTGGTTCATGTTCAGGAATTATGCGAAATCGCGCATCGGGTTATGCTCGTTCAACCAATCTCCTTCATTTACTCAAACTACGATTGACGCTGTCGCGGCATCGCTGGCAGAATCGCCGCCATCGGCCGGTATTATGCCACTGCGAACATTCCCTGACAACAGGAACATCGAACATGAACGTTTTTCGCGGCCTTTTCCCGCCCCTGATTACGCCCTTCCACGCGGACGGATCGCTGAACGAACAAGGACTGCGCGACCACGTGGATTTCGTCATCGCCAACGGCGCCGATGGCTTCTGCGCGGGCAGCAGCACGGGTGAGTTCATGAACCTGACGCGCGCCGAGTGGGAACGCGTGCTCGGCATCTGCCAGGAGCAGAATCGCGGCCGCGTGCCCATGCTCGCCGGGACCGCGGACATGTCCACGCTGGCGACGATCGAGAAGAGCAAGTTCGCCGAGAGTCTGGGCTACGACGGGTTCCTGATCATCTCGCCCTGGTACCAGGTACACACCATGCGCGAGATCGTGGCTCACTTCCGCGCCGTGCGCGACGCGGTCTCCAAGCCGATCATGATCTACAATAACCCGCCGGTGACGGGCATCGACCTGACGCTCGATACGCTGGTGAGGTTGGCCAACGACGGCGTCATCCAGTACCTCAAGGACGCGAATTCCGATCCCTACATGATCACGCGGCTGCGGATGAAGCTCGGCGACAAGCTGGGGCTGTTCTACGGTCACGACAACAACGCGCTCGGCGCCTTCGCGTTCGGGGCGACGGGCTGGGTGTCCGGCTCCGGCAACTTCGATCCGAAACGTTGGTCGCAGATCGTCCATCTGTGCATTGACGACGGCAACTTCGTCGCGGCCCGCAAGCTCTGGGACGAGATCATGCCGTTTGTGGATCTGGTGACGGTGGGTCGTCACGGCGAGCGGCCGGACTGGATCGCGGTGATCAAACGCGGGCTAGAACTGCGCGGCCACGCGGTCGGCCCCGTGCGGCGGCCCATGCTGCCGCTGACGGAGGAAGTGGACGCGCTGGTGCAGCAGGTGGTTGCCAAGATGAGTTTCGCATGACCCTCTTCCCCGTCAGCCTGACGTTCGCACTGCTGTTCGTGGTGCTGGCGGTCTGTACGCTGTTCGTGAAGCGGCTGCATGGACTGGGCTTCACGTTCTGCGTGCTCGCGGTCGGCAGTGCGGCGGTGGCGTATCCGCCGCTGTTCATTGCCTGGGGCGGGTTCGAGTTGAAACGGGCGATCGCCCCGCTGGTGCAGTTGATCCTGCTGGGCATGGGCATGACGCTGACCGTCGGCGACTTTCGCCGCGTGGTAACGATGCCGCGGGCGATTGTGATCGGGTTTCTGCTGCAGTTCACGGTGATGCCATTCAGCGGCCTGTTGTTCGCGTCGATGTTTGGGCTGACGGGCGCGGTGGCCACCGGGTTGATCCTGATCGGCTCGGTCCCGGGCGGCACGGCCTCGAACGTGATCGTGCTGCTGGCGCGCGGCAACGTGCCATTGTCGGTGACGATGACCGCCTGCTCGACGCTGCTGTCGCCGTTGATGACGCCGCTGGCGATGAAGCTGCTCGCGGGGACGTACGTGCCGATCGACGCCTGGGCGATGATGCAGTCCATCCTGACGATGATCATCGCGCCGTTGGTCGTCGGGCTGGCGATCCACCACTTCCTGCCGGCTTGGGCGGCGCGTTGCACGCGGTGGCTGCCACTGGTGGCGATGACCGCCATCTGCCTAGTCATCGCCATCACGGTCGCCGTCTCGCGGGAGGAATTGCTCACCGTGGGAGTCGCGTTGTTCGCAGCCTGTGCCTGTCATAATGCCACCGGATACCTCCTCGGTTTCGGGATCGCGCGGGCTGCGGGTTTGAATCACACCGACTCCCGAACCGTGGCCATCGAGGTCGGCATGCAAAACGGCGGCATGGCCACCGGGCTGGCGTTCCGGGTTCTCAACAGTCCCGCCGCCGCACTGGCCTCGGCGGTGTTCGGGCCGTGGAGCGCGGTCACCAGTTCCGTGCTGGCGTCGCGGTGGCGGACGAGAACAGCCGACGACGAAGTCACTCAATCTTCCTCACAATAAAGACCTTCCCCACAATGAAAACTGTCCTCATTTCCGCTTGTGTCACTCTCACCAGTTGCGCGCTGCTTGGCGCCCAAAGCGAGCGCATTGATCTCGCCAGCCGCGGACTGCCGACCATCCTGTTCAACAACGACAGCGATGACCTGAAGTGGCCCGCCTACCCGGAGCATCACAAAGGTTTGTGGGTGCCCGCCGGCGAACAGCTTCCGCTCGCGCAGATCCACTCGCTTGATGACTATCTCGCATCTCGCATCGGGCCGCTGGCCGGGACGAAGGTGCAGGGGCTTTCCTACTGCGGGAACTTCGGCGTGCCCGTTTGGGACTTGAAGCGCGACCACATCGCTGCGCTCGGCGATGATCCGCTCCAGCCGATCCTCCAGTTCTGGAAACGGAATGGGTGCATGTTCTTATTCTCGATGCGCATGAACGATGTCCATCATGGATGGCTGAACTGGCCGCACCTGTGGGACGACTTTCGCCGGTCGCGCCGGCATCTGTTTCTCAAGCCGCCGACGGACAAGGAGTGGGTAACAGAGTTCCTCCCATGGATCGAAGGCAAAGCCAAGCGGCCTGCCATCAGCACCTCATCAGTGGCCTTCGATTATTCGTGTCCTGAGGTGCGGAGCCACTACCTCGACACCGTCCGCGAAGCGTGCCGTCGCTACGACCTCGACGGTGTGGAACTTGACTGGCTGCGCTATCCCGACCTCTTCCGCGAGGGCGAGGTGAATGTGGCGACCATGACGGCTTTTGTCCGCGATGCGCGGGCCGTTCTGGACGAAGCGGCCAAACGGCGAGGGCATCCCCTGCGGCTGGTCGCCCGCGTGCCCGTGACGCCGGAGAAGACGCTCGCCATCGGTCTGGATGTGGAGGCGTGGCTGAAGGCGGGCTGGCTAGACGCCGTCATCGCCGGTCCTGGCACGAGTTTCTCATCGTGTCCGTTGGAGCGGTGGATTGCCCTCACGCACCGGAATGGCGTGCCCGTATATGGTTCGCTGGAGCGGCAGAATCGGAATGGCATTCCTCGCTACGGCAACCCCGAAACATTGCGGGCCGCCATCGCCACCCTCTGGCACAAGGGTGCCGACGGCCTCTACTTCTTCAATTTTTACGTTCGCGACGAGATGCCGCTGCTCGACGAGTTTGCCGACCGTGCGCGGCTGGCGCGATTGCCGAAGGAATATTTCCTCGAATCCGGCGGCGACAACGACCTGACCAAGAGCGGCGGCCCGCTGCCCTTGGAGATCACGCCTGCTACTGCCGCCACGGTGTCGCTCCTCATCGCCGACGATCCTGCGCAGGCGAAGGAGACGAGCATCGAGCTCATGTGGCAGGGCAATGGCGATGTTGTCCCGCCCCGCATCAAAATCAACGGCCATGATTTGACCGGCCTCAAGATGGAGCGCAGCAAGACTGCCTGTGTCGTTTTAAGCTCATCGCCGGAGTTGAAGAAGATGCTCCATCTCGGCCAAAATCAGCTCGTCTTTACGGCTGCCAACGCGGCAACCCTCACGGCGTTGAGCGTGCGAATTGCACCATGAACACGATTTCTATTCCCAGGAAGACAAGATGAAAACAACGACAGGATTCGTGCTGATGACGGCCGTGGCGCTCGCCGTTCCAGATCTGAGCGCGGCAGAAGAGGTGACGCCCGTGGCTCGCTGGTCGTTCGAGGAGGTCCGTGAGCACTCGGTCGCGGATGCGGTCGGCAATCACGCCGGGACCGTGAACGGTAAGCCACAGCAGGTGGCGGGTGTGGACGGCCAGGCACTGAAGTTCGACGGCGGCTTTGTGACCGTGCCCTCCGCGCCAACACTTCAGTTCACCGACGCCGGCTTCAGCATCGCCGCATGGGTCAATCCCTACGAGTTGGATGCCGGCCAGCAGATGATTGTCGCCAAGAACGTCTATTCCGCGAACCAACGCGAGTGGGGCCTGATGCTCGACAACGACAACCGGTTTCGTTTCTACCTCTGGGAGAACGGATGGAAGACGCTCGCTTCTCCGACCGAACCGCGGCCGGGTCATTGGCATCACGTCGCCGTGACGTTCGAGAAAGGGCACGCTCGCCTGTATGTCAACGGCAAGCAGGAAGCGGAAGGCACGCTGGCCCCCGCTCTGTCCGTGACCGACGCGCCCTTGACGATCGGCGGGCGCGGAACCGGGGGGCTGACGCCGCCCCGCTCGCCTGTGTCCGTGACCGACGCGCCCTTGACGATCGACGGGCGCGGAACCGGGGGGCTGACGCCGCCCCGCTCGCCTGTGTCCGTGACCGACGCGCCCTTGACGCTCGGCGTCGGCCTCGCGTGGCACAAAGGCACGCTCTGCATCGGCTACACTCACAAGAGCCACGCCGCAAACGAACTGGCAGTAATTCCCATTCGCAGCCTGGAGATCAAACCATGAAGGCCACTCTCACACTCCTCACCGCCTTGTTGCTCGCGCCGTTTTCGGCGCGAATCCTTCACGCCGAGGATGCGCCGACACCGGCGCGGAATGGGCCAGCCCAACTCTTCCCTAGCTTCCAATGGGAACGCGTGCCGGTGAACATCCACTTCGGCAAGCGCAGCGAAATGACCGATGACGAGATCGCCTTTGTTGCCAGCCACAGTGAGTTGGTGACGCTCGAAAAATCGCATGGCGTCGAGGCGCACGGCAGCACGGAGAAGGGAACGGCCGCCACGGCGGTCCGTCTCAAACAGCGCAATCAGCGGGTGAAGGTGCTTTTCTATTTCAACGCGTTCGTCAACTGGCCTGGCTACGATGCCTTCAAGACCTACCGTTCCGAGTGGACGCTGCGCGGCGCCGACGGCCAAATCGCAAAGCATCCCTCCGGCACCCCGCGTCCTGATCCTTCCCATGCCGAATTCCGCGAGTGGTGGTCCGAAACCGTGGCGCAGGCCGTGAAGAGTGGGAACCTCGATGGCGTGTTCGCCGATGCCCTGCCACAATCCCGCTCGCCCGCCCTGGCGAAAAGGCTCGGCTCCGAGAAGCAGCAGTCCGTGGTGGACGGCTTGCGCCAGATGCTGGCGCTGACCAAACGCAAGCTCGGCAATGACAAGATCGTCCTTGCCAACGGGATCCGGGCCGGTCAGCACCTGGACTTCCTCGAATGGGAGGGGATTGACGGGGTGATGATCGAGCACTTCGACGCCTACCACTCGAAAGCGCCGGAGGATCTCAAAGCGGATCTCGATTCGATGGCGCTGGCGGCGGCAAAAGGAAAATTCGTCGTGCTCAAAGGCTGGCCCGCGCTCACCGCAGCGGAGAGTCAGGTGAAAGGCCGTTCCCGCGCGGAGCAACTCCGCCTCGCGCGCGAGCGGATCACTTTTCCCCTGGCGTGCTTTTTAATCGGCGCGCAACCCGGCTGCCATTTCTGTTACTCGTGGGGATACAGGGAAACAGATGGCGGGCTGGATGCGTATGGCGAGTTGGAACGCCCGCTTGGCCGACCCAAGGCTGACGCGGTCTGGAAAGGCCTGACCGCGACGCGCGATTTCGCCCACGCATCCGTGTGGATTGATCTTGCCAACAAGCAAGCACGCATCGACTGGAAGCAAACGCCATGACCGTGCTGTACGCGCTCTGTCCCGGCGGGCAGACGAAGTTCCATGTGCTGCACGACGAGCAGACGAAGCTCTACTGGCTGCTCTCGCCCCAGGCCACCGACAGCATGATCCGCCCGGAGCAGATGCCCGCCGACCGCTACAACCTGCCGAACAACGAGCCCCGCTGGTTGCAACTGCATTTTTCCAAGAACATGATCGACTGGTGCTTCGCGGGACTGGTCGCCGTCGGTCCGGCCGAGCACGCTTCGCGCCACTACGCCAGCATGGCCATCGACGGAGACCATCTGGTGGTCCTCAGCCGCAGCGGCGACCAGCGCGCCAAGTCGGCGCACGACGGCAATCTGATCACGTTCCATCGGGTGAAACACTTCCGAGAACTGGTATATTGAGCGAGAACACAATGCATAACCGGCCAAGAGTGCAACCACCCTCCGATTTGAATCCACACCGATGAAAGGGATTCCAGCCATGAAACACCGACTCCCATTGCTCGCATTCCTCCCGCTGTGCCTGTCGGCCTTTGTCCAGGCGGAGCAGACCCCTGCGGCCGAAGGTGCGGCGTCTGCCGCCGTCGTCTCCTGGCCGGCTCCGGACGGCGAGGCGTTGTGCGAGCACTACAGCTTGCGTGTCGACGGGCAAGCCGTGCCCGTCTATTCGTGCCGGGTTTCGGCGATGCCTTTCAACCAGGTCTGGCCGGGATACCAGCGGCCGATCGACCAGACCGAACTCGCCGGATTCGCCGTCTGGGACATGTCCGGGCCGGTGGAGGTCGAGGTGGTCTCGCGTCGAGCCGTGCAGTCCGTGGTGGTGCGACCCGCTTCGCGCGGCATTCGTCCGACGATCGACGGGGACCGCATCACGTTGACGCTTGATCGCCCCGGGCCGTTGGTGGTGGAAGTGAACGGGATGCATCACGCCTTGCACCTGTTTCCCAGTCCGCCGGAGCAAGACGCACCCGCCCCCGGCACGCCGGGCGTCCACTACTTTGGCCCCGGGGTTCATCGGCCGGGTAGGATTGAACTGCAGAGCAACGAGTCCGTTTACATCGCGGGAGGCGCCGTGGTGTACGGCAGTGTTCAGGCACGGGGCGCGTCGAACCTCCGCATTGCCGGTCGCGGCATCCTGGATCAAAGCCCGTTCGCGCGCGGCGAGGCCGGCGGCGCGGTCCGTCTGTGGGACTGCTCCCAAGTCCGCATCGAAGGGATCGTGATGCGCGATCCGGACGTGTGGTGCTGCAGCCTGTTCGGCTGCCGGGACGTGACGATCGACGGCGTGAAACTCGTCGGCCTGTGGCGTTACAACGCGGACGGCATCGATGTCTGCAACAGCCAGGACGTCGAGGTGCGCGACTGCTTCGTCCGCGCCTTCGACGATGCGTTGGTGATCAAGGGTCTGAAGTTTCGCGAGCAGTCGTTCGATGATCGGCCGGTGCGGAACGTCCGGTTCCACCGCTGCGTCGTCTGGTGCGACTGGGGCCGCGCGATGGAGATCGGGGCGGAGACCAGCGCGCCGGAGATCGCGGAGATTGTCTTCGAGGACTGTGACATCGTGCGAACGACGCACATCGCCATGGACATCCAGCACGGCGACCGGGCGGCCGTGCGCAACATCCGGTTCGAGAATATCCGGGTCGAGATCGACGCGTGGACCCCGCAGCCTCGCATGCAGCGCAGCCGCGAGGAACAATACCAGGCGGCCGCGGACGACCGGTATTGCCCGACGCTGCTGGAAATCGTCATCCGCAGGAACAACTACTCGAAGGACGAGCAGCGAGGAACGGTGCGGGACGTGGTCTACCAAGACATCACGGTCACCGGCCCGCACATGCCGCCATCGTCCTTCCGCGGCTTCGACGACCAGCATACGGTGGAGGGCGTGACGATTGCCAACTTGCGGTTCAATGGCAGGCTGGTAACCAACGCCAAGGAGACCGGATTGAACATCGGGCCGCACGTCGGTCCTGTGCAATTCGCCCATCCCGCCTCGCAGCCGTGAACACAAAAGGTGTGCGGGCGGCGGCACGACACGGACGGAACCGGCGCATCGGTGCCCGGCTCCTCGCGATGGAGACGATCATGATGAAGCAGTTATTGTCGAAGCCGTGAGAGTTGGCGCGAAACAGGAATGTAAATCGAAACGTCTCGGCACCCCCGATCGCCATGTACCCCGATGCCTTCTACGATGAGAGAGCGCAAGCCATCTATCTGGGCTGGGAGGACGGCGAGACGATCTTCTTCCAGATCATCCTCCTGGAAGAGCTGGCGTGAGGACCGGCGTGTCTGGTGTTGCCCATTTGTCCGTTTTACGAACCCGGGAGGTGTGCGATGATCGAACTGCGACGCGTGTCTTTGTTTGTTGTGTTGTTGGTGCTGCCCTGGGCATGGAGTGGCGGCGCCGCGCGGGTGGAATCGGGTGAGCCGGAGGGCAGGGTGGACTTGTTCCGCGCGGGCGAGGACGGGTACTTCATATATCGCATCCCGGGCATCGTGGTCACGGGCCGGGGCAGTATCCTGGTCTATTGCGAGGCCCGGGCCGGACACGGCGATTGGACGCGGCAGGATGTACTGTTGCGCCGCAGCAGCGATGGCGGACGCACGTGGAGTCCGCCGCGGAAGATGGCGGTCGCCCCGCCGGATCTTCGGCCGAATCCCGCCGCGGTGGCTCAAGGATTGGGCGAGCACAGCGAGTTGACGGCGCACAACGCGGTGGCCATCGTGGACCAGCAGCCGGGGGTGGTGCATTTCCTGTATCATGTCCAATACGCTCGGGTGTTCTACCTGCGAAGCGAAGATGACGGAGAGAGTTGGTCCGAACCTCGGGAGATCACAGCGGTGATCGAGGGGTTCCGCGACCGTTACGACTGGACGGTCGTGGGCAACGGCTGCGGCCACTCGATCCAAATCCGGCAAGGGCCGCACCGCGGGCGATTGGTGGCGGCCGTATGGCTCTCGACCGGCACCGGCGGCCATGCTCACCGCCCGTCCGACGTGGCCGCGATCTACAGCGACGATGGCGGCCGGACTTGGCAGCGCGGCGATTTCATCGCCCACAACGGCGACAAGACGGCCGCAGGCGACGGAATCGTCAATCCCAGCGAGACGATGCTCGTCGAACTTTCCGACGGCCGGGTGCTGGCCAACCTGCGCACCGAGTCGCCGCGGAACCGGCGGTTGCTGTCGGTCAGCGGCGACGGAGCCACCGGCTGGTCGACGCCGACATTCCACGAAGACTTGGCCGAGCCGGTATGCATGGCAAGCATGGCGCGATTGGCCGATGGGCGGATCCTGTTTTCCAACCCGGACAACCTGTTGGTAGGCGGCCAACCGGGCCAGCCCGGCCGCAACCGCGACCGGCGGAACGTGACGCTAAAGCTCTCGGACGACGACGGCGGAGCGTGGCGGCCGGTCCAGGTGGTCGCCCCGGGGCCCAGCGGCTACAGCGACTTGGCCGTCGGCCCCGACGGGACCGTGTACTGCTTCTACGAGCGCGGCGGGATCAAGGGGAACCACTACCACACCGAGGCCCTGACGCTGGCCATGTTTCCTGCCGACCTGCTTGCGGACAATCGGACCGGAACGACGCAGACGGTCGTGGCGCCCTCGGACGATTACCCGCGCAACGGCGAGGCGACGTGGATCGTCTCGGACAAGGGCGAATTGCTGCTGTTCTACGGCGCTCATGCGGGTAGCGGCGACTGGGACCGCGCGGTGATCCGGGCCGTGCGTTCGGACGACGGCGGTCGGACGTGGTCCGAGCCGGTCACGCAACTGGCGGACCCCCAGCGTTCGCTCTTCCAGCCGTCCCTGACTCGGCTGGCCAACGGGGAACTCGGGCTAACCCACACGGTGCTGGCCCACGGGCAGGATGCGTACAAGGTATTTCGAAGATCGGCTGACGAAGGCCGTACTTGGTCCGATCCGCTGAAGATCAGCGACGATTCGCACGCGTACACCACGGGTCCGCACGACCGGCTGTACACGTTGTCCAGCGGACGGTTGCTGGCCTTGCTGCACTGTAACCTGAACCCGAAGAAGGACCGGCAAGGCGGGCCGCTGGGCGCTTACGTGGTCTACTCGGACGATCATGGACAGACCTGGACCCGCACGCCCGGCGACCGCGTGCTGTATGTGGCCGACAACCCGTACCACAAGCACGAGTGGGGATTCTGGGAACCGTCGCTGGTCGAGCATGAACCGGGCAAGCTGCTGCTGATGGCCCGCACTGCGACGGGCTGGCTGTACGAGTGCCGCTCGGAGGACGGCGGCAGCACGTGGACGGCCCCGGCGCGGTCGGCCGTGCCCAATCCACTGGCCCCGCCCGCGCTGACGCAGATTCCCGGTACGGGGACCTTGGTTCTGCTGCACAACCCGCGCGTGGAAATGGAATCCGGGTGGCACGGCGGGCCGCGAACCGTGCTGGCCTTGCGGACCAGTCGGGACGGAGGACAAAGCTGGAGTGACCCGCGCCCGATCGCCGAGTCTGGTGGCGAGAACGAATGGTACGATTACCCCGCCGTCCGCTGGACGGACGACACGCTGCACGTGGCCTATCGAGCGATCGCGACGCGAAATCGCGGCCAAGGCGGCTTCCGGACGGTCGGGATCGGATACCGGACGCTGACTTCCGCGTGGCTCAAGGAAGTCAGCCGCACCTGCAGTGAACCCAGGTTCCTGATCGCCCAAGCCAAGCACACCGACAAGCCGACCTCGTGCGATCCCGACGTGAGTTATGTGGACCTGCTGGTGGATGGGACGGCCCTGCACCTGTTCGTCGGCGACGGCCAGCGGCGGGCCCTGCACTTGGCATTTTCGGAGCAAGCCCTCGCTGCATTTCCTGACTATCAATCGTTCAACACCAAGAACGCCCCTGCAAAGGAACGAAACCCATGAAACCCACCCTCTCCCTCCTTAGCTTTCTCCTGCTGCTCGCTCCGCTGACAGGGCTGCAGGCCGCCGATAACAGACCGCCGCAGCCGCTGGTCGGGGCCATCCGCTGGGACGCTTGGACGGGCGGCGAGGTGACCGCGCAGGTCGAACGGACGCTCGGACCTAAGAAGTACCACTCGCGAATGCCGTGGTTCGCCGAGGTGCTGGACGACGGATCGGTGCGCATCGACGGCGGCCGTCAAGCGATCATGGATTAGGAGATCGCCTTCGCCGCCGACGCCGGGCTGGATTACTGGGCTTTCCTGCTCTACCCGGAAACGAGTTCCATGAGCGAGTCCCTGAAGCTCTATTTGAACAGCGCCTCGCGGCGACGCATCAACCTCTGCCTGATCCTTCACAACGCCTTCGGCGTCCCGGAACACCAGTGGCCCCGCGAACGCGACCGCGCCGTGGCGTTGCTCAAGGAGCCGGGTTACCAGACCGTCTGCGGCGGACGCCCGCTGGTCTATGCGTTCGACGTGAAGTTCGGCGGCGCGTTTCCGGCGGCGCGTTTCGCCGAGTTCCTGCGGGCCGCCCGCCAGGCGGGCGTCGATCCTTACTGCGTGTACATGGGCTGGGATCCGGCCCATGATTTTGACCGAGCGGCGCCCCTGGGCTTTGCGGCGGTCTCGCACTACGCCGCATCCGGCGCGGAGACCGCCTTTGCGCAGCTCGTCCAGCAGGTCGAAACCAGGTATTGGGCGAAGGCCGCCGCCGCACGCAACCCTTACGTGCCGTTGGTGACGACGGGATGGGACAAGCGGCCGCGCAAGGAGAATCCCGTATCCTGGGAACGCGACCACGGGTATCATCGTCAGATGGTGTTCCCCAGTACCGCGGCGCCGGACGAGATCGCCGGGCATCTGAACCGCGCGCTGGCGTTCGTCCGGGAGCATCCCGCGATTTGCCCGGCCAACACGGTCATCGTCTACGCCTGGAACGAGCACGATGAGGGCGGCTGGCTGTGTCCGACCTGGACCCCCGGCGGCCCGCCCAACAAAGAGCGGCTCGAGGCGATCGGCGGAGTGCTCAACCCGCGGCATCCAGACGAAATCAAACACCGAGGAAAGGGACTCCAACCGTGAAACACATCCTCACACTACTCTGCATCCTCCCGCTGCTTGCCCCGCTCGCCAGACTCCGGGCCGCGGAAAGCGACACCCTCGACCTGGACAAACGCACCTCGCAGGGCATTCCCTTCCGCCACAACAAGCCGAGCCTCCTGCCCTTCCCGGCCGGTATCGAGCACGTGCGCGTCGAGCGCAGTGATTCAGACCAATACAACCTCTGCGGCGGCGCGCCGTGGGTCATGTACGCCAGGCAGACGATGTGTTTGTCGGGATGCTTCGGGCCGACGAGCTTGGCGACTTCGTTGACGAACTGGAAGAAGTAATCGCTGTGGCGGCCGTTGGTAAAGAACGGGCTGTCGGCATCACGGCCGGTCAGCCACTGCTGGCAGCGGGCGCATTTGCAGAACCGGTCGTTGTCCATCGGCTCGACGCAGAAACAGTCGCCGCCCGCCTGGGCGCCCGGGTAGTTCTTACCGGTCTCGAAAAACTCGCAGGCGTCCTTGGCGACCTGCTCGACCAGGCCGCGGCGGCTGTAGCACATCTGCGGCGACTGGCCCTCGTAACCTTGGGCGAACCAGTCCGCGCGCCGGCCTTCGAACAGCCGGTCTTGCCCCTGCTCCTCGGCCCAGAAGCGGCGGTAGTAGCCGTACAGCGAGTGGTTGCCGGGACATGGCTGGCCGCCTTCGCGGTGCCGCAGGCGAAACAGCATGTTCCAGCCGCGCTTCGCCAGCGTATAGCCGCCGCCGTCGAAGCGTCGGTGCAATTCCGGATAGGCGGCCGCCTCCCATTGCGTGTACCCTTCACTGCCGGCCGGCCACAGGCCCGTGTACTGGTCGTAGTTCTCGCTCGACGGATAGGCGGCATAGCGGTACTTCATGAACGGCGCCCGCCGGACTTCCTTGCCGGTGACCGTCAGCGTCGCCTGCCGCGGGCAGTCGGTCCCGGACTCCGTGGGCGTGAACCAGCGGACGTTGCAGAAACGTTCCAGAAAGTCGTAGCAAAATCGCCGCCCGTGATCTGCTTGAGGTGCCATTGCAGCTCGCAGGCCGCGAACTGCGCCGCGCGCGTCGGCTGCTTGGCAACCACAATGGTCGCGGCGGGATGGCCCTCTCGTGCCAGCGTCAACGTCACGTCGGGCGGTGCGGCGAGCGCCGTGCTCGTCGCGGCAAGTGTCAGCGCACAACCGGCAAACAGGCTTCGCATTTTCACAGCTCCTGCACGCGTGGGAATGACAATCACGGTCCGACGCCCTCGGCGATGCAGGGATTTGTCGCCTGCCATCGCATGACCGGTTGCAGCTTACATCAACTCGCTGGAGTGGTCAACGGAACAGCTGGAACCGCCCAACCGAGGACGGGTGGACAGAAAGCGGGACAGGCCACGCCCGTCACGCGCGGCCTGTGTGGCACGGCTTACTCGCACACCGCAGAGAAGGCGGCCTTGGGGAGCGAACGTTGCCGGTGTGCGAGTCAGCCGTGCGGGCTGCGCGGGGCGGCAAGTCGCGGTGCTCAACCGGAGCGATGGTTCGCAGCGCATCCGCACTGCTGACTCGCCCGCCGACCGGGCTGTTCCCCGGATTTCGGTCTTGTGGCGGCGGGCGAGTAAGCAGTGCCACGCGCGGCCTGTGTGGCACGGCTTAACCGCCTTCCCCGCACCCTCGACACCGAACTGCCCAACGCCCGCCGACCGCCGGCCAGACCGCGCGGACGGACAGGTTTTCCACCGAGGCCGACACCGCCGACCAACGCCGGGTGCGACGTACCCGGCGAGCCCGCTGGCAGTTCCGGCCCGGGGGGGCAGGCTTGTGCTTGACAGGAAGTGAACATACGTCTCCAATGACTGTGTGTATACCATTCCTGGCCCGGTGCCCTTCCTGTCATGGTCGCCGCGTGTGTCGAACCCTTGCCCCTGTACCGCCCCCGCGATCCGCATGCCTCCGACCTGTGGCGGCATGACCCGCTGCCCGTTCAGTTTGCCCCGACTGGTCAAGGTCAGCGAGACCGGGCAGGTGATCTACAAGGCGGAGAAGGGCGCCTGCCCGGCCTTTCCCGATCCGCAACGCGACGAACTGGCGCGCGGACCGCAGCGGAATTTCCAGATCCTCGACCCGCTGGATTTCCTCGCCGAATTCACCCAGCTCATCAAGCGGCTGTACGAGATCGACCCGCTGGCCTGTCCTGAGTGCGGCGGTCAGATGAAGGTCGTCGCGTTCCTCGAGCCGCGGGCACCAGAGCGCAGCGATGGTCGGGGGACGTGATCGAGAAGATCCTGCGGCACTGTGGGCTGTGGTGTCCCACGGCGGCTCGGGCACCGCCGGCCGGGGACCTTCGCGTCCACGACCCGGACAGCGACTCGGCCTCCCAGGAGCCCCGGGAGTTGACGTTCGTGGACGAAGCCTCCTTCTGGTCCACCTTCTGATTCCTTTTTCCTTTTTCCCGACGCCGATCGGCCCGTGGACGATGCGCGCGAAGCTGGGAATCTACCCCTGATTTGCCGCCGAAACGTCGTCAAGCTCCCCCAACCTGCTCCCAAAAGCCCACAAACGATCAAGGGGGGATGGCGGGTTCAGGGCGGCGGCCGCCGCCCTGAACCCGCCATCCCCCCTTGACTCACCACGTTTCCCTGCTTAGCCTCGGTCCTGTGGGAGGAAAGCAATTTCCTATCAGTCGGCGAAAAAGGCGGCACTACGCCCGTCAATGCCTATTTCGAGGGCCGCTCGCCCTTTGGCGTCTGGGACCTGTGCGGCAACGTCTGGGAACTGACCGAAAGGGAATCATCTTCATCGGTGCATTCAAGAGGTCAGAACAGGAATGCTTCGATTTACGAGGAATCGGTTGCGGGTGCCGCCCCCGTTAAGGAGAACCTATTTATGCGACAGAACTTGAAGTGAGCCAGGGGACGGGAGTCTTTTCTCGGATGTCGAATGTGGCGCGACAGCTCGGATATAATCGAAATGCCGGGCGGCTTGCGCCAGGGAACCGCTTTTGCCGTGTCGCCTGACATCCTTGACCGTCTCCTGCAATTCAACCCCGAACCACAAACAACGATCCCGAAAGCAAAATGAAACCCAACCTCACACTCCTCACCGCCCTGCTGCTGGCGCCGTTGGCACCGCTTTCAGCACAAGTATCTGCGGGCAGGCCGAGCCCTATCCCCGCCTTCTCCGGGCCGACACCGGGCATCTTGCGCACGATCACCATCCCGACCGTGGACATCTCCGGCAGCCTCCTGCCCGCCAGCTGGGATCCCGCGCTGGCGGGTGATGTGGTGATGCAACGCCTCATCAAAGTCACCGCGCCGCAGGCAAAGGGTGCGCACGATGCGGAGTTCGTGTGTGTCGGCGAGCGTGCCTACATCGTCGAGCACGACAACGATGTGGCGCCGGGTCACGGCGCGGGCGCGGCGATGTATTGCGTGCTGACGGTGGTGAACCTGAAAACGCTGTGCGTGGAAAAGACACATCTGCTGGCCAAGGCGGGACAGGCGTTCGCCAACGTCACCCTGCCGGATGCGCAGGTCTTCGTGCCGCGCATCATCCGCAAGGACCAGCACACCCTGCGCACCTACTTCTGCAGCCAGCCGGCGAAGGAGCAGGCGGTCACGTGGTATCGTGACTTCGACCTGCGCACGCAGACCTTCGAAGCCAGCATCCACAAGGCGAAGCTCAAGACGGCCGCCGGGGTGTTCGACATGGAGCCGCGACATTTCCACGCCGACGCCGCGGCCCAAGGCTTCACGAAGCCGCCGGTCAACCACGGCCTCTACATCTTCGATTCGTTCAAGGAGTTCGATGGCCGCCGCTACGTGGCGCTCAACAACTTCCCCGGGAAACAGAACGCGCTCGCCGTGCTGCACGATGACTTCACGACCTTCGAAGTCATCGGCCATTACAACGAGCCGCAGTCGCAGCAGCTCAGCGAATCGGCCGTGAATCGCCTGCCGGACGGCACCTGGATGGCGATCTGCCGCAACGACGCTGGCAACTACCACTTCACCACCAGCAAAGATGGCAAAACGTGGACCGTCGGGGAGCCGAAGCCCTTTGTGCCGAACGGCCTGAACTCCAAGCCCACCTTCGACAAGTTCGGCGGCGTCTATTGCCTCGGCTGGCAGGAGAACACCCGCGTCCACGATTGCAACCGCAGCGTGTTCAATGTGGACATCTCCCGCGACGGCGCGAGCTGGGAGCGCAAATACCGCTTCGAGTCCCCGCATTCGTTTCAGTATCCGACCTTCCACGAGCACGAGGGCACGATCTGGCTGACCGTCACGCAGAGCGACCACAAAGGCTCCTCGGACCGCATCATGTTCGGCAAATTGGAATCCGTCGGCGAGTTCGAGCCGCAGCAGGGCCAAGAACGCATCCAATGGCCCGCACCGCCACCGCCGCCGCCCGCGGTCATGAAACCCGGCGTGAAGCTCTTTACCGATCGCGACTACGTCATCGAAGAAATGCCCAACGCAGTCCAAGACCTGCCATTTCACCGCACCAGCATCGAAAGGACCGACGTGGTCGTGACGAAGCCGGGAACGCTCTTCGCCCTCACACCGACGATCCGCCCGAAAGCCGCCAGCCAAGAGGCCGCGCTGCAAGACGCGGGCTTCACGAAGGTCGATGTGCCCGAGGTGCAACTCTTCCCCGGCGAGATCAATCGCGTGAGCCTCTATCGCAAGACCGTGCAGCCCGGCGAACGGCTACAGTTCAAAAAGCTGGTGCTGCTGATCCTCGCCGACGGCGCGATCTGCGTGAACCACGACAGTGCAGACGCGGCGACATCACTCCGAGAATCGAAGTAGCTACATTATCGGTTTTGCAGGACATCCCTTTGACACGAATGGGAGAGACAATCATGACAACCAACCACGCACGAACCGATTTAGGTGGCGAAGGCGACATCCTGCGGTTGGGGACAATGGTGCTGTCGACGGTTCTGTCGGGCGCCGTCCTGTTGCTCAGTTCCTTTGCCGCGGATGCCGCCGAGGCCCTGCGGGAGACGGCGCTCGTCGACAAGACGCTCGTCGTCTGGGTGTCGCCTGCGAATCTCACGCAGTCGGGAGGCACGGCGTTGACCGTCAACGACACGACGATCGACCGCTTCGACGGCGTGGTATTCGCCGAACTCGAGCCACAGGTCTGGATGCCGGGCAGCAACGGGTACAGCCGGACCGAGAAAACGCAAACCGACTGGCCCCGGGAGACCGCCGGGCCCGACCAGTTTGTCCACTTGGCCTTCGTCTACCAGGGCCGGCAAATCACGGTGTACCGGAACGGCGAGGCGTACGCGGCGTATGCGTCGCCGGGAGAGCCCTATCCGTTCGGCGGCAACGCAGCGGTCCTGTTCGGCCCGCGGCATCTGCAAGAGGGCGTCGCGTGCTTCTTCGGGCGCATCCGCGATGCGCGGGTCTACGCCCGGCCGCTCGACCGGGAGACCATCGCCGCGATGCAACCGGGCGAGCCGGTCCCGCAGATCGAGCCCTGGGCGTGGTGGGACTTCGCCGCCACCGGTACCTACGATCGGGCCGGGCGGTTTAACCAGGTCAAGCTCTCCGGGGGGGCGAGGATCGAGGACGGCTGCCTGGTGCTCGAAGGCGCCCGGCCCGCCATGCTCGCCACCATCGTGCGCGACGACGCGCGGACCGCCGAGATTCCCACGCGCTGGTCCCGGCAGGACCCGGTGCCGGCCTCGGTCGTCCAGTCAACTCGCATGTTCCGCGAGAAGCTGCTCGATGATCCGTACCGCCCCCGCTACCATTTCTGCGTACCCGAGGACATGGGTGTGCCGGGCGACCCGAACGGCTGCTTCTACGCCAACGGGCGCTATCACCTGATGTACCTGTACAACCGCAACGGAGTGGGCTTCTGCTGGGGGCACATCTCCAGCCAGGACCTCGTCCACTGGCGGCATCATCCCGATGCGATCGGACCCGGCGACGGCGACGAAGGCTGCTTCAGCGGCGGCGCGTTCGTCGACGACGACGGCACCGCCTACCTATCGTACTGGATGCTCTGGGGCGACAAGGGCATCGGCTTGGCCAGAAGCACCGACCGGCACTATGAACGCTGGCAGAAGTTCGACGCCAACCCTGTCATCAAGTCGACCGAATGGGGCCTCACGGAAACCACCGGCGCCGACGGCAACCGGCGGATCTACGGTTCGTCCGACCCGTCCAACATCTGGAAGAAAGACGGCAAGTACTACGTGCTGACCGGCAACTTGCTGGTGCTGAACAAGTACGGCCGCAAGCCCGATTCCCTGGAAACGATGCAGGGCGATTGGCTCGACTTGCTGGAATCGGACGACCTGACATCGTGGACCTACAAGGGCCGATTCTACGAGCGCAACCCCGAGTGGACCGAGCCGAGCGAGGACAACATGTGCCCGAGCTTCCTGCCGCTGCCGGCGAGCCCCGACGGCGGCCCCGCCAGCGGAAAGCACCTGTTGCTATTCATCAGTCACAACAAGGGCTGCCAGTATTACGTGGGCGACTACGACACGAAAAACGACCGTTTCATTCCGAACAATCACGGCCGGATGACGTGGGTCGACAACACGTATTTCGCCCCGGAAGCCCTGGTCGACGATCGCGGCCGGCAGATCATGTGGGCCTGGCTGACGGACAATCCCGGCGGCGAGTCGCCCCGGGGATGGTCGGGCGTGTACGGGCTGCCGCGAACGCTTTGGTTGGGCGACGACGGTACGCTGCGCATGCGCCCCGTGAAGGAACTGGAAATGCTCCGCTCCGACGAGCAAACGTGGAGCGATGTCGCCCTGGCCGACGGCCAGGTGCGGAAGCTGGAGAACGTCGTCGGCGATTCGTGCGAACTGGAAATCACCCTGGCCCATCCGACGGCCGGCCGGTGCGGCATGCGGGTGCGCTCGTCGCCCGGCGGCGAGGAGCAGACGCTGCTCTACTACGACGCTACGGCGAGACAACTGGTGTTCGACGCCACGCGCAGCGGCACCGACGGTCGGCGGGCCGTCGAACGGGCTCCCTTGGCGCTGAAGGATGGCGAGCCGCTCCAACTGCGGGTGTTCGTCGACAGGTCGGTCATCGAGGTCTACGCGAACGACCGCCAGGCCATCTGCCGCCGCGTGTATCCGGGGCGCGACGACAGCCTCGACGTCGTCCTGTTCGCCGACGGCGCCGAGGCCGTCTTCCGCAGCGTCAAGGCATGGGAGATGATGTCCTCGAACCCGTATTAGAGTCTCAGTCCGTACGATGCGCGCGACGTGCGCGCATCCTGGCGTGGCGAGCGGGGTGGCGTGAGCCCCCCGGTTCCCAGCAAGTCGTTCGGTTCAGAACCGGGGGGCTCACGCCACCCCGCTCGCCAAATGGGTTGCGGGCGCCAGCCCGCGTTAGGGCCTTGATGACGCGGGTTGTTTTCTCCGAATGCTCGAGCTGCGGCACTGCGGGGATTTCATGGATGCTGGCGATGCGCTGCGCGCCGATTTGACCGCAGCGCAAAAAAAGGAAATGATCGTGGTCAGCGACACGTCGTTGCTGGTGAACCGGTTGACGACCTGCGTGTGGCACTGCTTACTCGCCCGCCGCGACAAGACCGAGATCCGGTGAACCGCCGGGCTGGCGGGCGAGTCAGCAGTGCGGATGCGCTGCGAACCGTCGCCCAGGTTGAGCACTGCGACTTGCCGCCCCGCGCATCCCGCACGGCTGACTCGCACACCGGTAACGTTCCCTCTCCAAGGCCGCTGTTTGTGGCGGTGTGCGAGTAAGCCGTGCCACACAGACCCCGCGTGCCACTGCTTACGTGCCCGGAGAGACACGACCCAAATCCGGTGACGGGCGTCCTGCTCGTGGCACGGCTTACTTTGTTAGCCGTGCGGGAAGTGCGACGGAACCTTGCCTCAGAATGCGTTGCGCCGGTGCCAATGTGTCGCCTGTTGGCCGCGGGAGATGGACGCCCGGTTCGGCACCCTCCGCGCCGTGGGCGCGCTGCTGGTCAGCGCCGACTTGAAAAGCGGCGCGGTCTTCGGCATAAAGATCGTTGCCCAGGGAGCGCCCTCCGTTTTTTGCACCTCACAAGTACTGGAGAACCTGTCATGAGAGTCGGCTTGGTTGCACTGTTTCTGACCGTGTCGGTCGTCGCGTTCGGGCCTCGGCCGCTGGCCGCGGCGGAGCCTCTTCCGGCAACCGCTCAGAAGACCCTCGTGGCGTGGGTCACGCTCGACAACCTGACCCAACGCGCTGGCAGCGCGCTCACGGTCCAGGTCGGCGAAGAGTTCGATGCGATCGTGTTCGGCGAGCGGGCGCCGGGCAAATGGATGGCCGGCAGCCACGGCTTCCAACGCACCGAGGGCAACCAGGAGAAGAACCCGACGGAAACCGCCGACGCCCAGACGCTCGTCCAAATGGCCGTCGTGTACCGGGGTGACCGGATCGCCATCTACCGCGACGGGCAGCGGATCACCGAATACACTGCCACGAACATCGAGTTGCTCGACAGGGAGGAGAACATTGTCGTGTTCGGCGCGCGGCACCTGGGGCAGCGAGACAACTCGCGGCTGGCAGGCACGATCGACGACGCCCGCATCTACGCCCGCGCGCTCACGCCCGACCAGCTCCAAGCGCTGCGCCCCAACCAACCGTCCGACATCGAGCCCTACGCCTGGTGGGACTTCGAGGGCGACAAGGTGGTCGACCGGATGGGCCGGTTCAAGCACAGCAAGCTGGCCGCAGGCGCAAAGCTGGCCGCCGGCCGGCTGGTGCTCGTCGGCGACGCGCTGCTGGGTTGTGCCCGCACCGAGGCGCTGGCCAACCGGGCCGAGCAACCGGGGGCTCTGCCGCCGGTTCCCTACGTGGAAGAGACGCCAGCCATGCCGCTGAGCCCGCCGGAAACCTGGCTCACCTACCACCTGGCCCATCCCGGCCCCGGGGGCGCCGTCCCGGGCGATCCAAATCCGGCGTTCTACTACAAGGGCCGCTATCATCTGCATTACATCTGCAACCTCAAGTCGGGAGGCTGCGCCTACGCCCACGTGTCAAGCACCGACATGGTCCACTGGCGGTGGCATCCGACCAGGCTGGTTCCGCAGTTTACCGGGCATGGCATGTTCAGCGGAACCGGCTTCTTCACCAAGGAGGGCCGGCCCGCCATGATTTACCACGGGCAAGGGTCCGGGCGGAACTGGCTGATGTTCGCGGTGGACGATCACCTGGACCAATGGACCCAGCCGGTTCCCGTGACGGTCAAGACGCCGGCCGGCGAAGCGGCGCCGATGCGTCACTGGGACCCCGATTGCTGGGTGATGGACGGCGCTTACTACGCCGTGTCCGGCGGCGCCAACCCGCCGTTGATGAAGTCGCCGGACCTGGAAAACTGGGTGCATCTCGGCCCGCTGTTCCATGACGATACCCCCTGGGACAAACTGGGAGTCGCACGGGACACCGACGTCTCCTGTCCCAATATGTTCCAACTCGGCAACCGCTGGATGCTGCTGTGCATTTGTCACGGCCTGGGCGCCCGTTACTATCTGGGCGATTTCAAAGACGGGCAATACCTCCCCGACCGCCACGTCCCGCTGAACTGGGCCCGGTGGGATTGCTTCGCCCCGGAATCGCTGCTGACCCCGGACGGCCGCCGGGTGATGTGGGCATGGTGTACGCCCTGGGTGAACAACATGCAGCGCGCAGGCCGAGCACGGAACTTCGACCACCTGCTGAATCCAGCGGTGTTTCAGCAGGGAATCCAGTCGCTTCCCCGTGAACTCAGTCTGCCGGAGGACGGCGTGGTGCGCATCCGGCCTGTCCGCGAACTGGAAGGCCTCCGGTACGACGAGAAACGTGAGACAGACCTCACGGTACGGGGCGACACGGTCCGCCTGCTTGACGGCATCGCGGGCGACGCGATGGAGTTGGAAGTGGTCGTCGCGGCGTCCCAAGCCGAGGAGTTCGGAATCCACGTGCTGTGCGACGAGCAGGGCGAACACGGTTTCCCGATCACATCGGGCGCGGGAAAGACGACGCTGAAGGTCGGCTATGTCGAGCCACCGTTTGCGCTCGAAGAAGGGGAAGACCTGACGTTGCGAATCTTCATCGACAAGAGTATGATCGAGGTGTTCGCCAACGACCGCCAAGCCGCCGTCGCCTGGCACGAATACCGCCCGGAGCACCTCCACGTGAGTCTCTTCGCAAAGGGGGGCGACGTGAAGTTCCGCTGTGTGGCAGCATGGCGAATGAAGACGATCTACGAAGGGCGATCCGTGTTCGAGGGACCATGACACCTTGACGATCAAGCCCTCGCCGTCACCGCGCATGCCGACGGGCGGGTGGACGTGAAGGAAGCCACCAAATGAACTTGCCAACAATCATGAAAGCTACCCTCCTGCTCCTCGCCGCCCTGCTGCTTGCGCCGCTGGCCGCGACGCACGCCGCGGACAAGCAACCAACTAAACCCCGTTTCTCCCTCAAGCTTGACTCAGAACGCGACATCACCAGCCTGACGACCGGCGGGCCAGGGCACGCGGCCACCCTTGTGCAAACAACTTCAAGAGCCATTCTGGCCGCCTGGTGGAGCGGCGTGTAGCGAGCGCCGGAAACGGATATTTGGATGTCACGGTTCGACCCTGTGATTCGTTCGCCCCGTCGCGAATTGACGACCCGGGCGAATCTTCGGCGGAGCGTGCCGGGGCAAATCGGGAAGATTTTTGGTAAGTTGGCCGCGTGCGCGTACATACCGTCAATATGAGCCCCATGTCCGATCCGCCGTGCAGTCCGTCGGGCGCAGAGTCCCCTTCGCCCGAGAGGCAGGAAGATTTCATTCGCCTGCTCAATGGGAATCATGCGCTGCTGCTGCGGTATGTGATCTCGCTCGTGGGGCACCGGCAGGATGCGGAAGATGTGCTGCAACGAGCCAGCGTGACGATGTGGCGGCGCTTCAATTCGTTCGAGCAGGGCTCGGATTTCGTCGCGTGGGCCACGACGATCGCCTTCTACGAAGTTCGCAACTTTCAACGAGTCATGGGCCGGTCTCGATTGCGGTTCGACGAAGAACTGTTACAGACGTTGGCGGCGGAACGGACTCAGCATGTGCGGACGTGGGATGTTCGTCGAGACGCGCTCGAAGAGTGCGTCCAGCGACTTGATCCGGCTGGACGTGAACTGGTCGATGCGGTCTATATTCGCGGCGAAGAAATCAAGGCCGTGGCAGAGCAAGCCGGACGACCGTTGCAGTCGTTCTACAATCGGCTCAGTGTCATCCGCCGGATGCTCGCCGAGTGTGTACAACGAAAGCTTGCCGAGGCTTCCTCATGACCGAGTCTCCCTTCAACGCTCCGGCAGAATGGCATCGGCTGTTCGATGCCGCATTGAATAACACGCTCGACGAAGCCGCGGCGACTCGGTTGGCTGAGCTGCTCCGCGACAATGCAGCCGCTCGCGAATTCTGGTTCCTTTATCACGACAACGAGTGCGGACTGGCGGAGCTGGCAGCGGTCGAGCCTGTGTCCCGACCGAGCGTGCGGCCGACGGTGCAGAGCAAGAAGTCGGATTCCTGGCTGGGACAACGTTCGCTGGTGGCGGCGGCCGCGGGCTTGGTCGTCGGGTTATTGAGTGCGTCGCTGGCCTGGGGGTATGTCGAGTTGCAGTCTCGGCGAGCGATCACGCTGTTGCAGGAGAGCTTTGAATCCGGTCCTGGGCCGTTGGTAATTGGCGTGCCGATCGAACCGGGGCACTGGAGCGGCGACTATTCCGCGATCGTGAGTGAGCAGCAGGGCGTGAAGCCGGCGAGTGAGAAGAAGATGTTGCGCTTTCTGCGGGGCGATTTTCAGGGGAGACGCATTCCGTCGAGCCACAGCAGTGATGTTTTCCGGTTGGTGGATGTCCGGCCTTATCGACGGGAGTTTGCGGATGGCGGAGCGGTGGTGCAGTTGTCGGCGGTTTTCAATGCGGCGCCATTTCCGGAGGATGAGAATTTCAGTGCCACGCTGACGATCTTCGCGCTCGATGCGAGCCTCGTTGGAACAGAGATGCTGAAGGCGGAAAACGTGCTCTCGACGGAATCGCTCGCCTTCTCGCGCAGCACCAAGGTCGTGATGGATCGGGATCCGACCACGTGGCAGAAGGTGAGCAACGAACTGCGGCTGCCTCCGGGCACCGATTACCTGATGCTTCGCATGGGAATGTCGAACGACGCGAAGTCGCAGGACAAGCGCCGGGATAGTTTCGCCGGACACTTTGCAGACAAGGTGCAGCTCGTCATTGCGCGGCGGGCGGAGATTCCGGTGCCATGATTGGCCTTTGGGGAAGCGCTTCCGCTCTCGTTATACGGACTTACACATGAATCAGCTATTGTATTTTGTGACGACGTTCGCACTGTGTGCGCCTTTCATTTGTGGCATGGGCAGCGCGTCGGCGGCCTCGTTGAGCAATGACCGCTACACTCTGGATGTCGGCAACGACGGCACGATCACGTTGGGGACCGAGGGAATGTCGCCGCAGACCATCGCGCCGGAGTTCACCGTGCTGTGCAGCGAGCGCGACCCGCGGATTCATCGCAATTTCAACCATCCGAACTACCCCATCGCGCCGCGCCCGTCGTTGCGTTGGCTCGCGGTGAATGAACCCGCCGACGTGCTCAATGCGTGGCTCGCCACCCCTGCAATGAAAGCGGCAGTGGCGTGGAATGCGGTGGTCACTGGCGAGGGCGAGCAGCGCGTGTGGGAGTATCGCGACAAATCGGGAAAGGTCGCGCTGCGCGTGGGTGGCCGCAGCCGCGACGGGGCGACGCGACCCTTCGCTGTGGGCGAGAAGACTCTGGTGCGCGCCACGAACGCGAGCGTAGAAAGCGATACGGTGCGTTGGACATCTGCGGTCGATGAACACTTCACGCTCGATGCCGCCGTGCGCCTGCCGCCGGGCCACGGCGACCCCGAGATTGCCTTCACGCTCGAGCCGAGGCACTCGGGATTCTTTTCCGTGGCCTTCACCGGCGCGCCATCGGTGCCGCGGAAGGAATTGTTGCGTGTGCCGCAGGAGTGCGCGGGGCGCGGAGCTGCGCAGGGAGACTTTGTGCTCAGCGAGGCAGACCTGAAACTGCCGCGCGTGATGACGACGACCCGCGAAGGCTGTCTCGCACTGGTGGCCGATCCGCGCGAGTGCCGCTTCCGCCTGCCAAAGCTCGATGATTCGCGCTTCGGCCTGATGCTTCGCTTCACCGATTCGGATGCCGTGCAGCCGGTGTTGCTCGCGCCTTTGCTCGGGGGCACAGAATCGAAGATGAACGCCGGTGTGCCGTGGAGCTTCACGTTTCGGTTCGCGGCGCGCGCGGGTGACTGGAAGGCGATGCACCGCCACATCGCGCAGGACATCCACGCGCTGCGCGACCAACGCGACAACTCCGGCCCCGGCACGCTGAACGGCTGCCTGGAGCGCATCATGGATTTCCTCGCCGATCGCAACGGCCGCAACTACGCGATGTGGAGCGACGAGCAGAAGTACTACGACTACTTCACCGACCAGACCGGCGTGTTCAAACCGTTCTCGCCGCTCTACGGCCTGAGCGCCGCCATCGTGATGGACGACGAGGATTTCTACCGCCGACGCGCGCGGCCCGCGGTCGAGTTCGCGCTCTCGCGCAAATACAACGTCTTCGCGCCCTACGAGGGCATCTACGAAGCGATTGTGAAATCCGCTGCGAGCGATGTCGGCGGGCCGTATCCCGGCTACGCGCAGCTCGTGAGCCTGCATGAACTCCTGCAACGGCGCGCACCGGGCATTCGCTCGCTGGCGGAGGCGAAAGGACCGGGGAAGAACAACATCGCCGATGCGCTCGCGCAATGGCGTCTCACGGGAGACGGTACGGCGCTCGACGCGGCGACGAAAGCAGCAGGCGCGGCGCTGCAATTGGGCCGCGTCTCGGGCGAGCAGGCGTTGTTTGATTTCCTCGAACTGCACGATGCGACTCACGATGCGCTCGCCGTGCGAGGCGCTGTCGAAGCGGCCTATCACAAGACGACCGAGCTGAATTTCTACCCCAAGCCACCGGATGAAAACGTGCTCGTGGACAAAGGCGGCTTGGCACCCGTTCACGCTCACTCGTTTGGCCGGCACAGTAACATCTGGGGCTTCCAAGTGCCCGAGCCCGTCGCCGCGCGTGAGCAAACCGTGCCCGCGTGGCGCGTCTCGCGGCTGGGCGTGGCCTCACCGGCGTATCCGATGGAATTCTGGATGAACGCGCACGGCGCGTTGCTGCGGACGGCGGCGCTCGCGCACGATGATTTCCTCCGCGATGTCGCGCGCAACGGCATGGTCGGCCGCTTCGCCAATTACCCGGGCGACAACCGCTCCTTCGTCTCGCTCATCGCCGAGCGCGCGGATGCCGTGGAGGCACCGCCGTGGAAGTGGAACTTTGCCACGGTGAATCCCGGCCACGCATGGGATTTCGCCGGCGCGGTGATCGACTTCCTCGTCGCCGAGGCCTTCGAGCGATCACGCGGCGCGATTGATTTTCCCACGGTGAGCGCTGCGGGCAGCAGTTTCCGCGTGCGCGTGTATGGCTCGCGGGCAGGTGCGTTCTATGGTGAACAGGACGCGCATCTCTGGCTTCCTCGCGGCCTCGTGAAAAGCGATAGCACGCAGCTCGACTGGATTGCGGCACGCAACAACGGCCACCTCTTTCTCGCGTTCATGAACCAGTCCGGTCGCGAGGAATCCGCAGATATTCTCATCGATTCCACACTGGCGCGATGCACCGAAGGCGAGGCGCACGCGTGGGTTGCCAATGCTCCCACAGCATCGGTACGCGTGGCGGCGAACCGGCTGCGCGTAACGGTGCCCCCGAAGGGCATCGCCGCGTTGGCGATTCCCGCGACGATTCGCGAGGGCCTGCAGTCGAAGTTGTCGGCGAAGGATGTGCCGGTGCTCGGTGCCGGAAGTTTTGCGGATACCGACACCGCCTTCGGCAAGGTTCACGCGATGCTCCTTTCTGCAGGGCGCGGACTCACCAGCGCCTTCGTTTACGCAGAGGTGAAACCGCAACACGTCATCGCCGCCCGGCTGCGCTGGAGGCAGGGCGATGCCGAATGGCAGGAGGAGACGGACGCGATTTTTCCGTATGAGTTTTCACCGGCGCTGCGGGATGACGGCGGTGATTTCCAGTGCGTGTTCGAAATCGAGGACGCGCAGCAGAAGGTCCAACGCTCGCCGCAGTTCACCTTGCGCCTGAGCGGGAATCAGCCCGCGAGTTTCGATGCTGCATCTTCTGGAAACGAGACACCCATCGCTGCCGCACGGACACCGCTTGCACCCGGGCCGGCTGAATTCGTGCTCGACGCGGATTTCTTCGACTACTTGAAACAGGCGTCGAATCCGAAACGGCTCGGCTTCCAAGACGGGCGTTTCTTTCCCTACTCGACGCCGCACGGCCGCCGCATCGGATTCGGCCTCGTCGTTTGGGACAAGCGGCTTTTCGCCGAAGGCTGCACGGAGGCCGAGGCAAATGCGCAACTGCGGGCCGAGCTTTTCCATGCACACTCGGAGCTGCAGGCCATGCTCGCGAAACGCGTTCCGGTGCTGACTATCGAGTCCCTCACCGGTCAGCAGCGCGAGGTCTTGCTCGACTTTGCACTCAGCGAGGGCGTGGCAAATCTGCGCGCGGATTTCCTCGCCGCCGTGCTCGCGGACGACTGGCTGCGCATCCTCCGCGAGCATTCCTACATACGTTACTGCGGTGCCGCACCCGACCACGCGCGCAACAAGGCCCTTTCGCAGAGGCTACTTAAACAGAAAAAGAAACCATGAGAACAGTGTTTGCTTTCGAGATGCTTCTTTCGCTGGCGTTGATTTCTCCGGCCCGCGGCGGTGAAACCAACGCGTGGTATCAGCAGCCGGCAAAGGCCTGGCACGAGGCGTTGCCGGTGGGCAACGGCCGGATCGGGGCGATGGTCTCCGGCGGCGTGGAGAAGGAACTGCTCCAACTGAACGAGCAGACGGTCTGGTCGGGCAATCGCTCGGACTATGACCGCGTCGGCGCGTACAAGCATCTGCCGGAGATTCGGCAACTGCTGTTCGCCGGCAAGCACGGCGAGGCCGATGCCCTGGTCAAGAAGGAGATCCTGGGTGAGCGGCCGCTGGGGTCGTATCAGCCGCTGGGCGACCTGACACTGACGTTCAGCGGCGGCGGCGAGGTGGCCGACTATCGCCGCGAGCTGGACCTGGGCCGGGCCGTCGCCAAGGTCAGCTATCGTCAGGGCGACGCGGTCTTCACTCGCGAGGTGTTCGTCAGCGCCCCGGCCAATGTCTTGGTGGTGCGGCTCTCGTGCGACAAGCCCGGCCGGGTGAGTTTCACCGCCGCCCTAAGCCGAATTTCGGCTGCCAAAGTCGAAGCGGCGGGCAATGACCTGGTGCTGCGGGGCCGGGCCGATGACGGCGAGCCCACGGCCGGCACGAGCTTCCCGGGGCAGTTGCGCGTGCTCAATCAGGGCGGGCAGTGCGCCGTCGCCGACGACAAAATCACCGTGACCGGCGCCGATTCGGCGATGCTGCTGCTGGCCGCAGCGACGGATTTCGACAAGCGCGGCGACTGGCAGAAGGCCCCGTCGCGGGCGCTGGATCTGGCGGCCGAAAAATGCTTCGACGCGCTATTGGCCGAGCATATGGGCGATTATCAGAGCTATTTCCTCCGGGTGGACTTGGAATTGGGCCACGGCCCGGCGGAGTTGTCCACGGATCGCCGCCTCGAGCAGGTGAAAAAGGGCGCCAGCGATCCCGGTTTGGTGGAGCTGCATTTCAACTATGGCCGTTATCTGTTGATCTCGTCGTCGCGGCCGGGCGGTCTGCCTGCGAATCTCCAGGGGCTGTGGAATCACGAGCTAACCCCGCCGTGGTTCTGCGGCTGGCATCTGGACCCCAATGCCATGATGATCTACTGGCACGCCGAGACGCTCAATCTCTCGGATCTGCACGTCCCGTTTTTCGATTTGATCGAGCGGCTGCGCGTCAACGGCCGCAAGACCGCGAAGGAGGTCTACAACGCCCGCGGGTTTGTGGCCGCCCATCGCACCAACGCCAACTTCTTCACCAGTCCGGTCAAGGGCTTCACCATTTGGCCGATGGGCGCTGGCTGGGCCGTGCAGAATATGTGGGAGCATTACCGCTTCACTCAGGATCGGGAGTTCCTGGAGAAGCGGGCGTATCCGACCATTCGGGAAGCGGCCGAATTCTTCTGCGACTGGCTGGTGGAAGAACCGGGCACCGGCAAGCTGATCAGCGGCCCGTCGATTTCCCCGGAGAATTCGTTTGTTCTTCCCGATGGCTCGATCAGCCAGCTTTGCATGGGGCCGACGCTCGATCAGCTTCTCATCGCTGAGGTTTTCGACAATACCCTGGAAGCGGCCAGAATCCTGGGCATCGAGGACAACACCATTCGGGAGATTCGTGCCAAGCGGGCGAAGCTGGCCGGCCCGCAAATCGGCTCGGACGGCCGACTGCTGGAATGGCGCAAGGAATACGTGGAACGCGAGCCGGCCCACCGCCATGTGTCGCACCTGTTTGGCGTGTATCCGGGTTGGAGCATGGCGCCGCGGCGGACGCCCGAACTGGCCGAGGCGGCCCGCAAATCGCTGGCGGCGCGCATCACCGGGGGTGAAATCAAGAAGGTGAACATCAGCGACGCCAGCAACGTCGGCTGGAGCTTGGCGTGGAACGCCGGTCTGTGGGCGCGGCTGGGCGACGGCAGGCAGGCCCACGACACGGTGATGAGTCTGTTGCGACGTTGCACGTTCCCCAACCTCATGGACTTCCATCCCAGGGTGAATACGCCCGGTGTGTTCCAGATTGACGGCAATAGGGCCGCGCCGGCGGCGGTGGCGGAGATGCTGTTGCAAAGCCACGACGGAGCGATCGACCTGCTGCCGGCGCTGCCCGAGGCGTGGGCGGCCGGCAGCGTCCGCGGCCTGCGCGCCCGCGGCAATGTCGAAGTGGACCTCGTCTGGAAAGGCAACCAACTTCAATCCGCCACCTTGCGCCCCGGCAGCGACGGCGAACTAACCGTCCGCTATGGCAATAAGACATTGACGCTCAAGGCCACCGCGGGCCAGCCGATCCAGATCAACCCTGAGCTGAAGCTGATGCAATGAGCTTCTTCGTGCCTGAAAGTAGTAGGCACACTCCGTGTGCCGTAACCGACAACGAAACAGCGATTCTTGTCGCTCCGCGGACGGCACAGGGACTGTCCCTGCCACTTTCTAGGTGTAAAATGAAACCATGAAACATCTCATCACACTCGCCGCCCTTGTGTTTGTTCCGCTGTCAGCATCGCGCTCAGCCGACGTTTCGCCGCGTTTCCGACCCGAGTTCATCGCCATCCACTCGCGCGAGCCGCTCACTGTGGCGCCGGTAAAGTGGACGAAGCCCATTTACAATCTTGTCGGATGGAAACGCGGCAATGGCACGGTGGAGCTCGACATTTTCAAAGCGGGTGAAGTCATCGCGCTGACTTGCCCGAGCATCGAGCAACTTGGGGACGTGACGCACTGGACGTTCACACATGAAGCCATCGAGCTTGAGGCAGAGCTATCGCAGGGAAAGTTGCGATACACTTTCACCCCGAAGAAACCGGGCATGTGGTCGGTCGCTTTCGCCGGAGCGCCCGCAGCACAAATGGCGGAGGTGATCGAACTGTTTCAGCCGCTGGTGTGGAATGGCCGGCGCTTGCCCGGGGAGAGCTTCCTCATTCCCGATGACATCTGTTCCATCCCCGGATGCCTGGTGCAAACGAAATGCGGGACGCTCGGTGTGCTCGCTGAGCCGCGGCAGTTTCCTTTCGCCATGCCGGCCGCGCAGACGCGGCGTTTTGGAGTCACGCTGCGCAACGCGAATGGCGACGCGCAACCGATGGTCTTCTCGCCTTTTCTGGGCACGCAGGACTCGCGATTCGAGGCCGGCATGACGCACAGCTTCGAGCTGGCGCTCGTCACGCAGCCGAGGCCGCTCAGCGACACCTTGGAGCACGTCGCGCGCGAGGTGTGCGGCTTCCGCGACCGGCGCGAGAACACGCTCACGTCGCTCAACACGGCGCTGGAGAACATGCTCGACTTCGTGCTCGGGCCGTGGGGCAACTTCGACCCGGCGAGCAAGGCGTTTCATTATCCCGACTCACCCGGCTCCGTAAAGAACGTCAGCGCGCTGCACCCACTCGGCCTCGCCTTCGTAACGGACAATGAACGGCTCTTCCGCGAGCAAGGCGTGCCCATCATGGAGTTCCTGCTCTCTCGCGAGAAGTTCCTCTTTGCCCTGAATCAGGAGGGTCTGAAAAGCAGTCAGCGCCCCTCGATGCGCATGGCCGGTCCCGCGATGCCGCTTTCCGAACTTGCCGCACTGCATCGCATCGCCGGCGGAGCCACTCCTTTTTTTCGCGAGAGCGTCGAGCGTTTGCATGGCGTCAGTCGCACGTTGAACATGGATTGGGTCAGTCCCGCAGGAGCGTGGCAAAATGACCTCTGGCGCTATCGTGCCACCGGCGAGCGGAAGTGGCTCGATGCCGCCATCGCCAAGGCCGAACCGGAACTCACGAAGGTCCCCACGGATTTCAGAGAAGCCGCCGACGGCACGTTCTTCGAGTACATGCTGCCGGCGTGGAAAGACTTCTATGAGCTGTATCGCGACTCGCACGAACCGCGTCACCTCGCCGCCGCGCATCGCGGAGCGCGGTTGTATGCGCAGTTGATTTGGTTCTACCCATCGGTGCCCGAAGGCGACATCACGGTCAATATGAGCGGCTTTGCCCCAAGACGCGGTTCGCTCGACAAGCCCGGTCTCGTGCCCGTGGCGAAGGAAACGGTGCCCGCGTGGCGCGTCTCCGAGCAAGGCCTCACCTGCGAGGGCAACGGCACCGTGCAACGCATCGCTCTCTATCTCGCCACGCACGCACCGATGTTTTTGCGCATCGCGCAAGACACCGGCGACGCCTTCCTCCGCGACATTGCCCGCAGCGCGATGATTGGGCGCTTCGCCAACTTCCCCGGCTATCACTTCAACACGCTGTACTCCACCGCGCAGGAGAAGGCCGACTTTCCACTGCATCCCTTCGAGGAGCTAAAGCCGACAACGTCCTTCCACTACAACCACGTCCTGCCGATGGCGAATCTCGTGCTCGACTACCTCATGGCCAAAGCACGCGACCGCTCGCACGGTGCCATCGACTTCCCGACCGAATACGCCGAGTGCTACGCCTTCATGCAGAGCAGCGTCTATGGCGCGCCGGGCAAGTTCTACGATCAAGCCAACGTGATCCCGTGGATGCCCAAAGGCTTCCTGAAGACGGACAACGTCCAAGTGAACCACATCACCGCCCGCGGTGAAAACACGCTCTGCGTCGCGCTGATGAATGAATGTGATCGCGCACTGCGGGATGTAACTGTGCGACTCGATTTGCCCGCTGGCAGTTTCCCCGCAACGATCTGGCGCGATAACAAGCGCGAGACCACAAAACTCGCCGTCGTCAACGGTATCGCAAACATCTCGCTCTCGCCCAAAGGCATGACCGCACTCGTCATCGAAGGCGTGCATTTGCAGCCAAGCTTTCAGACTAAGTTCACCGCACCGCGCGCCCCCACAAGGACCATCACGCATCAGAGCATCCAGACCCCGTTCGGCGAAACGCACGCTATGCTCCTGTCCTTCGGCCCCGAACTTGCATGGCTCTATGCCTATCTCACCTGCGAGGGCAAAACCGCGAAGTCTGCGAGATTGCACGTCTCGCTCTCAGGCCGCAACGAGGTGCTGACCGACGACACGTTTCCATTCGAGTTCAGTCTCCGACTCAAACCCACCGACACAACCGCCCAACTCACCGTCGACGCAGTGACAGCTTCCGGGGAATCGCTGAGATCCGAGGTGATTCGCCTTGGAAGGAGTGCGGTCGGCAGGGTCGCTGTTGAACCGTGAGATTCGTCAACAAGGAACATCCCCATGAACAAGCTCACATTCCTCGGGCTCACCGCCCCGCTGCTGGCATCGCTGGGCATCTGAGAAAAACAAACGCCGGCTCAGTTGAATCTCCCGACCAAGTCGGCAAGAGAACACATCGCGGGCTGGCCACGCCGTCGCTGACTGGCTACACTCACAAGAGCCACGCCGCGAACGAACTGGCAGTAATTCCCATTCGCAGCCTGGACATCAAACCATGAAATCCACCCTCACCCTCCTCACCGCCCTGCTGCTTGCGCCGCTGGCCGCGACGCACGCCGCAGATTGCGGGCTCACGCCCGAGCATCAGGCCGCGGTCAACCGGCAGCGGCGCATCTTTTTCCAGTACGATCCGGCAGCGGATATCCAGAAGCAGGGAGGCTTTGGCTCGGACCTGGATGCGGTCATGGGGTACGTCTTCGATTTCGTTGATTTGCCGGACAGCCAACTCGACGCGATCTGTATCGACGTCTCGAACGAAGGCGTAGCCCACTACCGCAGCACGATTCTTCGCCCGGTCCGGCATCCGGGGCTGGTGAAATGGCGCGAGGCGGGGATCGACTATTTCGACGAGTTGATCAAGCAGGGCCACCGGCGTGGCAAGGAGATTTGGTGGGGATTGCGGATGAACGAGGTCGAGCGCGGCGATTTGGCCGCCTACGAACCGGGTGTCTACGCCGAGTTGAAGGAACGCAATCCAGTGAAGGCCGCGCATCCCGAGTGGCTGATCCGCTCGTGGTGGTGGCAGGGCTTTTGGAACTACGCGGTCAAGGAGGTGCGCGACTACCGTCTCTCGGTGATCCGCGAAGTTGTCGAGCAGTATGACTTCGATGGCGTGCATCTCGACTTCCTCCGCCACACGCCACACCTGCCGCCGGGCAAACAGTGGGAGAATCGCCAGCATCTTACCGACTTCCTGCGCGACGTGCGCACAATGCTTCAGCAGCGCGCCGCCAAACGCGGTCGTCCCTTTCTGCTTGCCGCGCGAGTGCCTGAATCGGTCGAGGGATGCCACACGGATGGCCTTGACATCGAGAACTGGGCCGCGCAGGGGCTCGTGGACCTGCTCGTTCTCGGCACACGTACGATCAACGTCGACGTGGCGTCGTTCCGTAAAGCCATGGCCGGTGCGCCGGTCAAGCTGCTTGCCAGCTTCGATTGCTTCCACGCCGCCGACGCTTACCACGGCGATCAGTCGCTCGATCTGCTCTGCGGCGTCTTTGGCAACTACCTCCACCAGGGCGGGGACGGCGTAGGCATCTTCAACAACCCGGCCGGGTCTGCCGAACATGCAAGACAACTCGGGTTGAGCCAGCAGGCGAACTACGATCCGGAAATTCTCACCACGATCGGCAGTCTCGACACCATTGCTGGCCAGCCGCGCTACTACGCCATCGACCGGCGCGGCGGCTACGCGCACAACGAAGGCTACGGCTCGTCGAACAACCATGCACCGCTGCCAGTCACCCTGAGCTACGACGGCGCGCCATCCACGCTCACCCTGCCCGTCTGGGAGCCCGTGAAGGTCGGCGCCGAGATCAAACTGCGCCTCGTCCTGTTCAACCATGTCGAAGGCGATGAAGTGGACGCGCAACTGAACGGCGCCGCTTTGAATCGCCACCTGGCTGACGCGCAGTGGAAGGATGCCCGCATCTTCTCCCCGCTGCCGCAGCCGGAAACCGTGACCCCCGGCAGTGTCGTAAGGAACCTCGATGCGCAAAAGCTCACGCGGATCGAGTTCCACGTCCCCGTCGAGTCCCTGAAACGCGGCCCCAACACCCTTGCCGTCTCCGTGAACCGGACCGGCCCATTCCCGGCCTCTCGTCCGGTGAAAGTCGAGAAAGTAGAATTGCACCTGAAAGGAGAACCGAGCCCATGAAAACCACCCTCACCCACCTCGCCGCCCTGCTGCTTGCATCGATAAGCAGCATCAAATCAACCTCGTTTATCCTGGGTGCCTTGTTTTGCGCGGGACAGGCGAGCTATGCGGATAATCCCGCCTCGGTTCAACACGTCAGGGTCTTCCAGGAGGCCGGCCGTTTCGCGGCCTGGCCGGCGAACGGCGGCATGTGGGCGTGGGGCAATGAGATTCTGGTCTGCTACACCGAGGCGGATCACCTTGACATCACCGGGCACTCCTACGACCGCGCCACGGCGTGGAGCATGTTCGCGCGGAGCCTCGACGGCGGGGAGACCTGGACCCGGGAGGACGCCTACGCGCAAGGCATCACCGGCGCAGGGCATGACCACCGGGTCCACCAGGGCAAGCCGTTGCGCAGCCTAGCCGAGCCGATCGATTTTTCCCATCCGGACTTGGCGATGCTCTTCCATCGGCAGCATATCCATCAAGGCGATTCTTTCTTCTACTACACGGTTGACCGGGGAAAGTCTTGGGCAGGCCCTTTCAAGTTTCCCCGGCTCGACACCAACGGTCTTGCCGCACGCACCGATTACATCATTGACGGTCCACGCGAGGCGCTGGTTTTCCTTACCGCGACCAAGAACGACGGGCGCGAGGGCCGGATTGCCGCCTTCAGGACTGAAGACGGCGGGGTGACGTGGCGGCGCATCGCATGGATTGGCGACGAACCCGAAACCGGACGCGACTTTGCAATCATGCCGGCCTCGGTGAGGCTTGCCCCGGCAAAAGTTCTCACGGTTATCCGGCATCGCGGGGGGAATGCGGGGAATGGGAAGAAGGATCATACCAGGCTGACCAGTTTCCTTTCCGAGGATAACGGCCATACATGGAAACAGGTCGCAGACCCTGTGCCGGATAATGTGAACAATCCTGCCGCGCTGATTAAGCTGCCGGACGGACGGCTGGTTCTGGCTTATGTCTTTCGCAACCGTGACGCCGATGGGTCCAGCGTCTGCGCCAAAATCAGTTTGGATGGGGGACAGTCCTGGGGTCCTGAAATCGTTTTAAGGGAGAAGGAAGGCGCCAGCGGGGATGTCGGCTATCCCCGCATCGTGCGGCGGTCGGACGACAAGCTGGTTATCAGCTACTATTGGAACCACGCCTTGCGAAAGGACCTGCCGCCCTACCGGTACATCGCCGCGACCATCTGGGACTTGGAAAAGTGATGAAGATGAGAGACATCAATTAGGGAAAGTGAAATATGACTCCGATAAATCGAACCCTCCCCCTGCTATCCATCCTGCTGCTCGCGCCGCTGGTCGCGCTGCACGCCGCGGAGAAGCCCTTGACTGCTTGGCAACATTTCGTGCGCACCGAAACCTGGACCGAGAAATGGCCGGATGCTTCCGGCAAAGTCGAAACTCGCAACGTCACCGCCGAAGTATGGACGCAGGCCATGCAGGCGGCGCTGGACGCCCAAGGAACGCCGCACATCCCCGCTCGCGAGCAGCCCTACTACCTCGACGGGCCGCTGATTCTGAAATCCGGCCAGAAGCTCAGCGCCGATCCGACTGCCGAAATCCGCCTCAAGCCCGACAGCAACACCTGCATGGTGCGCAATGAGCACGTCGTCACCTTGAACACGAAGCCTGTGCCCGCCGATTTGCCGCTCGACACGGACATCACCATCCAGGGTGGCATCTGGACCACGCTCGCCACCGCTGTGGCCAGTCACGGCAACGAACGCGGACAGTCCTCAAAGGAGAGTCCGGTTTTCGGCACGCACGGCGTCATCCTGCTGCAAAACGTCCGCCGCGTTTCGGTGAAGAACGTCACCATTCGTCAGAGCCGGCCCTTCGGAGTGCATCTGGCGAATGCGCACGAGTTCACCGTCGAAAACATCATCCTCGAAGAGCAGCGCCGCGACGGCGTGCATGTCAACGGCCCCGCCAGTGATGGCGTGATCCGCGGCGTGCGCGGCGATTCACACGACGACAACGTCGCGCTGAACGCCTGGGAGTGGAAAAACTACGCGCCCAGCTACGGCCCCATCGAGCGCATCGTCATCGAGGACGTGACCGGCTCGCCCGAGGGCCTGCCCGCGGCCAATGCCATCCGCCTGCTGCCCGGCGTGAAACGCTTCGACGACGGCACCACGCTCGACTGCCCCATCCGCGACATCACCCTGCGGCGCATCACCGACATCCGTCATTTCAAAATCCACGACCAACCGAACCTCGAACTCGGCCGCGACAACGATTTCAGCGCCGGCCTTGGCACGGTAAAAAACCTCCGCCTGGAAGACCTCGTCTTCCACCGCCCCGGCAAGATCGAACTCCACGCCCACACCAACGGTCTCTCGATCCACAACGTCCGCGTGCATCATCCCATCACTCCCGACTGGCACCTGCTCGCCATCGGCCCGCTGTCGCAGACCTACAAGCACGGCAAGTCCGAAGACCCCGCCCGATGGACCGAGATTTTCTCGCCCGACCTCGACTGCACCGTGCGCAACCTCAGCGTCTCCGGCATCCGCGTTCGTGGCTCACAGATCGATCTACCCATCGAACAAGTCGTCCACGTCATCGAACTGGAACCCAACCCCGACTACCCCAAGACCACGCCTAAAGGCGGCACGGGCAAAGGCATTTGGATTCGCTAACGCAAACGACTTTCAAGAAGGCAACCATGAAACACACCCTGATCCTCGTCACCGCGCTGCTGCTCGCGTCATTGGCAGCCTTGCCGGCCGCCGTGGGCGAAGTGCAGAGCGCCCAGCCCGATGTTCTGCTAACGAATCGGAAAGCTTGGGAAGACCTCGCCGCGCGGGGCAATCCGCTGCTGTTGCTGAACGCCGAGCGGTTCCGGAATCCGCAGCCGGCGTTCAAGCCGCCGGAGAAAGTTCCCAATACCTGGACCTACCGCGTGATCGCCGAACAGCTCGTCCCCGCCGCCTACGCCGCGACCGCCCAGCAGTCGCCGCATCGAGGCCGCGCCGACTTGGTGGCGCACTGTGTCGCCGTCGCCGATTGGCTCACTCAGCAGTGCGATGCGAACGGACTCTGGTATCGCCGCGAGGGCATCGGCGATCCGAACGTCAATCGCTTCACGCTGGGGCCGTTGCTCGATGCGGTCCACATGCTGCAAAGCTTGCCGGCCGGGCGCGAGGCGTGGCCGCGGTGGAAGGACAAGCTGGATCGCGCCCTGGACCATCAGCGTCGCGCCTTCCGAGGCGAATTCGATTGGGAGTGGGTGCATCCCGAAGTGAAGTATCCCAACCAGGACCTCTACGGCCCATGGTTCTTCTGGCTTTCGGCAGAACTGTATGGCCGCGACGAGGACCGGCAACTGGCGCAACACATCCTGCGGAAGACCACCGAGAACCTGCTGCCCGACGGCGGACTGAACTATATCGGCATCGAGAACGAGTCGCCGGTCTACCACGCCTTGAACCTGATTCTGATCGCGCGCTACGCCACGCTGAGCCGCGATCCCGTGGCCGTCAAGCTGCTCCAGGACACGGCCAACTACTGGCCTTTGGTGTTGACTGCTGAGGGCCATCCGGAGTGTTGGAGCGATGTCTGGTGGAAGCAGACATGGGGCCCCGTGTGGCGCGAGGCGATGGTGGTGGCCGCGGGGGCCACCGGCGAACCGCGCAACCAATGGCTGCTGTGGCGCGTGCTGGAACGCAGCGCCCCCAGTGATGCGGGAATGGGTGGCATCTATGCCGCGCCGTACTGGACGGGTGTCGAGCCCGGCCGAGCCTTGCCCGACCGGTTCCTCGTCCGCGACGAGAACATCCGCGGCGTTCGCGGCCGCGCCGGCTCCTGGTACTTCGGCGTCTGCCGGGGACGCGGCCTGCGGAACACCTTCGTGGGCGGGCTGATGACGAGTCCCACGCAAATCAATCCTCTGCTGGCCGCACTGCGTGGCGCCGGAGTGGACGTTCTGTTGGACGCCAATCGACCCAACGGACTGTGGCTCTCGGAAGTCGCCGACCGCGCCGCGCTGGCCTTGCGGCCGGACGTAGCCGCCGGCTTGGGAGTGCGCTACACCTTGCAGCGCGGCCTGATCAACGGCTGGCCCACGCCGCAGACCAGTCCTTCGCCCTGGCAAGTCACGCAGGTCTGGCGCGCCGCCGGTGACGGAATCCTGGGCATGGTGGCGGTCGAAGCCACCGCCGACGCGCCGGCGGTCGCCGTTCTGGGCCGCATTTCCCTGGGCCCAGGCACCGTCGAAGCCCCAAGCGACCGCGACGCTGCGTGGCGCTGCGGGCCGCTCGCAGTCAAGTTCTTCGACACCTTCGGCACCGGCTCCGTGGAGCCTGTGCCGCAATATGCCCGAGCGCCGGAAACCTGGTGGCCCGGTGTCCAACTGCGGCAGAACTTGGACGGCGAAGCCAAGTCTGGCCAGCGTTTCGTCTATTCCGTTTGGATCGGCCCGCAAGACGCCGAGCCCCCGATTTCCATGCGTCTACTCCCCCAAGACCGCGGCTGGCTCGCCACGTGGCCCGACGGCCGCCAAGCCGCCGCCATCTTCAACCCCTCCCCCGCGCCGCTGACCATCGAAGTCCCCTGGTCCGCCGCCGCCCCTCAACAATGGTCCCAGGACGGCACATCCCAACCGCTCCCCATCGCCGGCGGCCATGTGACCGTATCGCTTCCCCCCAACGACTGCGCGCTGATCGAGGAGTAATGGCTCGTAGCTTCCCATGCCTGGAACTGACGATCGCATGAAAACGAAGGGAACCTAACCATGAAACCCGCACTCACCATCCTTGTCGCTCTACTGCTATCACCGCTGGATGCGCTGCCGGCCGCAGGCAGACCCGTGCTCTACTGGTCCGCCGAACCGGTGATGCCGGGCGAGACGGCGATGCTGCGGGGCTCCGGTTTCGACTCGGTGATACGCATCGAGCTGAAATCCGGTGGCAAAAGCACCGTCGTGCCTGTGCTGGATGTCTACGCGGCGAACGCGATGATGCGGCACATCCTCTTTGACAACCAATGGAGCGACACCGGCATCGCCGCCCAGTTGTACGGCGGCGCGCTCGATTGCGTGATGGCGGGCAATCGCAGCGCCCGCAGCGGCGGCTTCCGCGCCTGGGGGAACGAAACCGCGTGGTATGTGCAGATGCTCGGCAACCAGATCACCGAGGGCCTCGGCACCATCGGCCCCGAGGCGAATGCGGGCAGCTCCATGCTGCACGTCGTGGGGCCGTATCTCGTCCGCAACAACATCCGTTTCACCGGCACCACAGCCCGCGGCATCGTCATGCGCCGCAACGTGCTGCACAACAACGCCACCATCACCCTGCGTGGAGCCATTCACGACGTGCTGCTGGAGAACAATCAGATCAAGCACAGCGCCCAAGGTATCATCGGCGACCTCTGGCAGCGCCAGAGCGGCGTGCTGCTGCGCGGAAACACCTTGGAAGACGTAACCACCGAGCATGCTCCGCCGGACGCCGGTTATCGGACGGTCGATCCCTAGCCACTTTTTCGATGAAACTCACCCTAAGACTCAACCATGAAACCCAGATTCCACCACATCGTGAATGCCCTGCTGCTGGTGCCGCTGGCCGCGCTGCATGCCGCGGATGCGCCGAAGCCTACTGTCGCAGTCACGCAGGAGCTTCTCAACAGCATCCGCGTCACGCCGAAGCTGATCTTCGATCCCTTTCCCGCTTATGCGCAGAAGTACCTGCCCTTCGCGATGGCGGCCAGCATGGAGGTCACGTCCGAGGGACGGCTCTGGACCTGTTGGGCCGGCGGGCAGGACGGGCCGAATGCCTACCTGCTGGCGAGCGACAGCGACGATCAGGGCAAGTCGTGGCGCGATCCGGTGTTCGTGATCGATCCGCAGGCGCACGGGCTGAAGATGGGCACGCGGCTGGGCTCCTTCTGGTGCGATCCCAAGGGGCGGCTTTGGCTGTTCTTCCACCAGTCCGTCGGCATGTTCGACGGCAGTTGCAGCAACTGGTTCGTCCGCTGCGACGATCCCGACGCGGAACAGCCCGTGTGGACCGAGCCGGTTTACATCGGATTCGGCGCATCGCTGAACAAACCCATCGTGCGCACCAACGGCGAGTGGATTCTGCCCGTGTCGCTGTGGGAACGCTGGCACATCGACAAGCCCTACGCGGATTGCTACCGTGAGCTGGACGCCGTGCGCGGCGCGAACGTGTTCGTCTCCGACGACGAAGGCGGTCACTGGCGCTACCGCGGCGGCATCATTTTCAAGGACAGTTGCTTCAACGAGCACAGCGTCGTGGAACTGAATAACGGCCGGCTCTGGATGCTCTCGCGCGGCATGAAGGAAGCCTTGCAGAGCTTCTCAGACGACGGCGGCAAGACCTGGCAGCCGCAGACCACCGCCTTCCCGCATGTGAACAGCAAGAGCGTCATTCGCCGCCTGCAATCGGGCAACATTCTGCTGATCCGGCATGGGCAGGACATCACGAAGGCCACGCCCGCGCGGCAGGAACTCACCGCCTTTCTCTCCACCGACGATGGCCAGACCTGGTCCGGCAAACTGCTGCTCGACGAACGCACCGGCGTTTCCTACCCCGACATCGCTCAAGCCCCGAACGGCGACATCTACGTCCACTACGACCGCAACCGGGGCGGCGATGCCGAGATCCTCTTCGCCCGATTCCGCGAGGAGGACGTGAAGGCCGGCAAACTCGCCAGCAAAGACGCAGCGCTGAAAAACTTCGTCAAAAGCAGGCAACTCGGCATGAACCGGGGCGGACCTGACGGAACGACATCAGCCACAAAACCCAAGTAAGCACCACGGAACTGTAATCATGAAAACTACACTCACCCTACTCACCGCCCTGCTGCTTGCGCCGTTGGCCGCGCAATTCGCTGCGGAGCCGGGTTCCGCTGAACCTGTTATCCTGCCGGCTGCGGTGGACGTCGTGACCGAAACCTGGCGGGCGGCGGAAATCACGTTCGAAAGTACCAAGGCCTACGCCGAGCCGCTGAACGACGCGGAAGTGAACGCCGTTTTCACATCGCCGTCCGGACGAGTATACACGGTGCCCGGGTTCTGGGACGGCGGCAGGACATGGCGCGTGCGTTTTGCGCCGCCCGAGCGCGGCGTGTGGACATTCGTGACGGCCTGCACGGATAGCTCGGATGGCGGGCTGCACGGCAGGACCGGAACCTTGGGGGCTAACCGCTATCAGGGGAAACTCGACATTTACCGGCGCGGCTTCATTCGGACCGCGCCCGGCGTGCGCTATTTCACGTATGCGGACGGCACGCCGTTCTTTTACCTGGGCGATACGCATTGGAGTATGCCGCTGGAGCCTTTTGAGGAGATGTTCTCCCGTGTTGTCGATCAGCGGGTCGCGCAGGGTTTCACGGTCTACCAGTCGCAGCCGTTGGGCGCGAAATACCAGTTCGCCGACGGGCTCGGGGCGGCGGACCTGCCCGGTCTGCAGGATCTGGACCGGCGCTTCAAATACATTGCCGACGCCGGCCTTGTGCATGCCAACGCCCAGTTGTTCTTTCCGCCGGAGATCTCCAAGCCGTGCTACACCGAGGCGTATCTGAAGAAGCTGTGTCGCATGTGGGTGGCGCGTTTCGGCGCATACCCGGTGCTGTGGACCAGCGGGCAGGAGGTGGACAACGATTTCTATTTCGACCGCGGCGACAAGAACGGTTTCGACGCGAAGTCGAATCCGTGGAAGAAAGTGCTGGCTTGGGTTCATGAATACGATCCCTACCGGCACCCGGGCACTGCGCACATGGAATTCTTGGGCGGCGCGCCGGAACCCGAGACCTTTCCTCCGAAGAACGAGCGCCCAAAGTATGGCTACGGCGTGCAGGCCTCGACGTCGAGTTTCCGGGATGTGCCGGGGCATACCTGGTATGCGGTTCAGTGGACGCCTCCCCATGAGTCAGGAATCCACTGGCGTCCGATCAAGGATTTCTGGGAAAACGGCCAGGGGAAACCGGTTGTCAATTACGAAGGCAGTTACGACCACCTGTGGACGTTGGGCGATGGGGCGCGGCAGCAGGGCTGGACCGCCTACCTGAACGGCATGTTCGGCCATGGGTACGGCGCCATAGACATCTGGTTCTATCGAAGCACGTACGATATGGAAAAAGACACCGTGAGGGGTTCTTTGACCATAACGGTCGAACAGAAGAAAACCGCCTGGACTACCAGCGTCGAGTTTCCGTCCGCCCGCGAACTGGGGCTTCACATGAAGGCATTTTTCACCTCCCTGGAGTGGTGGAGGCTGACGCCGCGGTTCGACGACCGGAAGTGGTTCATGCCCGAAAACACCGCGTGGTATTCCCTGGCCACCATCGACGCGGATCGGTACGTGCTCTACCTGTACAATCGGACGACCACCGCCACGGGCACCCTGTGCCATCTGCGCGACACCGCATACACGGCCCAATGGTTCGATCCGCGAACCGGCGCATATCTGGATTTGGGAACATTCACACCCCAGAAGGACGCTCCAGGCGAAGGCTGCCGGTGGCGGATACCAGCAAAGGCGTCCGCGGCGGACTGGGTGCTTCTGGTAAAGGCATCACCGGACGAGCCACCGCCGAACGAATGACAAACGAGATCATGAAACCAACCCTCACACTCATCACCCTCCTGCTGCTCGCGCCGCCGGCATCCCTCCGCGCTGCCGATGCGCCAACTCCTGCCGCCAACCAGACCGCGTTTCTTTATGAGCCGACGCCCGGTCATGGCATGCCCGGAGTCGAAAGCAAAGGGATCGCGTCCGATGTCATCCCTTTTTTCCACAACGGCCAATTCCACCTGCTGCACCTCCAATTCAAGCCGGGGCAGAAAGGGTGGGACTGGGCGCAGATCGCGACGCGCGATTTCGTGGCGTTCGAGCACACGGGCGTCGCGATTCCCGGCGGCGGCGCGGACGACGCGATCGACCGCGAGGTCTTTACCGGATCGGTCATCGAGAAGGATGGCGTGTTGCATGCGTTCTACACCGGCCACAATGCCTTGCTCAAAAAGGAAAAGAAGCCGGGTACGCAAACGTCCTTTCCCGACCGCGAAGAGATCGAACGGTTCTTAGGTGAAACAGGAGATAAGTGACATGCGATTTCGGCTGGACGATGCTTGGCGACTCGGATCTTCCCATGGCCGAAGTGGTGAGACTTCGGTTTGGCTCGCACCTCCGAAGTCTCACGACTTCGGCCACGTCGTGTTGTTGCTGCCGATCTTGTGGCTGGCGATGCATGCGCCGGGGCAGGCAGCGGCCCCGACGGTTGGCGCACAGGCCGAGGCGGCGCGGTGGACGGCGTTGAAATTCGGCGGAGTCGCGGAAAGTCTGCCGGGCGCGGCACCAAGCCGTCTGCCGTTGACAATCGAGCCGCCGTTTTCCTTCACGTATGATGGCAAGTCATTCCGCGACCTGGCCTGGAATCCCGCTCGGGCTTCCCGCCGACTGGACGACTGCCGCACCGAGCACACGCTGACCTACGCCGACGACAAGACGGGCCTGCAGGTCCGCTGCGTCGCGATCGAATACCACGATTTCCCCGCGGTCGAATGGACGGTCTACTTCAAGAACGCCGGCGCCAGCAGCACGCCGATCCTGGAAGCCATCCAAGGATTGGATGCACGTTTCGAACGCGGTACTGACGGCGAGTTTGTCCTGCACGGCATCAAAGGAGACTTTGAAAGCGCGGAAGGCTACGAACCCTGGCGGCAAACGCTCGCGTCAGGGGCTGTCGCCGCCTTTGCCCCTCCGGGGTCGGGCAAATCCTCCGATGGGCCAAAGGGTTGGCCGTATTTCAACCTGCAGACGCCCGGTGGCGGGATCATCCTCGCGGTGGGCTGGCCGGGACAGTGGGCGGCTTCCTTTAGGGGCGACGAGGGCACGGGACTGACCGTACAGGCCGGCCAGCAGCTCACCCGCCTGTACCTCAAGCCCGGCGAGGAGATCCGCACGCCGCTGATCGCGCTGCTGTTCTGGAAAGGCGGCGATGTCGTCGAGTCGCAGAATCTCTGGCGGCGCTGGTATCGCGCTCACAACATGCCGAGGGTTGGCGGGAAACCGCAACCGGCTGTCGCCCAGATCCAAGTTGGCGGTTCGGAAAAGGATATTGCCTACGTCCAGAAATTCCTCGACGCTGGCATCCAGGTGGACCTCTGCTGGCGCGACGCCGGCGGCACCCGGGAAGGGGTCTGGTTCAAGGTCGCTCCGGATCCGCTGCCCTTCCAGCACCCGGGCATGATCTGGCTCAACTCTGGCACCTGGGAAATCGACACGGCGAAGTACCCGAACGGTTTCAAACCGTTCAGCGATTGGATCCGCGCCCGCGGCATGCAGTTTGTCCTGTGGTTTGAACCGGAGCGGGTGGGCGATTCGAATTCGTGGCTCGGCAAGAATCATCCCGAATGGCTCCTGCCCGGCACCTCGCACGGGGCGCTGCTCGACGAGGGCAACCCCGACGCCCGTCGCTGGCTCACCGACCACATCAGCGGCATGATCGAATCCCAGGGGATGGACTGGTACCGCGAGGACATGAACGGCGGCGGGCCCGGCCCAGCCTGGCGGAAAAACGACGCGCCGGATCGCCAGGGGATGACTGAGAATCTGTACGTGCAGGGGCACCTGGCTTTTTGGGACGAGCTGCGCCGGCGCCATCCGCACTTGCGCATTGACTCCTGCGCCTCCGGCGGTCGCCGCAACGATCTGGAGACCATGCGCCGGGCCGTACCGCTGCTGCGCAGCGATTTCCAGCACCCGCACATGCCGAGCGTGATCGAGGGGAATCAGGGGCATACCTACGGGCTGTCGTTCTGGCTGCCCTTTCAAGGCACAGGCTGCTACCTTTACGAACCCTATGCGTACCGCAGCTTCTACTTGCCGTCGTTCGGTATGGGTGCATTGACGCCGGAGAACACGGCGACGCAACAGAAGGCGTACGCCGAGTGCCGCCGCATCGCGCCGCTGATGCTCGAAGGCGACTACTACCCGCTCACGCCGTACAGCCTCGCGCTCGACCGCTGGATCGCCTGGCAGTTCCACCGGCCGGAACAAGGTGACGGCGTGGTGCAGGCCTTCCGGCGGCCGCAGTGCGTCGAGCAAGCAGCCCGCTACAAACTTCGCGGTTTGAATCCCCAGGCCCGCTACGCCGTGACCGACTTCGATACCGGCCGGGAGCAGACGCTCACTGGCCGCGAACTGATGGACGACGGACTGCCCGTGACCATCCAGACGCAGCCGGGCGCCGTCGTGCTGACTTACCAGCAACTCGAGCAGGAGGATTAGCCGCATGAAGACCTGCATCCCCCAGTTCGCAATCCTGGCTGCTCTGGCTGCCCTGTGGCTCGTCCCGGTCGTCGCGCCGGCTGCGGCTCCGACCGGATCCGCAATTACGGAAGCCTCGCGCTGGACGGCGCGCGCGAGTTCGTTTTGCAGATCGACGACGCCGGGGACGGCATCAGTTGCGACCAGGCCGATTGGGCCGATGCCAAGGTCACGTTGTTGGACGGCCGCGAGGTCTGGTTGGCGGACCTGCCGTTTCGCGCAGGCGCCGGCCGGCCGCCCTTCACGACGGAGCCGCCGTTCTCGTTCAAGTTCGGCGGCAAGACGCTGACTGAATTGGCGTGGCAGCCGGCCCGCTCGACGCGCCAACTGGACGCCGTACGCACGGAGCACACGCTGCGGTACGCCGACGAGCCGACCGGGCTGGAAGTCCGCTGCGTGGCGGTCGAGTACGCCAATTTCTTGATCGTCGAATGGACGGTCTATTTCAAGACTACCGGCACCGGCGACACGCCGATCCTGGAAGACATCCTGGCGCTGGATGCCTCCTTCCATCGCACGAGCGGCGACGAGTTCGTGCTGCACCACAACGTCGGCAGCCCTTGCACGCCCAACGACTTCCAACCGTTGGAAACGGCGCTCAAGCCGGGTGGTTCGAAACGGATCGCGGCAGCGGGCGGGCGGCCCAGTAACAGCGACTGGCCGTATTTCAACGTCGCCTGGCCCGGTGCCGGCGTCATCGTCGCGGTCGGCTGGCCGGGGCAGTGGGCAGCCGACTTCACGGCCGATGCGGCCGGTGGGCTGCGGATTCGCGCCGGGCAGGAGCGGACGCATCTGGTGCTGCATCCCGGCGAGGAAGTCCGCACGCCGCTGATGGTCATCCAGTTCTGGGAAGGCGACTGGATCGCCGGCCAAAACGTCTGGCGGCGGTGGATGCTGGCCCACAATCTGCCTCGGCCCGGCGGCCAACTGCCGCCCGTGCAAATGGCGGCGTGCAGTTCGCACCAATTCGGCGAGATGATCCACGCCGATTCAGCCGGTCAGAAACTGTTTGTCGATCGCTACCCGGAGGAAAAGCTGCCGCTGGATTACTGGTGGATGGACGCCGGCTGGTATCTGTGTGACGGACAGTGGCCGAAGACCGGCACCTGGGAAGTGGACACAAAGCGATTCCCCGGCGGGCTGCGGCCGATCTCGGACCACGCGCGAGCCAAGGGCGTGAAGACCATCGTCTGGTTCGAGCCGGAGCGGGTCCACAGCGGCACATGGTTGTCCGAGAACCACCCCGAATGGATACTGGGCGGGAAGAACGGCGGCCTGCTCGACTGGGGCAACCCCGAGGCTTGGAAGTGGCTGACCGACCACGTCGATCGGCTCATCACCGAGCAGGGCATCGACCTGTACCGCCAGGATTTCAACATGGACCCGCTGAGCTTTTGGCAGAAGAACGACGCCGAGGACCGTCAAGGCATCACGGAGAACCATCATGTCACAGGCTACCTGGCGTATTGGGATGAACTGCGCCGGCGGCATCCCAACATGTTGATCGATTCCTGCGCATCGGGTGGGCGCCGCAACGATCTGGAGACCATGCGCCGGGCCGTGCCGCTGCTGCGCAGCGACTACATCATGGAGCCGGTGGGCAACCAGGGTCACACCTACGGCCTGTCGCTGTGGCTGCCGTTCCAGGGCACGGGGACAGGTTCGCGCGAGATCTCGCCGTACCTGCTCCGCAGCACGCTGGTCACCTCTTTCACCGCCTGTTTCGACGTGCGCCGCACGGACCTGGACTTTGAGTTGATCCGCCGGGTGCTGGGCCAGTGGAAACAATATGCGCCGTACTATTTCGGCGACTACTATCCGTTGACCGCGTACAGCCTGGACCAGACGGCCTGGATGGCCTGGCAGTTCGACGTGCCGGAGAAGGGCGAGGGCGTGGTGCAAGCATTTCGCCGCGCCGAGAGCGTCTACGAGGCCGCCCGGTTCAAGCTGCGGGGGTTGGACGCCGGCGCCGAGTACGTATTGACGAACCTGGATACCGCCCAGTCGCAGACGCTCAGCGGACGCGAGCTGCTGGACAAGGGACTGGCCGTCGTAATCGCCGGACAGCCGGGCTCGGCGGTGATCGTGTACAAGAAAGCAAGATGATGTCCCCCCAAATCACACAACCCCAAAAATTCGACGCATGAAGACCCCATCCACGGAGAAACTGCCATGCCCTGCCGAACCGTGTCGTTGGTTCTCTCACTGTTGATCGCTGGTTCCGGTGTTGGCGCTGGTGAGCCGGTGGCATCGGCACCCGCCCCTCAGCCCCGGAGTTCCACTGTCGTTTCCCTCGATGGCGACGGCTGGCTGCTGGCCACCGATCCGACGAACGCGGGGCGGGAAGAGAAGTGGTTCGAGACGCCCCGGCCGGAGGCCAAGCCGACCAAGGTGCCGTGGATCATCCAGGACGCTTTTCCCGGTTATCACGGCGTGGCGTGGTATTGGCGGGAGTTGGACGCACCGGCCAATCCGCACGCCAGCGGGCGCTATCTGCTGCGGTTCTGGGCGGTGGACTATCTGGCGGAGGTCTGGCTGAACGGCACTCGCGTCGGCCAGCACGAAGGCGGCGAGTCGCCGTTTGTAGTCGATGTAACCGACGCGATTCGCGCCGGTGGAAAGAGTCTGCTGGCGGTCCGTGTCCTCAATCCCACCAATGAGCCGATTGACGGCATCGTGCTCAGCGAAACACCGCATCGGAACAAGGTCATCCCGTATCGAGCCGGGGCTTCCTATAACCACGGCGGGATCGTCGACTCGGTGGAACTGCTCGTCGTGCCGGCGGTCCGCATCGACGACCTGTTCGCCCGGCCGGACACGAAGACAGGCAAGATCCGCGTGCAAGCCCGGGTGCATAACGGGGGACAGCACGAGGCGGCGGCACAGTTCGAGTTCTCGGTCGCGCCGGCTGCCAGTGGTGAAACGTTGCAGCGCATCGTCCTCGATCGCAACCTCCCATCCGGCGAGTCGCTCGTCGAGACGGAACTGCACGTCGCCCAGCCGCGGCTGTGGGACTTGAACGAGCCGAATCTGTACCGAGTGACGACGCGAGTATCGTCAGAGTCGTCTTTCGCTCCGCGAAAGAACGCGGCTTTCGCGGAGCGAAAGGCGACATACGACGAGCACTCCGTCCGCTGCGGCTTCCGCGACTTCACGTTCGAAAACGGTTACTTCCGCCTGAACGGCCGGCGTCTGTTTCTGAGCTGCTCGCACACGGGCAACCATTGCCCGGTGGGCCTGCAGTTGCCGCCCGATCCCGACATGCTGCGGCGCGACCTGCTGAACGTCAAGGTGATGGGGTTCAACGCGATCCGCTTCATCGCCGGCGTGGCAACCCGCTATCAGCTCGATCTGTGCGACGAGATCGGGCTCTTGGTCTATGAGGAGCCTTACGCGGCGTGGTGCCTGCGTCCGTCGCCGACGATGGCCGAGCGTTTTGACGAGTCGCTGTTCGGCATGATTCGCCGCGACCGCAACCATCCCAGCATCGTTATCTGGGGGCTGCTGAACGAGACGCACGACGGGCCGGTGTTCCGCCACGCCGCGGCCGGGCTGCCGAGGCTGCGCGAGCTGGACGACACGCGGATGGTCATGCTCAACAGCGGACGCTGGGACTTGAATCGCGGCGGTGCCGCCGAGCCTCCCGAATTGGCCGGCTTGCAGTTCTGGCGCACGGACCTCGGCGCCGATCCAAACGTCTCGCACAATCCCACTGCCAAGCCTATCGAAGGGTTGGGGATGAAGTGGGCGCCGGGCCAGCATGCACTGCATCCCGGCCCGGCCGGCGAGTTCAGCGTCGTGCGTTGGACCTGTCCGGCGCCGGGCGAGCATGAAGTCAACGCCACGTTCGAAAGCATCGCCCGGCGCGCGACCACCGATGTCCACGTGCTGTACAACGGCAAGCCGTTGCACGATGGCGGCATCCACATCGGCGACCACGGCAGCAGTTCCTCTTTCACAGGCAAGCTGACGATGAAAGCCGGCGACCGGCTCGATTTCGTGGTCGGCTTCGGCAACGGCCACTACGGCGGCGACACCACCGCGCTGGCCACCACCGTTCGCCAACCGGACGGGACACTCGACGACGCGTCCGCCCAATTCACGCTGCAGAAGAATCCCCATGGCCCGTGGAGCTATGGGTGTCTGGCCCCGGCCGCGCAGGCGGATGTGGCGACATTCAAAGCTTACACCGTCGCCCGAGTGACGAGCGCTACCCAGCCGCGGGAGCAGCAGCAGTTCGGCACGCTCAGCAATCCCGGATCCGCCGAGTGGGAAGATGTGCTCGACGACCAGCATCCCTACCAGCGTGTACCCCACACCGCGGCGGTGATCAAGACGCTCCGCACCTTCCAGGGCGACAAGAAACCGATGTTCATCTCGGAATACGGCGTCGGCAGCGCCGTCGACTTGTGGCGGGTGACGCGGCACTACGAGCGGTTGGGCAAGGAACACGTCGAGGACGCGCAGTTCTATCGCGACAAGCTGGACCGGTTCCTGGGCGACTGGGAACGCTGGAAGATGGCCGAGTGTTTTGCCACGCCGCAGGAGTTCTTCGCCCAGAGCATCCGGCAGATGGCCGCGGAACGGCTGTACGGCCTGAATGCGCTGCGGGCCAACCCGAGCCTGGTCGCGCACAGCCTGACCGGGACCGTGGACCAGGGCATGAGCGGCGAGGGACTGTTCACGACGTTCCGCGAACTCAAGCCCGGCACGACCGATGCGATGTTCGAGGCGTTGGCCCCGCTGCGACTGTGCCTGTTCGCCGAGCCGGGGCAGATCTATCGCGGTGCGCGCGTCCATTGCGAGGCCGTGCTGGCCAACGAAGACGCGCTCGCGCCCGGCGAATACCCGGTGCGTCTGCTCGTCGTCGGCCCGCAGAACCAACGCGTCTTCGAGAAGAGCATCAGCGTGACCGTCACGAAAGACGCGCCCTTCGCCGTGCTGATCTTCGCCGAAGATATTGTCGTGAACGGGCCATCGGGCCGCTACCGTTTCCTGGCCTCGTTCGAGCGCGGCGGGGCGGCGACGGGCGGCGAGTCGGCGTTTTACGTCGCCGACCCGGCGGAGATGCCGGCGGTCAAGACCGAGGTCACGCTGGCCGGCGATGACGCCGAGTTGACCAAGTGGCTCGGCGACCACGGCATTCGCTGCCGCCAATTCGCCGCGGCGGAACGTGCCGTGCCCGAAGTGATTCTTGTTTCGAAGTCGCCGCCGGCCTTTGAGGAACTCTGGCGGCGAGTCGAGCAGGGCGCGGCAGCCGTGTTTCTGACGCCGGAGGTCTTCCAGAAAGGCGATCAACCGCTCGGCTGGCTGCCGCTGCAGAACAAGGGCAGCCTAGCGAGGCTCAGGGGCTGGCTCTATCACAAGGATGAATGGGCCAAGTCGCACCCGATCTTCGACGGTCTGCCCAGCGGCGGGATGATGGAGTATGCCTTCTATCGCGAGATCATTCCCGACGTCGTGTTTGCCGGCCAGGATCCGCCGGCCCAGGCCATCGCGGGAGCCAACGACGCCTCGTTCGACTACTCGTCCGGCCTGATGCTGGCCGAGTACCGTCACGGCGCCGGCCGCTTCCTCCTGAACACGCTGCCGATCCGCGAGCAGTTGTCGACAAGCCCCGTGGCCGAACGCCTGCTCCGCAACCTGCTCAACTACGCGGCCAGCCAACCCAAACCGAAAGGCCTCACGCCATGAGACCCAGCCTTGCGATTTCCACACTGAATCAGGCGAAGGTCGGAACCAAGAACTGTGAACCCATTCACCTAAGAATGTTCAACATCGGCATCGCCATCGACGCGTTTTGCTGGTATGACACCCAGATCACCAATCCCATCATGGAGGCGCTTAAATGAAAACGAAATCCAAGAATCAGTCAGGTTCGAACCCAATCGAGATCAGCCGCCGCGACCTGCTGTTCGGCTTTGCCTCCGTCTCGGCCATGCTGGCCCTGCCCGCCTCTCTGTTTGCACAGGACGGGGCCCCAGCGGTCGAGTTGCTGATCAAGCTTGCCCGCGACGGCTTTCCGCACCCGATGATCCATGCCCCGGGCAACCCGGCCCAGTGGCCTGCCTGGCGCGAGGAGCTGAAATTCCGCGAGGAAGCCCGCAAAAAGATGAACTACAGCGATGCCCTCTACGACCGTAAAGAATTCGATTGGGTTTCTTCGTGCTTCACCTGTTGCTTTTTGATGCTCAACGACGAGCGGTTCATGGACGCCGAGAACGGCCGCTTCAAGGTCGACGAGTTCTTCGACGCCGAAGCCGAGAAGTTCGGCGACTACGACGCGGCGGTGCTCTGGCAGGCTTACCCGCGCATCGGCATCGACAACCGCGATCAGTACGACCACTACCGCCAGATGCCCGGCGGCATGGACGGCCTGCGCGACCTGGTCAACCGTCTCCATGCCCGCAACGTCAAAGTCTTTCTCTGCTTTAACCCCTGGGACACAGGCACACGCACCCGCGGCAAGAACCAGTTGGAACAACTGGTCGAGACAACCCGGGAAATGGACGCCGACGGCATCTTCCTCGACACGATGAACAAGGCCTGGGACAACTTTCGTGAGGAAATGGACAAGGCCCGCTCCGGCGTGGCCTTTGAAGGCGAAATCGCACTGCCGCTGGGGAATGTTCATGACCACCACCTCTCCTGGGCCCAATGGTTCGACGACAGCCACGCCCCCGGCGTCATCCGCAACAAATGGTTCGAACGCCGCCACATGCAGCACCAGATCCGCCGCTGGGACTGGGACCACTCCATGGAACTGCAAATGGCCTGGATGAACGGCAGCGGCATGATGATTTGGGAAAACGTCTTTGGCCAGTCGGTCCCGTGGAGCCAGCGCGACCAGTCGATTCTTCGTTCCATGCTGCCGATCCAGCGGAAATTCACGAACCTGTTTACCGGCGAGGACTGGACCCCGCTGGTGCCCACGGATCAGCCAAATGTCTTCGCCTCGCTGTGGGGCAAGGATGACCTGCGTCTCTGGACACTCGTCAACCGCACCGGCGATACCGTGGAAGGGCCGCTGCTGACGATCGAAACCAGGCCGGATCAGCGAATCTTCGACCTGACCCAGGGCGTCGAGCTGAAGGCCCAGTCAGGCAAAGAGACCACCCTCAGCGGCAGACTCCAGCCCCGCGGCATCGGCGGTTTCCTGGCCGTGACGGAAAAGACCATGCCTGCCGATCTGGACACCCTGCTGGCAAGCCAGCGCAAGCTGCAAAGCCGCTACAGCAGCGATAACGCCTTCGTCAAATTGGAGCCAAAGCGCATCCCCGTCAGGCCGACAAGACTCTATACAAAAGTCCCCATGGGCATGGTCGAAATCCCCGCCGTTGAGACGACCCTCAAGGTCGAATTCCAGGTCCGGGAAGTGGGCTTCTACAACGGCTGGACCCAGCGGCCCCTGACTTTCCCCTGGCTCAACGAAAAACTCATGTTCGACCGCCCGGTCTCGCTGAAGAGATTCGCCATCGACGAAACCCCCGTGACCAATGCTCAATACACCGAGTTCCTTATCAAATCAGGCTACCAGCCGAAGGTCCGGGACAGTTTTCTCACACACTCGAATAGCGGCAAGGTGCCGGCGGGCCTCGAAGACCACCCTGTCATCTGGGTCACCCTCGAAGATGCTCGCGCCTACGCCGACTGGGCGGGCAAACGCCTGCCCACCGAAGACGAATGGCAGTTCGCCGCCCAGGGCCCCGACGTGCTGGCGTACCCCTGGGGCAATGAGGACGACCCAGCCCGCCGCAACGGCGGCGAAAAAGGCGGCACTACGCCCGTCAAAGCCTATCCCGAGGGCCGCTCGCCCTTTGGCGTCTGGGACCTGTGCGGCAACGTCTGGGAACTGACCGAAAGCGAATACGCCGATGGCCGCAACCGCTTCATCCTGCTCAAGGGCGGCTCCTGGTACAAGGCCCACGGCTCCATCTGGTACTTCGATGGCGGTCCCCAGCTCAGCCGCCATACCGCCAAATTGCTGTGCTTCTGGCCCGGCCTGGACCGCTGCGCGACCGTCGGCTTCCGTTGCGTTGTCGATCTGGGATAGTCAACGATGGATCGACCGGCACGGGGCCGCGCAGCAAGGCCGCCGACTGAACTGGTTCGAATGGCTGCCACACGAGCCATCTCGGACTGTAGCCGAAGTCGTGAGACTTCGGGCGGGAGTCTGCCAAATCCGAATGCTCACGATTTCGGCTGCGGGCGGATTTCAACCTTCCGGTCCGCAGACGGGGCGTCTTGAACAGGCGAATACGAAACGTCAAGAAAGAAATACGGAATCATCTTCATCGGTGCGTTCAAGAGGTCAGAATAGGAATGCTTTGATTGACGAGGAATCGGTTGCAGGCGCCGCCCGCGTTAAGGAGAACCTATTTATGCGACAGAACTTGAAGTGAGCCAGGGGACGGGAATCTTTTCTCGGATGTCGAATGTGGCGCGACAGCTCGGATATAATCGAAATGCCGGGCGGCTGGCGTCTCGACCCGCGGGCGCCCGGCGAGCACAAGGGGCTGATCTACCGCGCGCCGGTGATCAACATCGCGCGCAACCCCTATTGGGGCCGGAACCACGAAGCCTGGGGCGAAGACCCGTATCTGACCGGGGGCATGGCGGTGGCCTACGTGCGCGGGTTGCAGGGCGATGATCCACACTATCTGAAGCTCGCGGCGACGCTGAAGCACTATGCGGTGAACAATGTCGAGGCCGGTCGGACGGAACTGGATGCGGTCGTGCCGGAGGCGGCCATCGAGGTCATGCATGACAGAGGCTGCGACGTCGTCGGCGTCGGCCGGGTGGCGACGAAGATCGACAACGAGGAAGGGTTCAGCGGCGGCGCGAGCGTGAAGCTCGATGCGCAAGCCCTGGGCGAGTTCATCGAGTTCGCAGTGCCAGTGCCAGAGACCGGCGAATACGAACTGAAGCTCGAATACAAGAGCTTCCCGTCCCGCGGCGTCTATCAACTGAGCATCGACGGCGCACCGCAGGGAGAGCTGGTGGACATGTACGAGGCGAAGGACCGCTACGGCCGGAGCGCCAGCTTGGGAACCAAGCTGCTGGATGCAGGCGTGCGCACGGTGCGTTTCACTTTGAACGGCAAGAACGCGGCGAGCGCCGGATTCAGCGGACACTTCGACAAACTCACGCTCGTCGGCAAGCACACGCTGACCTTCGAGTGCGAATCGCTGAAGGCAGCGACCGGCGGTCCAGGCGAGCGAGACGGCATCGCTCGCGCTGCGGAACTTGCCCGCGGCGCGGACGTGGCCGTGGTTTGCATCGGCACGGACGCGCGCGTGGAGCACGAAAGCCGCGATCGCCAGCAGCTCGGTCTTCCCGGCGCTCAGGAGGAGTTGGTCAAGGCCGTGCTGGCCGCGAACCCGCGCACCATCGTCGTGCAGATGAGTGCCGGGCCGCTCACCGTACCGTGGTCGAAGGAACATGTCCCCGCGATGCTGCAAGCATGGTGGTCCGGCGAAGAAGGCGGCCGGGCGATTGCCGACGTCTTGTTTGGCGATGTGAATCCCGCGGGGCGTCTGCCGCACACGGTTTACGCGTCGGAAGCGCAAGTACCGCCGCAGGACGAATACGACATCAGCAAGGGTTTCACCTACATGTACGTGAAGGGGGAACCACTTTATCCCTTCGGTCACGGCTTGAGCTACACGGCCTTCGAGTATGCGGACCTCAGAACCTCCGGCCCGCCGCTCACCGTCACCGCCACGGTGAAGAACACCGGCAGCCGCGCGGGCGACGAAGTCGCGCAGCTCTATCTCGCGCCGCCGGGATCCGACGCTCCGCGCCCGCGGCTCATGCTGCACGGATTCCAGCGCGTTCACTTGCGACCTGGCGAATCGAAACAGGTGCGCTTCACCGTGCCGGATGAGAAGCTTGCCTTTTGGAACACCGCAGCGAAGCGATTCGAGGTCCAACACGGCGAGTGGGGCGTGCAAATTGGTGCCTCGTCGGCAGATATCCGTCTTCAGACGAAAGTCGTGCCGTGAAAACGCTCGCAGTTTTTTCTATGGAGAACGGTCGGTCGGGGAGAACAGGATCGGGCGACAGCCCCAGAACTGAGTGTTTTTCGCCGTGACGGCACGTGAAAGCCAATTTGGAAATTCGGCGGATTTTCTTGGGCCACTTTTCCGCTGGTGCGACCAATCAGTTATAGTTATGACCACCGAACCGCCTGACGACCGTTTCATCACCCTCCTGCTGGCCAACCAAAGCAGGGTTTACCGCTTTTTGTTCACCCTCGTGCCGCGGCGCGAGGATGTCGAGGACTTGTTTCAGCAGACGTGCCTCACGCTGTGGCAAGAGCGGGCGAAATTCGATCCGGAAAAGGGCGCGTTTGCCAGTTGGGCCTGCGCGATCGCCCAGAACCATGTGTGCAATTTCCGCCGCCGCGAATCCACCCAGCAGGCCCTGTTGAGCGAAGAAGTGGCGGAGCTGCTCGTGACCACCCGGGAGGCGGGAGGCCGATTCTCGGAGGAGTGCCACCTGGCGCTGCAGCACTGTCTGAACCGGCTTCCGCCGCACCAAATGGCTCTGGTGGAGGAGAGTTACCGGGAAGGGGCGCTCAAGAGCACGGCGGCTGCGGCCGGGCGCTCGGCCAATGCCCTCTACAAGAGCCTGCGGCGGATCCGGGCCATCCTGCACGACTGCATGTTGAGAGTCCTTGCGGAGGGGGGCACATCATGAACTCGGACGACATGAACTCGGACGCAGTCGCCCGGCTCCGGGATTGGGCCGATGATTACGTGGCGGGAACCCTGGGCCAGGCGGAACGCGAAGCGCTCGAACGCGAGTTGCTGACGAGCGCGGAGGCGCGGAGGTCCTTCCTCTCCTATCTGGAACTGCACGCCGGTCTGGCCTGGCAGTTTCGCGGTCTCGAGTGCGAGCTGCCCCTTCTCCGCGAAGTGCAACCAACGCGTGCCTCGGCGTCCCCCTGGTGGCGCTGGAGTCTGCCGTGGGCGGCGGCGGTGCTCGTTGTGTCGGCGGCGGTATGGCTCTGGCTGCATGGGGCACGCCGGGAGCCCGGAGCGGACTCAGGACCGGTCTTTGCGGTGGTCCGCGAGACGCTGCACGGGCGCTGGGCGGACGGGCGGGAAGTGCGTGTGTCCGATCGCGTCGGGAGAGGCGATTGGAGCCTCCGGAGCGGATTGGTTTCGCTGCAAGGAGCTGACGGTGTCGAACTGGTCGTCGAAGGGCCCTCGAGCGCGGAATGGCTGGGCGCTCAACACATCCGGCTCACGTCCGGCACGGTCGTGGTGCGCATGCCGAAGGGGTGCTCGGGGTTTGTGGTCGAAACGGCGCAGATGCGGGTCACCGACCTCGGCACCGAATTCGGCGTGAGCGTCAGTCCGAGCGGCGACGAGCGCGTGCAGGTTTACGACGGCCTCGTGCGGGCGGAGGCCGCCGCGTCAGGGGCAGCCCGGGAATTGAAGGCCGGCAGCGCGCTGCGATACTCGGCCAAGGGTGAGCTGGCTCCGGCGGCGTTTGTCGAGGACCGGTTCACCCGGCGGATGCCGCGACCGACACCGGCAAGTCCTGGCGGACCGCTCTACAACCGCAGCGTCCTCGAGTCGGTCGCGGTGATTCGTGCGACGGACGAGGTGTCGGTGGATGGTCAGCTCACGGAGTGGAACCGCGACACGTTTTTCAAAAGTGCGTGCGAGCCACCTTACGCGGCCACGTATTTCGTCGAGGGAGGGATGATGTATGATGCCGCGCACTTGTATGTGGCTGCGCATGTGGGCGATCCCGAACCGATGCGCAATGCGTCCCGCGACGGCTTTCAGTTTGCGGGAGGCAGCGTCATCGTGCGTCTCTCCACGGATCGCCGGTTGGGCTGGCCGCTCAAGGGGATCAACCCTCATCTCCGGCCCCAGAATCCCAGTCGTGAGTTGCTTGCGGATTCCACCAACGAGCGGGTGACGAGCCTGATCCTGTGGCACGACGCCATCTCCGGGCGGGCGAGCCTCGATTTGCAGCACAGCTTTGAATTTCAGCCTCCCGCAGCGGCCCCCGCGGGATGGCAGGGCGCGTTCCGGAAGGACGCGGACGGACTCGGCTACGCGCTGGAATACGCGATTCCGTGGCGGCTGCTCCATTGCGAGAGCGATCCGCCGCGCGCAGGCGACGTCATGGGGGCGTTGTGGACGGTGCATTGGAGCGATGCCGAGGGGCGAATCTGCTTTGGACAGTTGGTTGATGTGACCAACCAGAATCCACCGGCTTCTCCGACCCCTCCGCCGTCGGCTTTCTTTTTGAGCGGTCCGCACTGGGGACGTGCCGTTTTTCAGTCGGAAGCGGCTCCAGAGTACGCGGGAAAGACGTTACGACATGAACCGCGCGAGACAAACGACCATGAGGACCCGGCGACGATTCAGCAGCACGAACCCCGCACAGACGGAAGAACAAAATTCAACAAGGGCAAGAGCCGGTATTAATGGACCCCGAGCCTTGGCGCTCGAAACATTCACGAACGGTGGGAACCGCAGGAGGTCATATGCGCAGCACGATCATGCTTGTTTTAGTGTCTTCGGTAATGGTTTCCGTTGCCGCTGCCGACGGTTTGCCGCCGTTCCGGATCAATTACGAGGTCCCAACCAACGGTTTGAGCGCCATCGCCATCGACGATGCCAAAAGCATCAGGGTGAAAAACGTCGAGGCGGAAATCCCCGGGACTGCGGGCGCCGCTCAAGTCGCATGGGATCTGAAAGACGACTTCGGCAACTATGTCGAGCCGGGGACGTATCGGTTCAAGACGCTCGTCATGCCGCGGCCCGAGCTCGCCTACCGGCATGCCGTCTCCCCCAACAGCCGTATGTCCTGGTACCAATGAACGATTAGGCGTGAATGATATCTTCGGTTCGTCTTATCCTTGAGAGATCCACAGATGATGTGGACATACAGGAGGCCGTAATGCGCACGACGTTTTTGCTTGTCTTCGTGTCTTCAGTAATGGTTTCCGTTGCCGCTGCCGATGGTTTGCCGCCGTTCCGAATCAATTACGAGGTCCCAACCAACGGTTTGAGCGCCATCGCCATCGATGATGCCAAAAGCATCAGGGTGAAGAACGCCGAGGCGGAAATACCCCGGCCTGCGGGCGCCGCTCAAGTCGGATGGGATCTGAAAGACGACTTCGGCAACTATGTCGAGCCGGGGACGTATCGTTTCAAGACGCTCGTCATGCCGCGCCCCGAGCTCTACTACCGGCTTGCCGTCTCCCCCAACATCGAGAACTACTGGGACGACCGCGTTCCGTGGTCTACGAGCCATTCCGGGGTGCATGGATGGTCTTCAATAGAAAACGGTGGATTGCCAGCTTGGCACCGATCCGGAGGCCGATGAGAACCGCGCCGAAGCGGCTCTCGACGGCAGCAGCTATATTTTCACGCATAGCCGGCCCAGCGGTTACTCAGCCACGAAAGAAATAATTATGAATCACGCAAAGAACATGAAGAATTGTTTGACCCTGCTGGCGGTTTTGCTCAACGCCCTTCTACTTCCGGCAACCGCCGCTGCGCAGAAACCGGATGCCGCCGACTGGAAGGAGCGTATCCTCAATGGTGACGGGACGATTAACTGGACAAATTATGTGGATGTCGCGAATAACTACAACCGGCGTGATATTATAGATTACCGCTTTGGGCCGAGGTATTCTCATTATCATCCGAACCCTGAAACCATTCCGACCGTGTACAGCAATTCCGATGCACACGGCTGGCATAATGGTGGACAAAAAAGGCCGACCACTCATGAGGAATTCGTTGAATGGTATGCCGAGGGTGGCCAGCTTCTTATTTCGCCGGATGCCGACGCTCCAACGGAGTGGCAGCCTGGCGTGGCGCAATGCTGGAATGGCAGCATTTGGGGATTCAAGGCTCCGATTAGTCCGCCCTATGCGCTGCTAAACCGCCTTACTTTTGATGAGGTCATGACGGCGCATGGCAGTCGTGCTCTCCCCGATCCCGGTCCGGTTAAAAAAGAGTGGAAAGATGCTTCAGGGGGAAGAGTTCCAGCGCCTCCGGTGGCGGTGGTGCGCACGCATGCGATGGCCGGAGTGACCGGATTCATGATCTTCACAGACGGTCTGATTGGAGCTTGCGGGACCGGCAATGACCCGTATAAGTACACCTCGGTTAAACGTCCACACGTAAAACTCCCCAACGGCAAGGTGCCGACTGCGGCGGCCGTGTCCGGTTGTAATGAATTCCTGCTGGTGACCGTTTGGGACACCGCCAATCGTAAAGGCCAGGTTGCTGTCATTGCCATCAAAGGTTGGTTGGTCACCGCGGAGGTCAGCGCGGAGAAAGCTAACGCGGAGAAAGCTAACCCTGTCAAATTATTGTATGGACTCCCTAACTGGCCTGTTGTTGCGGGAATGAAGTTGCTGGGGTTTGTGGACCTGCCGTTTGCGGCGCCCACGGCGATTAAGGTTGCCCAGGACGTCGCGCAGTCCAATGGCAGGGGCCATGGAGACAACGCTGCCCTGGACTTGAATAGCCAGGCGGAGCGGGATACGTGGTATAACCACAGTGGCAGCCAGTGGAAGAGGACAGCGCGTTGCGGTTATGCGGTGGTTTCCTCCCGCGCCGAGAACAAGGTCGCCTTCATCGACTTGCAGCCGCTGTTCCAATATTACCGGACCATGTACTTCACCACGCGGGCCAATTACGACCAGACCAAGAACGAAGGTCCGGCCGACAACCAGTGGCCTTATACGTTTGCCTATGCTCCCGGTCAAAAGCCAACGGTCCATTCCACCATTAATGTGACGCAGCCCACCGCGGTGGCGGCCGGCATGCCGAATACAAAATGGAGATTGAGGAACGGCGCTGTCTTCGCTCAAAACGCCTATGTTGCGTCCATGGACGGAAAACTCCGGATTTACAAGGTCGGAAACCTGATGACCACCGATTCGGGCGGCGGGAGGATCGGCGCTCCGTTCAACACGGTCGTCATCGGCAAGAATCCTTGCAATATTGACTACGGACACGGCGGCAACATGGGGGACGATCTGTTCATTACCTGCCGGGGAGACAATGCTGTTTACTTTCTCAACTACGATGGTTCCACGCGCGGAGTTTTGCGCGACAGCCGAATCAAGGATGCGGTTTCCGTATGCGTTTCGAACAACGGTCGCAGCTTCCGGGACCGCGATTGGGAGTCACAACTCTTGCACCTTATGGATTTCAATGGACGCAAGGTGCTCAATTATCGTTATAACGGTCATGGGACCGATAACATCCCCGTTGGCGATCCTCCGTGTCCTCCTAACACGGGTACGACCTTCGAATTCAGCAGCGAGCAGTCGCTTCCCGGCTGTCCGTTCCTCTTTGTGCGGGCTGAAGTTATATAGGAGCATCTTTAAACTCCTATTGTTGATATAATAGAGGCTCTTGCAAAACCCCTCCCGCAGTTTGCCTGACGGCGCGCTTCGGGAGTGGTTTTTGCGAGAGTGTTTTCTGTTGTATAGCCCCAGCGGGCCAACCCCCTTTTCCCCGCCCTCCGGTCCGGCCCAACGGCTGTTTCAGGAGCCACCCGCCAAAAGCAATTTCCACGAACGTTTACGCGGTTCGAGATATCGATGAGCAAGCGATGAAGAAGGAAATGATCCAAGAATGAACCATCGCAATCCACTCGAACTCACGCCGGGGGAGACAACAAAATGAGGACTCGAATCCCATCTTTCTGCCTCCCATACGTTCAAATCAGCGCCGAAAACCTCGAAGCCGGCGCCGACCACACGCTTGAGATGAATATTAAATTAGAGGAACGACTATGAAACGCACCCGCACCTTCCTCATGGCCCTGCTGCTCACGCCGCTGGCCGCGCTGCATGCCGCTGATCCGGCGGCCGGCCAGGCCAAGCCACAGCCCCCCGCTCTCGCTCGGCCGGCCCAGGCCCGGCCTCCGGCATGGGCGGCGAAGGGCGCGTATGTCTTCCGTGTGTCGACGCCCGACGAAGCTGACGTGCTGCCCCGGCTCGAAGAGGGGCACGCGATCGTCGCCGGCCTGCTGGACGGCACCGTACCGCAGATTACCATCGTCGCCGGCTTGATCGGCCACGACCATCCCGGGGCCTGGAACTGGGACGGGCTCTGGCCGTATTGGAACCGGGCGACGTTCCGCGCGGGCAGCTTCGAGAAGCTCGCCGCGTTCATGGCGCGGGCGAAGAAGAACTCGAACGTCCACACCGGGTTTCACCTCAACCTGACCGACGTGAACATCGGCCTGCGTGATTACCCCGAGTCGCGGGCGTTCTTCCAGAAACTGGTCGAAACCAAGTCGATCTACGGCCGTGATTGGAACAAGGCGGCCCGCCGACGCGAGGGCGAACCGTTCGTCCCGCTCGAGATCGAGAAATACGCGGACAACGCGGGGAATCCCAATCCGGTGCAGATCTTCGCGCTCGTGAACTACAAGCAATTCTGGGACAGCGGGCTGGCGAAGGAGATGATCGATGGCTTCTACGCGAAGCTGCCGATTGCGCCGCCCATGCTGTACCTCGACGTGCTCAACGCCGGTGGGGGCAATTTCTCGACCGGTTTTCCCGACGGTCCGCTGGGCGGCAGCCAACAGACGCAGATCGAAGGCATGCAGGCCATCGCCGACTACCTGCGCAGCAAGGGCACCGATCTGGGCACCGAAGGCAACCGGCCTTTCCTCGGCGCCAACGCGCAAGGTTTGCCTCGTGCCGGCTACGTCTGGCTGCACGGCAGCGGCTTCTCCGCCGACGATTACAGCGTGATCTCCGGCGGAGGCAGTCCTCTTGTCAGTCCTCTTGTCGAACAGACATACGGCTCGGCCGGCGCATTCAATGTGTCGCCCGTGGCCTCGACCCGCGCGGGACTCGACAAAGTCCGCGCGCACTATGCCGCCCTGCTGGCGGGCAGGCCGGGAACCAAAGCCGTGCCCGATCTGAAGACTTGGCGGATCGCGCTTCGGTCCGGCAAGGACGAGTTCGACATCCCCGGCACCGGCGATGCCTGGCGCGGCGATTGGGCCGACCTTGTCAACAACTTCTATCTCATCACGATTCAGGAGTTGTACCACATCGGCAACCGCAGCGTGCGGCAGCGCATCGACTCCATCGGCCACGTCCACCTCGGCACGTATACGGTGACCAACCCCGCGGGCGCCGTGACCGTGGCGGTGTACGACTCCGACGTGCCGGAATGGCAGCGCAAGGTAAGGCAGGAATTCAAGCGGGTGATGATTTATGGTACGGAGACGACCAAGGTCAACATGGACCGCGGCGGCAAGTATGCGCTCAAGGTCACCTGCTACCTGGGTGGCCGATCGGACAACCCGAAGCTTGGCATTTACGTCAATGGCCGGCATCACCGCTCCTTCGATCACCTGCCGATTCCTGGGGGGAGTACCAGCTACGAACTCGATGCGGGCGAAATCGAGTTGCAAGCGGGCGAAAACACCATCGCCTTCGATTCCGGCGTCATCAGCGCGAAATGGAGCGATGGAACCCAGGCCGAGTGGACGACCCCCTCGCTGCCCACGGGCCTGCGCGTCTGGAAGGACGACGTGGTCTTCGCCGTGGACTACGACCGCATGTGGCCCGACACCTGGAGCGGGCAGAAGAAGATCTATTTCTACAGTTGGGATGGCACGAAGCGCGCCTGGAAGCTGCCGGCCGACTGGGGCGAAGTGCCGCACGCGACGTTGTACCCGTTGACGCCGGACGGCCGCGGCTCGGGCGTGCCGATCGCGATCAAAGACCGCACCATCATGCCCTCGCTCCTGCCACAGGTGCCATACATCTTCGTCCCGGAGACTCAGTCAAAGGAAAATAGACAATGAGAACAGCCAAATTCCTGTCCCTCAGGAGGAGCAAGATGACGCTCATTCGCTTCCGCGTATCAGTCCTCGCATTAGTCACCCTCCTCGCCATGGCGTCGGCCGGCCAGGCCGCGGACCCGACGAAAATCCCGATCCGGTTCACGACGCCGGAGAAGGGCCAGCTCAGCCTCGGCGTCTACGACGACTCGGGGATGCTGATCCGCTCGTTGACCTACGCCGACGAGGTGGACGGCGGCAAGCAGACGCTCGAGTGGGACGCGACCACCGACCTCGGCCTGCCCGCCAAGCCCGGCACCTATGCGGCCCGCGGCGTATGGTTCGCGGAGCCGCTGAAGGCCAGCTTCAAGATGAAGGTCGGCGTGAGTGGCGATCCGCCCTACGTGCTCGACAACGGCCTGGGCGGCTGGGGCGGCAATCTCGGCGCGCCGATGGACGTGTGCAGCGACGGCAAACGGGTCGTCGCCGCGTTCGGCTGCGTGGAATCGCACAACAATACGGGCGTGCAGTTGATGGAGGACACCGGCCGGATCGTCCGCCGCTATTTCACCTTCTTCCCGTGGGATCTGCGGTACGCGTGCGCGATGGACGACACGAACATGTACCTCGCGCTTGCCAGCTTGGATAAGAAGCTGGTGGTGGCGAAGTATGACCTCGGAAATTCGCGCGGCAAGGTGCTGTGCGAGGTGCCTACCGGCAACAACGCGACCCAGGAGGGCTTGTGGAAGGGGCGATGGACCACCGACGTCCGGGGGCTCGCCCTCGACGCCGGCCGCATCTACGTGCCGGTCATCCTCGACCACAAGCTGTTCGTGATCGACTCCGCCGACGGCAAGATCCTCAACTCGGTTGACGTGGCGTCGCCTCGCGGGGTGGAAGCGTTCGGCGGGAGCATTTTCCTCCTGAGCGAGCGCAAGCTGCTGAAACTCGACCGCGACGGCAAGACACTCGCGACGGTGATCGACGCGGGCCTGGACGATCCGTCCGGGTTGGCGATCGACGCGGATGGCAACTTCTATGTCTCCGACGGCGGCGCGGCGCAGCAGGTGAAGGTCTTCTCGCCCGCGGGCAGGCTCATCCGCACGATCGGGATCGACGGCGGCCGGCCCCGCAATGGCCTGTACAACCCCAAAGGCCTGCTCGACCCGCGCGGCCTGTGCGTCGGCCCGGGGGGCACGCTGTGGGTCACCGAGTCGGCCGAGGACTTCCAGCGGGTGAGCGTGTGGGACGCTCGGACCGGTGAGTTGCGCAAGGAGTTCTTCAACACACGCATATCATCCGGCCAGGGCCGCATCGATGTCGCCCGGAGCGAGATGGTGTTCAGCTACGGACAGTTCGCGGACGTGCCCGGGCTGGCGGCCTACAAGATCGATCTCGACCGCGGCACGTGGTATCCGTCGTGGAGCCGCCTCATGCCGCAGAGCGTGATGAAGCAGGACGACGTTTTCCTGGGCAACACGCATATCTTCGGTAAGCACGCGACGGCGTTTGACGGCCGGCACCCCTACCTGGGCTACACCGACGGCACGCTCACGGCGGACAACGGCAGGCTGTACGCGTTCGGCGGCGATCTCTCCGTGTGGCTGCTCGATCCGCAGACGCTCGAGCCCAAGCTCGCGGCGTTCGTCTACACGCACCGGGTGCATAAGACAAAGGACGGACGATTCGAGGGCGACTACGACCGGGGGCCGAACAACTGGTTCGCGTGGTCCGATCTCGACGGCGACGGCAAGATGGCGGCCGGCGAATGCGTCCTCACGGAAAACCATCCGCTGATGGAGAAGTGCATACGTCTGTTTGGGGTGCAGTTGCAGAAGGATCTGAGCATCCTGATGATATGTCCGGAGAACGCGAAGCCGTTGAAGTGGCACGTACGACGTCTGCCGGCCCGGCAGGTGCTGCCAACGGGCGTGCCGGTGTACGACTGGGCCGATCTGCAGGACGTCGCCACGCTCGACGTGCCTGATTTTGCGGGCGGCGACGGCTGGAAGGATCCCCGGGTAGTGTACCTCTCCGGGCTGGACGCCGCCGGCGGCTCGATATTCGCCCTGGCGGAACCCGAAGCGTCCGTGCCGATCAAGCTGGGCGGGATCGACGGCGACGGCTGGTGGGCGAGCCGCAACTGGCGGCGCTCGCCGATGAAGTTCGACGCGGCGACCGGCAAGCCCGCCTGGCTGAAGCTTGGCCGCCGCGCTCCCGGCAAGGCTCGCCCCGGCCAGATGTACTTTCCCAACGGCATCTGCGCGACCATCGACGGGTTTGTGTTTGTGTCCGATTTCATCGCGCAGATGCACGTCTGGACCGACACGGGCCTGTACGTGGGCAAGGTGTATCACGATCCGAACGACGGCATCCACGACGCCGACAGCATCTTCATCGAGCTAGTGGGCGCCTATGCGTACAAGATCGACGGCAAGGTCTACACCTGCGCGGGCGACCACGGCGTGAGCATGCACGAGATCGCGCTCCCGAAACTGCAGAAGGTTGACGCCGGCGCGATCACGGTCACGCCCGAGATGGCGGCCGCGGCCCGCCCGTGGGATCCCGATGGCCCGCCGCCCGGCAAGCGACCGGTGTATGTCGCGCGTGCCATCTGCGAGCAGGATCCCCAGCAGAAGAAGATGGTGAACACGCGCACCATCGAGATCGACGGCAAGCTCGAAGACTGGGCGGGCGTGCAGGCGGCGGAGATCCAGCTCGACGGCAAGCCCGTGGCCTCGATCCGGATGGTCTTCGACGCGGAGAACCTGTACCTGGCGTACGACGTCAAGGAGCCGAACGGCCTCCGCAACGCCGGCACCGAGTTGCCGCTGTGCCCGTTCGTGAGCGGCAGCTACGTCGACTTCTGCATCGGCCGCGACTGGTCGAAGCCCAACCGCGACGGCAACGCCGAGGGCGACGTGCGAGTGATCCTCGCCCGGATCACGGACGACGCTCCCGCCGACTTCCAGATGGCGTTCTGGCCCGTCCGCAAGAACGGCAAGAACCCGCAGACGATCAGCAGTCCGGCGGCCACGCGGAGTTTCGCCGACATCGGCCCGCTGCCCGGATTGCAGTTCGCGTACCACCTCGGCGCCGAGGGCTACACGCTCGAGACCGTCGTGCCGCTCAAGTCGCTCGAACTCGATCCGCCACGCAACCCCACCGTCGGCTTCGATGCCTCCGTCGGTTTCCCTGACGCCGGCGGCAGGGTGCGTACCCGCGCCGCGCACTGGGCCAGGCAGAGCGAAGCGGCCGTGGTCGACCGCCCCGGTTCGGCGGCCCTGCTCCCCTCGACGTGGGGCACGCTCGTGTTCGACAGGACGCCGCTGAAATAGAGGGAATCGTAACTACAAAGGAGAAAGAGATGAACAGCAAGATACTGATCGCATTCGTTCTCACCCTGGCCGCCCTTCCGTCCGCCCGGGCCACCGAGACCGAGAACCTGAACATGCAGGTTCTGCCCGCGCAGGGCACAGAAACACCGCATGTTACCGTTTCAGCGGAAGGGCAGGATAGCATCCCGAAAATGGAATTAAAGAAACCCTTTCCGAAGACAACCTACTTATTTCGGACGGATGATGCCCAACTACAGGCGACTTTCGACGAGGCGCTGCAAAAAGCACGGGGGAATATCGTATTGGGAAAAGACAACACCCGATATATGGTGGAAGGCGCCCAATACAGACATTTATGGACAGAGACCCAACCTATGGGCGGGAATATGTTCGCCCGTCACGATCTGGAGATCGCCGTGAATAATCAGATGATATTTATTGAAACGCAACGGGAGGATGGGAGGTTGGTGGAATCAGTCAATGACGTCACCACATCCCAATACTGTCGGTTTACCAGTTTTCAGGGATTCTGCTTCCCGATCGAGGCGTTTGAGGTGTATTACTGGCTGGAAAAAGATAAGGAATTTCTGAGATTACTCTATCAATGTTTTGAAAAATATGATGCCTATCTCTGGCGCTTCAGGGACAGTAATAATGATGGCTACCTGGAGACCTGGTGTGCCGGGGATACCGGCGAAGACTTCACCACACGTTTTGCTGGCGGATGGAGCATGCATTATTGGCCATATGATGTACCGCCAACCACCAATAACATGGTCGACGAGAGGATCGTCGGGAAAAAGGAGGCCGAAAAAAAGGCGGACTATTTCAGAAATAATGGCAAGAATAGTTTTCCGCAGGAATCGATGGACATAATGTCGTATTCTTATGCAGCCAGGGATGCGCTTGCCCTGATTTCCCGGGAATTGAACAACGGCAAGGAAATGGGACGGAAGGCGGATGAGGTCAAAAAGAAGATCCGCGAGTATTTATGGATCCCCGAGAAAAACGCCTGTTATGATCGCGGCCCCGACGGTAAAGTCGTAGATATATTGATCCACAATAATTTGCGATGTATGTATTTCGGATCTTTCGATCAGGAAATGGCGGGTGCTTTTGTGAAATATTATCTGCTGAATCCGGAGGAATTCTGGACCGCAACCCCGCTTCCGTCAATTGCCGCGAACGATAAATTCTGCGACCATAACAACATAAGCGATAACACATGGAGCGGCAAACCGCAGGGGCTTACCTTTCAGCGGTCAATTCGCGCGCTGGAAAACTATGGTCACTATGCCGAGTTGACCATGATCGGCGAAAAACTGCTTAAGATCGTCAGCGAGTCCGGGAACAAGTTTACACCGAGTTTTCTGATCGACCGTGCCGAGGCGGATCCTGTGAACGTCCAAAAGGGGCAGGTAACATATGGCCCAACCATCCTGTCATGTTTGGAATTCATGACCCGCCTCTATGGCATCCATGTGACACAGGGTAAGGTATTATGGTCCGGTGTCAGTCGCACTGAGACGGTTTTCTGTAAACAGGAATGGGGAGAACGGAACTATGAGATGACTCGCGAAGGTAACTGGATTATCTGTTCTTTTAATGGAAAAAAGATTTGCCGTTTTACTAAAGGCGCCCGGGTTGTCACCGATCTAGAGGGAAAGTTCATAGAACTAATTGGGATTGATTATTTGCCTGTACCCGTGCAGTTGAAATGCGGCGGAAGTACCGTTTCACTCACTGTTGAGCCAAATGTGACCTATCGTTATGATGATGCCGGAAAGATCAGTGAGTGGAAACGCGTGCCGTTTAACTACGGAGGAAGATAACAACCTCCTTTTCCCGCCCTTCGGTCCGGCCACTGGCCGGCGGCAAGGCCACCGTGGCGCCCATTCCATCCAACTAACTTTTGACCACGACCCCACAGCTCAATCACCGAGACTGATTCCCATGAAACGCATCACCGCCTCACTCATTGCCGTATGCCTCGGCCGGCCTTGTTTCACAAGCCACGGCCGCGCAGACAGACACCTGCGGGCTCCACGCCGTGCCAATTCCCGGACAGCCCCCTACCCCAGGGCAACCGCATCTTAAGTTTTTCCCTTCAGTATGTTTAAGAGACGCGAATCATTCCATCCGGCACGCTTTCGCCTGCGTCGCACCGATTCCGGCGAATTGTCCTGTTTGATTAGAGATAACGCCAAGCGTCGCAACAGAGCGAAGTTTTCGGTGCCGTGGTTTATTCGAATCCTGCTTTGGTCTTCGTCGAATGTCATGTCCAATACCCAGTGACACGAGTTTTCTATTCCCCAATGTCCACGGACAGCCTCGCCAAAGCGCTTTACGGAGGGTTTGAGGCTGCAGATGTAGTATCGAGCCTCGCTTGTTTCTATGCCGTTGCGGGTCGTGAGAGAGATCACCTTCCCAATGCTTTTTGATCCGTGCCACTCCTTTTTCTTGTCCGACATTTCTTCCGGTATCGCGATCATGACAAATTGTCGCTCTTTCACTCTTCCGTGGGCTGAATCATGCGTGACGTGAGTGCGTATCGCGACGCAAGGAAGCGAGCCCTTGTCGATATTCTGAAAGTGTCGCTCAATTGCAGCATAGAGAGTAGGCTGGTTCTCTTTTACAGCCAAGATGTAATCACCACGGGCGCAACCGGTCTTCCACGGCACAAGTACTAGCACTGCAAGCACTTACAGCCGGATGACGGGTTGCGAAAATGGACCTCGTGTGAGATGAAGTATGCATCAGAAAAAAAACTTCTCTCACCACGGAGGTCCGAACATGATCATCCCACAAGAACTCATCATTGCCAAGAGCAAACAGTTGCACGAGACAGTCGACGAACTGGTGACGATCGTTG
>Ga0351842_1007_pt1 | contig 94204 bp, 72 predicted proteins | sample TotcelHFGM3001L3_FD_206877 | JGI IMG/M metagenome (GOLD analysis project Ga0351842, IMG submission 206877) | Enriched cells from coal bed in the Powder River Basin, Montana, United States - Total cells FGM rep1 HSBNCT.FGM.300.1.L3 ... | reverse complement strand
TTCGCCCACGCCGTCGCCCTTCATCGCCATCCGAGTCAGCATCGAGACGATCCGCTGGAGTTTCCGACAAGCCCTTGGCGACGCGAAACGCCTCGGCCGGGTACTGGACTGCGAGCCGGTAAACGTCGAGCCGATCATGATCGAAGATCGGTTCGGTCCTCGAAGGGGCCTCTCGATTACGAGCACGAGCACCGCCGCAAGCGGCTGAGCACGAGCACGACCAATTCTGGCTCCGCTCCGATATTCGAGCTCGTGCTCGTGCTCGTGCTCGTGCTCAGCGAAGCGGTGCTCGTGCTCGTCATCGACCAACTCACGGGACTCGGCTTGCGATTCGCCCACGCCGTCGCCCGCAGCCATTGATCACGAGCATGATGATGAAGTCCCGACAAGCCCTTGGCGACGCGAAACGACTCGGCCGTCTACTCGACTGCGAGCCGGTAAACGTCGAGCCGATCATGATCGAAGATCGGTTCGGTCATCGAAGGAGCCTCTCGATTACGAGCACGAGCACCGCCGCAAGCGGCTGAGCACGAGCACGACCAATTACGTGCGATTGACGATCTGCGCAACGACCTGGGACTGCTGGGGGCCGTACACGCCAAAACGACGCGCGCGTTCAGTCACCATTGCCTCACGTTGGCCGACTCGTGCAGCCTGCCCGCTCCGGACGACGTGGACGGCAGCTGGCCGATCCGGGCGTGCCGTCCGTCAAGTCCTCACCCGGTTTCTGGAGCAACGGCCCGTGCAGCGTGCGCACGGACCGCTGGCGACTGATCGTCCAGGCGGGCAAAGGAGATGCCGCGCCGCGCGTCGAGTTGTTCGATTACCAAACCGACCCCTCGAAATCCGCAACCATGCGGAAGTCCACCCGGACGTGGTGATAGAACACTCCGCCCGGCTGGCCCGTGTTCCGCGGCTATGACTGGCTGCAAACCGTGAAGTGTGCCTATTTCGCCCGGGCGATATAGGCTTATACCGCCCGAATTGCAGGTTTTCCACAGGCTGGCAGCCTGGGCGAGTGCGTCGGTGAAGGCGTTTGATTTCGAGGGTGAAAGTCGTCTTAACAGCCTGCAAGCTGTACTCCCGCGGTCAAAGTCTCCGTCTTGGACTGTGCCGCCGCCCGCTTGCGACGGACGCGATACAGCCAGCCGCCACTGGCCGCCACCAACAACCAGATCAAGCCGGGCTCGGGCGCCGGTACGCCGTGGGAGCCACCGCCACCCGCTAGCATCGCTGCGACGTTCTCTTCGCCAACATAGACGGCAAAAAGCACATCCGTGTAATCCCGTCCGCCGCCGCCGATCAGATCCTCGAAACCGATCAACACGTAGGGGCTGTTCGCCTGGGCAAAGGACACTAAGGCTACCGAACGGTTGGTCCCGTCCGGGTTCATACTGCTATCAGTCCAAAAGATGTTCTCGCCGTTGTTATCCCCGTTGGCAATCAGGAAGAAATCGAGCTCTGTGCCTGCAGCCAAATTGCCCAGATTCACGAAATCGCCGGGGAATAAGGGGGCTGTCGGGGTCCGTTTAGCGTTCGACGAGCTGCCATAGTTGGACGGCATGGTCGCGTCGGGGAAAATCAACAGGGGATTGCCTGTGTCCAGTCCGCCACCGCCCGTGGTGAATCCCAGCGAATTGTGATACCCCGTATCTTCGCCGACAAAGTACGCGCGAACGTCCGCCGCCACCGCAAGCTTCAAGGCGCCTGGGTCCAGGGCCACAAAGTTATTGAACTCTGCCCCCGGCTCGATTCCCGCCAAGTTCTGATTCACCAGAGGCTGCAACGTCGGGAGGATGCGGTTCTGGAAATTGGCCGACGCGGCATCGCTGCCGGCCAGCCCCACCCGGTCCACGATGTCCAACCCGAGAGGCCGCACGGTGGACTGAACGGGCGAGTACGTGAATGTTTCCGCCTGGGCAGACAATCCCGCGGACGCCAAGCAGAACACGAATCCGGCCAAAGCGACTCCTGACATACGCCGCGGAATCACGATCGCACCTGCACTGACCACAGCGATTCCTCCAATACGCAACATCGTTTCCCCCCCCCAAAAAACGCCCGCCAGCAACCAGCCACAGGCCGGCATCCACAACACGCTGGCTACCAGCCATACGATTTGGCCACGAAACGACTGTCGCCAACCGGCGATCGCCAACGCCAAGGCCACATGCTGCAAAACGTTTAGCCAAGTGATTTGGCCGAGCAACGCCAGCACCAGGGCCGCCACCAGCAGTCGCGTCTGCGGCCGATCGCGCTCAGCACTACCGATCGCACCAACCAACGCAGGGACCAACCACAGGCCGAACATCAGCCAGCCCCAGGATTCCACCGGGTGCGAACGCCACGTGGCCACCAAGTCGGCAGCTTGCCAAACGCAGTAAGCCAGAACAAAAACCCGAAACACCACCAACGATGGAATCACCATGGACGACGAAGTAGCAATCTTCACAGGACTGTTCAAGGCATGCGTTATCGTCATAGCTCCGACACCTCTCGACCGCAACCGGCACGTCAGAAGGTCGCATCACATTCAATCAATCTAACAAATACCCGAATTCAAACAAGACTCGAAGCCATCGTCCGGAGTCGGCTGAGTTATAGCCTTCTATTAATCGCCCCCCGCAAGAAGTAAAAACGTCGAGTTTCGACGACTAACCTAATGAGCAAATTACATGCCATCACCGCTGGTTTTCCCGCCTCCTGTCTGGCGGAACCCTACTGCACGTGCGACCGGGGCCAGTGAACTGACGGGAAGACAAGGACTCTAGCAGAATTGGCCCGATAGACAAAAATCCCAAGAATTCTCGCCGGAAAAACAATAACCCCCTAAACAAATCGTGTTCAGTCGGGGTGCGAGGCAGTAAAATTTACAGTACCTAGTAAGAAGGTAAGTGATATTCGGGCCAGGCCACGGCTTGCCGCCGACGAACCCGATAGAGCCAGCCCCCACACGTCGCGACCAGCAACCAAATGAAGCCAGGTTCGGGCGCGGGCACGCCATACATGGCCGAAGTCCGAATCAGCTGATTGACGTTTTGCTCGCCGATAACAAGCGGCAATAGCAACTCGCTCCTCGACCAGTTCGACGCCAATCAACTGGTCAATAAAAAGCAAATGGCGTGCCAGTGTTTTTCGTGAGGGCTGGCTAACCCGGATTCTTGCAAAGCTCTATAGGTCCATCAGCCAAGGCACTGCATCCAGGAGGCGAAACCAATTCACGGGAGCCGAGTCCAAGGGTTCGACGAGCACCAACAGCGGTTCGTCTCCCAGTCGGCCCAACGTGGCTCGACGCCAACTTGTCTGCAACCAGAAGCGGGCTGGCGAAGAGTGCTTGACAATACCGTCGCTGAACCAAAACAGAACTTCCCTTTCGATCCCGTCTTCGACCACTCGAAGGACGGTTCCGTTGCCGCCGGGCAGCGGCTGTTCAGTCGATTTGGTGATGGTCCAGCAGTACATGGGGTCATGCACCGCGCGGCGGTTGCGGGTGCCATCGATCACCGTCACCAGGAACTCGCGGCCGCCGAAGCGATACACGCGTTTGACGGCTTGTGCATCGCCCAGCCAGCGGATTTCGGATTCGGTCAGCGGCAGATCTCGGCTGCGCCGAGCGTCGCCAAAGGCGGGCAATTGCCGCAAACGATCCTGGGCATCGGGCAGTGGCACCATGCGCCATAGGGTTCCCAGCAGAACGCAAGCCGCCAGCAAGCTCCACAGGGCCGCGCGGGCCAACATACCTTCCTGCCGCAGCGGCCCCCCGTTCGACAGTCGGTTTTGCGCCGGCTGGACGCGGGGGACCTGAGCGGATGTGTGGAAGCGGTTCCAGGCGGCAAAGAAGCCGATGCAAATGGCCAGCATCAGCGCCACGACCAGCCCACCGCCGGCGTCATGCACCCACGCGAAATACGGCGAGTCCAGAAAGTAGACGGCGGCCACGGCGATCAGCAGCACGCGAAGCGTGTTGGCCAGCCAGGCGAAAACGCACAACAGGGGCAGCCACGGTGCGATCGCTTGCCGCCGGTCCAGATAGACATAGGCCGAGGCGAGACCGATCACCAGCATGGCGTGCAACGTCTCGCCGCCGGCGCATTGCTCGCTGATCTCCACGGGCTGTCCCGCGACGTACAGCATGGCGCCTTCGCGAGTCGTGGGCAGGCCCAAGCCGTTCAGCGTATGTTGCGAAACGGCTGCTGCGGAGAGCCGCATTGCCCAGTGGACCGGTTTGATATCGACATCGGCCCAGGGGAAAATAAGCAGGGTCAACAGCAGCAGCCGACGCACCCGCGGCCTGGATTCCTCGGGCAGACGGCAGCTGAGCCAAGCCCACAGTAGGGCCGACCAGGCGAGCGAGATCGGCAGCAGCAGATCGGACGCCAGGCCCGCGATCAGCCCGACGGCAGCCAGGGCCAACGCCGCGAAATTGCTCGGCTCCCGCGCCGCCTGTAACTGCCACGGGCTGCCCAGCATCAGAAACAGTCCCAGCGTGGCCACCCCCAATCCCAACGTGCCGAGGTCGACCCCGCGGCGATAGGATTCGCCATACACGACCACCGCCAGGCCAGCCAGAACGGTCACCGCGAGGACATCGGTTCCCAGAATGTGGTTGCGCTTCATAACTGAGCCTTCAGTCTGAGGTACGCCCGGCGATCGCGGGGTGTCAGTTCGGACACGCCGCGCGCTTCGGCGCGTTCCAGCTGTTGTCGTGCCTCTTCTTTTCTTCCCGCTTGATGATAGGCTTCGGCCAGGTGCAACATCCGTGCTGCCGAGACCGTGTCGCCTAGCGCGCTGGATTCCAGCGCGACAATCGCGTCTGCCGTCCGGCCGGCGGCCAGCAGCGCCACGCCTTGCGTGTCCAGCAGCGTCGGCAGGGGCCCCACGGTCTTGATCCCTGCTTCGACCAGCTCCAGGGCCGTGGCATGATCGTTCTGGTAGGCGACCAAGAACCAGGCCAGATTGTTCTGGAATTCCACGGCTTCCGGCCGCAGTTGCAGTGCTTGTCGCGTCAGGGCGATGGCCTCCTCCGGCCGCCCCTGGTATTCGCGCAGGACGCTCAGGTTTAGCAGCAGCAGCGGCAGATCGGGGCGTGGGGGTGCGGCCAGGATCGCGCGGAACATGTCCTCGGCCAACTCCAGTTCTGCCGGGTTGACGACGGCCGTGGTCAGGATGCTCGCGGCCAGCAGCGCGGCGCGGTAATCGGTGGTGGAACCCGCCAGGGTCAGGCACAATTCGAGGGCTTCGCGGGATTGGCCCTGCTCGTGCAGCAGCGCGGCCAACCGCAACAGGATGCCTGGATTCTGCTCTCCCCACGCGACGGCTTGCCGCCAGGCTTTGACGGCCTCGCGCGGCTGACCGATGACTTCGGCCACCAACCCCTGCAACACGCGGACCTGGCGATCTTCCGGGAATCTCGCCACCAGATCCGAGCAAACGCGTTCCAATTCCTCCCGCGTCCCCGCCTCGTCGCGGGCGGCGGCCAGCAGCAAGGCCTGAGTCTGGACGATCCGCCAGCGGCGGCCCGCGGCGCCTTCGATCCGCCGCAAGGCCTCGACCGTCTTCTGCAGCGTCGGCTCGTCGCCCAGGCCCCAGGCGACCTGGGCCAGTTCAAACTGGGTCAGGCCATCGGCCGGATGGTCGGCCAGCCAGGCTTCGAGCAGCTGGCGCGCCTGGCCGGCCCGGCCGTAGCCCAGGGCAAGCTGGACGCGGCGTGTGAGGAACTGTCGCTGCTGGTACTCGGCCAGCGGCGCCGCCGCCGCTTGCCACGCGCGGTCGGCCGCGTCGACATCGCCTTGGGCGAGGGCCAGTTCGCCGCGGAAGGCATGCGCCGCTTGCCCGGTCTTCTGCTCCCAGGACTGAATCGCTTGCTCCGCCCCCTCCAGGTCGCTGACTCGCAAACGATAGGCCGCCAACAGCGCCCAGAACTCTGCCGTCTCGCCATACGTCTGTTCGGCTTCCGGCAGCCGTGTCTCGACCTCGGCCCTCACGCGGGAATCGACGTTCCAGCGCGAGGCTTCCAGTTCCAAGAACAATGGGATTGGCGAATTCGGCAGACGCTCGCGAACGCGCGCCAGCGATTCCCGGAACGTCCGCCAGTCGCGTTTCCACGTCGGCCGTTGCGACTGTTCCGCGATGGCGCAATGCGCGGCTTCGACCCAGATCTGCGTTTCGTTCAGCAACGTCGTTTGTCGCCGTTGAAGCCAGTCCAGTGCATATCGGTACTGCGAGGATGCTTCGCGGTACCGGCCGAGTCGATAAAACGAATAGGCCGCGCCCAACCGCGGCAGCGCGGTGCTGTCGACGACCTGCGTGGCTCGGAGAAACGCCCTGTTGGCATCCTCCCAGCGGTCCAACGAAGCGAACGCCAAACCGCGCAGATAGACCGCCAGACCGCGTAACCCGGGGCGCAGGCTGTCTTCGGCATACCGATCCAACAACGGCAACGCGCGGGCGGGATCGGCCGCCGGATTTCCTGGTCCTAGCCACCACTGGACCCACAGAAGGTCCACGATCGGGCGCAAATCGACGCGCGGCGCGGCCGCGCTGGACGAAGCGGGCGCCGTCGGTGCGACGGTCGCGGCTGGCAAGGTCGGCGCAGCTGGGACGGCAGGCGCGGCCGTTTCCGCTGGCGGCTTCGCATCGGCGACGATCTCGTCCAGCGTCCGCAGCGTGCTTTCGGCCTCGGCCCAGCGACCTTCGGCCAATTGCAACTCGGCCAGCCGCAAGTTCAAAACCAGATTGTCCGCTCCCGCCGCCTGCCGCCCCTGCTCCAGCGTTTCCAGGGCGGCTTCCCGTTCCCCGCACCACCAATGCAATTGAGCCAATGACCAGTAGGGCACCGGATCTTCCGCACGGTTCTGCACGGCAGCTTCCAAATGCGACTTGGCGTCGGCCAGCGCGGCGGGATCCGTGATCGCCTCGCCGCTGCTGCGCGGGGCGACCGAGAACGCCTGCCGGGCGTACCAGCCGGCAGCCAGCAAACGGACGACGTTGCTCGACGGCCGCAAGACCACCAGCCGCTGCAGGTCCTCTTGCACCGTCTCGTCGTCCAGATTCACCGCCCCCGCCCGGCGGCGAAACAGCATGCGCGCCAAGCGAGCTTCGGCCTCGTCCTCGTGCAGGTCGACCAGCCGATCGAGCGCGGCGGAAGCGGCCGCCTCGATTTCCGCCGGTTTCTTTTTCAACGCCGCGCCCAACCGCGCGGCGTTTCGATGGTGGAACTCGGCGAACTCGCTGGCCAGCCGCAGGTGTCCCGGCTGGTAACGCAGGGCCGTGTCCAACACTCGATGGGTCTCGAGCAACCGATCTGCTGCCGCGCCGGTCGCGGGTAACAGTCGGACCATGGCCAACGCCTTGACGCGCCAAGCGTCCGCATTGTCCGGCTGTTTCTGCAGGACGATATCGGCGCCTTTGATCGCCTCGACTGGCTTGCTATCCACCATCAGCTCGGCCATGCGCAACCGGGCCGCGTCGTCCTGGGGGGCCATACTGACGGCCTTGGCGTAAAACGGTAAGGCCCGTTGCCGATCTTGAACGTCGACCGCGCCGGCTTCGATCGCCTGCCCGATCCGCTGGGATGTCTGGGCGTCGTCCCCCTGCAGACGGCTGTAACGCCGCAAAGCCGACTCGACCGCCGCCCAATCTTTAGCGACTTCCGCCGCCGCAGCGGCGTCCAGCAAGACCTGCTTGTTCTTCGCTTGACGGTGTAGCCAGGCGAGAGAACCGCCGCCCGCCGCCAGCAGCAGAACGCTCGCTGCGACGGCCAGGACGATCTTCGGATGACGTAGCCAGCGGCGAAACATGTACTACCTGTTCCCTTCCCGTTCGACCAGGGACGCTCTTGAACCAACAACGTCGTCAAGGGTTCTGCTCGCCCCCACGAAGACCACCTTAACGGTGCAAAAGGCGTGCCGCAAGATGTTCTGCGCACAATCTTCTGCGCGGATGTTGAGGCGCGCCCCTCGACGGTCGGATGCCGCCATCCGAGACGTGTCAGGGAACGAAGTCCGCAGGGACACTGCCCTTTTGAGAGGTAATCCAGGCTGCCGTGGTGGCCAGCACTTCCTCCGATTTGCAGCGGAAACGGTCGTCCAAAGACAGCGTTCCCTGTTTCAGAAGCTCTCGCAGACTTGGCCTGATATCCGGCTGGACTTCCAGCATTCGATGGCCCACGGACTGATACAGCTGGAGAAAATCATCGTGGCGCAGCCGGTTCATGTACATGTAGCGGTTGCCGGCGTAACGGTCCCACTTCTTGTCGCTGTATTGAAGGAAATTGATGGCCGAAATGCTCCGATCCGAATGGGAGAAATGGTCGGAATAGTCGATTCGATGAATGAACAAGCCCTGATCCTTGACAATGCGGTTGCCTTCTTCGAGGATCTTCTGCAATACTTCCAGGGGTATATGCTCGAACACCGTATAGGAGGTATGAACGTCGATGCTGTTTTCGGGCAATCCGGTAGCTGTCGCATCTCCCGGAGCGATGTACTCGATCCGGCAGAGGTCGAGGAATCTGGTCAAGTCGAAATGGGAATCGCTGGAGAATGCCGACAGTTGGGCCAATCTGTTCGCATCCAGAAGATCTCCAAAAAGTTCGCGAATCTGCTCCTGATTCTGAGACATGTAGCGAAGACTGTCGACCAGCAGTTCCTGCTTCAGGTAGGGATTCAGGTCGATCGTGATCGTCTTTTCGGCGCCCAGCAGCCAGAAGGCCAGCGGCGCCAGGGGTACCCGCCCCGTGCCGACCTCGAAGAAGACCTTTCCGGTTGGCGAGATTCCTTGGGCGCAAATCCGTTTCCAAGTATCGATGCCCGACACCAACCGGCTGACGGGATGGAAACGCCTCAACCCGCCGAAATGCCGTTGGATCCAATAGTAGGCGCCATACGAGGCCGATGATGGCAGAATGCAGACCGCGTTCTGGATCATCGCTTTCATTTTCCAGTGCATCGATGACGGTCTCCTGACACGTGGCGGACACCGGACCTTCCGGCATAACTCACTCAGCGAGCCGTTCCGGCCATCATGTATTGTACTGTGGACGGAATCCTTTTGGCAATCGCCCTGCAATGCGCCTCGGCGCCGACGCACTGCGCGGCATGTTCCCGGGTGGCATTTTCCCGGACCTAGCAGCGTTGCCGCCCAACGGCTATGATCGCCAGGGCTGGACAGGACAGCGCACATCAAGATCGGTCTGGGGGCAATACAGTGCAAACCGTGTTGGAACGAACGGCAGACAAGCTCAGAAGTGCATTACCTAGGGGAATCGCAAGCCGATCCATCGAGAGTGCGTCGCATTTCTGTTTGTTTGTTGTCAGCGGTCTGACGTGTCTTGCGTGGGCTGCCGGAGACCAGTGGTGGGTAGCGACGGTGTTGCTGTTTGGTCCGCGATGGCCGATCCTGCTTCCGCTGTTGGCGTTGTTTCCGCTGGCGTTGGTATTCTGCCGTCGGACTCTTCCTTGGTTGGCAGGGGCCGGGGCGTTGGCCATCTGGCTGTTCATGGGCTTCGTGCTCCCATGGCAGCGGGTAACGGGGATCTTCGCACCGCCGCCCGATTTGACCCTGCGGGTGATCGCGTACAACGCCGGGGAAACGGAGGACGCGGCAGTGATCCGGATGATTGAAGACATGCGTCCGGATATCCTCGCGCTGAACGAGTGGCCCGCGACGCGCGTCTTGCCCGAGTCGGTGACCGATGGCATGTATGTCGGCCAAACGGGTGGTAATCTGGTACTGAGCCGGTTTCCCATCAAGGTGATCGAGCCCCTCGAGTCGGAGCATCTGAAACCTTGGGAGTATCGGGCCTTGCGATGTCTACTGCAAACCCACTTGGGGCCGATGCAAGTGGTCTGCGTTCATCTGGAAACACCGCGTCATGGTTTGACTCAAGTCCGCCACACACCCTGGCACGCAGCGGACGCCATGCGGCAAAACACCGAGCGGCGGCGGTTGGATGCCGAGTCGGCCAGCCGGTTTGCGGCCGAGTTCACTGGCCCGTCGATTGTGGCGGGCGACTTCAACACGCCCGTGGAAAGCCGCATCTACCAGCGCTACTGGTCGGGATGGCAAAACGCCTTTTCGCAGGGCGGTTTCGGCCTGGGGCACACCAAATCCCTGCGACTTCACGGGGTCCGCATCGATCACATCCTGATCAGTCCACATTGGCGAGTGATCTCGGCTCAAACCTGCACCTCTTTAGGGGGAGATCATCGACCTGTGGTGGCCGATTTGGCACTGCGAATGTAGGTAAGGGGGCAGGTGACCATGAATTCAAATGAGATGCTTGCAGAGGTGGAAGAGGTTCTGGAGAGATTTCGTGAGTGTGACGAACTGGGTTACGCCCTGCAGATGTGGGACTATGCCCTGCGAACGGCGAGCAGGCTCTCTTCGACTTGGTCCGGTGATACCGACGTGGAGTTTATCTGCACGGGCGCCGATCAGTTGCCTTTTCCGGATCGACGTTTCCATCTGATCATCGCCAGACTGGTGCTGCCCTACGTCGATGTGCCAGCGGTTCTGGATGAGTTTGCCCGGGTTTCGGCGGAACGATCCGTCTGGTTGGTGCAGACGCACTCGTTCCGATACTACGTGGCTCAGGTCTTGGCTCATCCGCGGTCTTTTGCGAAGGTGATGTATTACCTTCGACCGATTCTGTCTGGTGGCGTGTTCCGATTGACAGGTTGGCAGAGTCGCCAACGTTGGTGGCACGAAATTGCCTTGTCGAGTCGTCACCTGATCGAGCAATGCCGCCGTCGCGGTGTGGAATGCTTCTGGCAGAACGAGCAAGCCGCGGTGGGGCGTCCCCTGTTGGCGCTGCGGACCAGGGGTTCGTACAGCGGCGCGGCAAGCGAAGCCTGAAAAACGCGTCGCCGAAGCCGGGTCGCCCGACAGGGTCGCCGGAGCCGGGACTTGGCACGAAGCGTAACGTGGGATAAAATTGGAGGATTGGAGCGCCGTGCGTGCCGCGAACTCCATCTTCCCTGGACTTGCCGTGAATACAACACCGTCCCAGCCCAAACTCGGCTTCCAACCGCCCGATCCGGCGACCTTGATCGCTTGTGCGTGGCGATACAAGTGGATCGCCCTGCTGTTGGGAGTGTTGTTTGCTGCGTTGGGGGCGACGGCAGCACACGTCGTCGTCCCAGCCCGGTTCAAAGCCACATCGATGGTCCGGGTCAGCGGTGCCAACTGGGTGGTCGATCGTCGTGGCGAATCGGCGACTGACTCGCGCCAATTCCGAACCACTCAATTAGAGCTATTGGAGACACCTCACGTGCTGAGACGGGCACTCGAGTCCCCCCAGGTCCGTGATCTGGGCGTTCTGGATACCAGCTCGGATAGCATTGATGAGTTGCAGCGAATCATGCAAGTCGAGTTGCGCAGCAATTCGGAGATCCTGCGAATTGCTGTGGAGCACGACCGGGCCGATGTTGCCTTTTTCTTGGCGAATGCGGTCACCGAAGCCTACCTGATCGAGACGACGCGGGAAAGTGAGGAGGCACAGGCCAAGCGGCTAGCGGTTCTGGAACAATTGCATGCCTCGACCGAGGAGCGGCTGAGCAACGCCTGGGTCGAATTCCGCCAGTTGGCGCGACAACTGGGATCTGGCGATCTGGGGGCATTATCGCTTCAGGCGCAGGCGGAGATCGAGAATTACCGCGACGCCAACCGCCGTCTGCGGGAGGTGCGGGCTGAGAAGCGGGAGATCGAGCGGGAAGTCCGGTTGATCCGCGAGTCCCCCGAGCTGGTAACCGCAGAGATCCCCGACGAAGGCACCTCCAGCATCCGGTATGCGCTGTTCCAGGCTAAGCTCAGGAAGGAACATGCGTTGTCGAAGTGGGGCCCGAACCATCCCGAAGTTCGGGCCGCCCAGCAGAACGAAGATTTGTTCCTCGAGTTCTACCAGAAAGCTCTGCTGAAGGATGAAGAGCAGCAAGAACAGCGCCCGAAGAAGACCCGGGAGGAGGAGGTGTTGGCCGAACCTCTGGCCGCGCTGGCTCGGATAACCGCCGAGGAGCAAGCGCTGGAGACAATGATCGAGGAGATCGACCAGAGGGTACAACTGTTGGGCGGAGACAGTATTCCTCGTTTGGAGGTAATCCGCAATGGCATCAACCGGATGGAGCGTTTGAGTGACCGGATTTGGAACACCCGGGAAGATTCGAGTGTCGAACGTCACGCGGACAACCGGGTGCAGTTGGTCGCCTATGCCAGCTTGCCCAGCCAGCCGGACACATCCAAACGCAAGAAGATCTCCTTAGCGTTGGCAGCCGGCGGTTTCGGGTTCGCCTTCGTGCTCTTGGCGATGGGCGAATTCCTCACTGGGCGGCTTCATTCGGCCCGCGAGGCAACGCAGCGGACCGGCCTGACGGTCCTGGCTTCCCTGCCTCGTTTGCCCGTGGAGGTCCGCAATTCCCCCGAGGTGAGGACGCTGCACGTCCGGTCGAATCCCCTGAACACCCAGATGGATATGTTGGTGGCCCAACTCCGCCACAATCCGAACGCACCTGATCCGCGGACGATTCTGGTCACCTGTTCGCGGTGGCCGCGGGAGCGCGAGCACGTGGCCGTGCATCTGGCTGCCGCCCTGGCCCGCACCGGCCAGAGAACCGTATTCGTCAACTTCAATCTCCGCAGTCAACCGGCCCACGTGGTCTTTCCCAATGCGATTGCCGAGATCGCGACCACGCCGACTGACCAGGTTACCGGTGACGCTTCCAGTAGCGGGGATTCTGGCGACGATGGCAGGCGGATCGAGAACGTGACGCTGGACGCGCTGCGCGAGGCGAACTCTGTGATGGGCAATGGCCGCGGCACCAGCTTCGCCTTCCCGGTCGAATCGCATCAGACGGCGAGGGTCGAATCCCGACGACGACGCGCGGTGTCCGCATGCAATCCGTTTCCCGCCGACATGCCGCTGGTTGGGACCGGAGTGGCCAACTTGGATCTCCTCCAGCCGACGCGTGTGACCACCGAACCGCTGCCTGTCTTCGCCCATCCGGAACTGCCGGAATTGTTGGAGGCGCTGAACGATCTTTACGCCTATGTGGTGCTGGAGGTTCCCGAAGTCTTGGATTACCCGGATGCCATGCATCTGGGGCGTCTGGCCGACGTGTCGCTGCTGGCGGTGCAGCGCAACCGGTCGGTCGCCTATAGCGTCGCGAAGGCCCTGTCGAAATTGGCTCAGCATGGCCGCCCGGTTTTCGGTGTGATGATCGATTGAAGAAAACCAGAGGGAGTGTCCAATTGACGAATTTGAATCTGGCCTGCATCGTAGGGGCTCGGCCGAATTTCATGAAGATGGCACCGTTGCTGCGCGCCCTGCAAGCCTATCCGCACGTCCGCACGGTACTGATTCATACCGGGCAGCACTACGACGCGAATCTGTCGGATGTCTTCTTTGAAGAACTGGAGATGAAGCAGCCCGATGTGTCGCTCGAAGTCGGCTCGGGTAAACATGGAGTTCAGACAGCGCGCGTCCTGCAACGCACCGAAGAGGTTTTGGAGCAGGGTCCGCCGGGCGGAGGACACTATGACCGGTTGATTGTGGTCGGCGACGTGAATTCGACGATGGCCGCCGCCTTGGCCGCAGTCAAATTGCAGATCCCCGTCGCGCACGTCGAAGCCGGTCTGCGGAGCTTTGATCGGACGATGCCCGAAGAAATCAACCGCATCGTCACGGATTCCATCTGCGACCAGCTGTTCGTCTCCGAGCCGGAAGGGGTGGTGAACTTGCTCCGCGAAGGACATCCGGAAGAACACCTGCACCTGGTCGGCAATGTGATGATCGATACGCTGTTACATCTGCTGCCCAAGGCGCGAGACAGCCAGACGCTGAACCAGTACCGGCTGGAACCCGGACAATACGGAGTCATCACGTTGCATCGCCCGTCCAACGTGGACCAGCCCGAAACGCTCGGTCCCCTGTTGAACGTCTTGCACGAGGCATCGCAGCAGTTGCCCCTGGTCTTTCCCGTGCATCCTCGGACCCGCGAGCGGATCGAGCGGTTTGGACTGGCCGACCGGCTGAACGATTCGAACGGCATCCGCCCTCTTCCGCCACTGGGTTACCTGGATTTCCTCTGTCTCACCTCGCAGGCTAGATTGATTGTTACTGACTCGGGCGGGCTTCAGGAAGAATCGACCGCACTGGGCATCCCTTGCTTGACCTGCCGCCGCAACACCGAGCGGCCGATCACGGTACAGGAGGGGACCAGCACGCTGGTGGGAAACGATCACCGGGCGCTGCGCCGCGGATTGCAGCAGGTGCTGCGAGGCGAGTATAAGCGGGGAGAGGTTCCGGGACTGTGGGACGGTCGAGCTGCCCAGCGGATTGCGGCCGTACTCGGCGGCTGACGCCGGGCACGGCAGCAAACCATCGCCTTGTCCAGCTCTTCGAAGACTCTACTCAGTCCTTGTTTTGCCGAGTATCCGGCCCACTCGCGTGATTCGAGGGTCGTCATCTATGGCTCAGACGGGGCCAATCCGGTTCTCCGCATCCACGCCCCGGCCAGAATCGCAAAACGCTGATCAAAGGGTGGTGACAATCGTGGAAGAGCCCTCTTGTGGTCAACTGGGCGTTTCAGGTCTATTGGTAAGGAACGGACAGGTGGTGCATCTTTTCCGAAGTTCGAGGCGTCGGTAGAATGCTTGGTTGACAAACATGTTTCGCCTGGCGCGGCGTCGTTCCGACAATACCGAAGGCAGCGGTGAGTTCCCTTGGACAATCAGAATCCTGCCGCCGAATCTCTGACCGCTCGGGCATCCCGCGGCGCCTTCTGGGCATTGGCGAGCAACATCGCGGTCAGCGCGGTCAGTTTTGCGGGGACCGTGGTGCTGGCTCGGCTGCTCGATCCCCGCGACTTCGGGCTGCTGGGGATGGCGGTGCTGGTGACGGGGATTGTCCAGTTGTTTGGCAGCTTGGGGCTGGGCGGCGCATTGATTCAGAAGGAAGAGGTTTCTCGCGAGGGGCTCTCGACGGTTTACTGGGTCAATTTGGCGGCGGGTGCCGCCTTGACGTTGATCTGCCTGGGGATTTCACCGCTGGCAGCTTGGTTCTTCGAAGAAGACGCTGTGCAGGGCCTCCTGGTTCTGCTGTCTTTTACGTTCTTCATCTCGTCCCTGTCCAGCATCCACACGACGATGTTGTACAAGGATCTGCGGATGAAGCAGTTGGCGGTCATCGAGATCAGCAGCCGTTTCCTGCGCGTCGCGGTCATGCTGGTGGCAGCTTGTCTGGGGATGGGGTTCTGGAGCCTTGCGATCGGCATGGTCGTCGAACGGATTCTGAAGACGGGCGGTCTGTTGCTGGTATTCCCTTGGACGCCCGCATTTCTTTTTTCCTGGGCGAAGTTTCAGACGCTGTTTCGTTACGGCAGGAATCTGTTTGGAAACAATTTCCTGACCTACCTTAACCGCAACATGGATTTTCTGATCACCGGCCGCGTTCTGGGCGTGGAGTTGCTTGGTTTTTATCAGATGGCCTACAACCTGCCGTTTCTCCTGCTGCAGTACGTTTCGGACAGCATCGGCTCGACGTCGTTTCCAGTGTTTTGCAAGTTGCAGCATGACAACCAGCGATTGGCCGGGGGGTATCTCCGGATCGTGCGTTGCATCGCGTTGGGAGCCTTTCCGGTTCTGGCCGGATTGGCGTATTGTGCGGAGGATTTCATCCACGTCGTCTACGGTGCCAGGTGGTTGCCTGCCGTCACTCCGCTTCGCATTCTATGCCTGGGTGCGGCGTTGGCGTCCATCCATTCGGTCGTCACGCCGTTGCTGAATGCCAAGGGGCGGCCGGAGATTAGCTTTCGTTGGAATGCGGTCCGGCTGCCCTTGACGGTCATCGCGATCCTGGTCGGGGCTCGGTGGTTGGGGCTTGCGGGGGTGGCTTGGGCGATGCTGGTGGTCGAGGTTGTCTCGGTGGTGCTGGTTGGGATCGCGTTGCGATTGATCGAGCAGGACCTCGGCGCCTACTTCCGCAGCTTGGTGTCCAGCACGGTCGCCTGCGCGATGATGCTCGGGGTGCTGTTGGTGTTGAACCAGCCGTTTCTTTTCGGTTCCTGGGCGCCGGTTCTCCGTCTGGTCGCCAACACGGCAGCGGGGGTGGGCGTATACACGGCGACCGTGTACTTGTTTTTCCGCGCCGATCTGATGGAACTGATGGCCTTCATGCAGCAGATGATCAGGAAGAGCCGTTGAGGGGAACAAAGAGCCATGAGAATCGCTATCGCCTCGTCGGGATTGGGCCACGTCACTCGGGGAATCGAAGCCTGGGCAGCCGATCTGGGCCAGGCCCTGCTGGAACGCGGCGAGGACGTGATCCTCTGCCAGGGCGCTGGGCAGTGCCAAGCGAGCCACCAGCGCCTGGTCCCCTGTTATACTCGAGATTCGCCGCAGGCGCATCGACTGCGCGGCTGGCTTCCCCGGTTCCTGGGCTGGCGTCTGGGGATGGGCAGTGGCTATGGTATCGAGCAGACCACGTTCACCTGGAACTTGCAGAAGGTTCTCCGCCGCGAGAAAGTGGACATCCTCCACGTCCAGGATCCGCAAGTGGCGCTGCTGATCCAGCGCTGTTGGCGTTGGGGATTGTTGCGCACCCGGCCAATCCTGGCTCACGGCACCGAGGAACCGTTGGATTTCCAACGCCGCATCGTCTACCTGCAACACCTGGCCCCCTGGCATCTGGACGAAGCTCGCAGCGCTGGGGTTTGGAAACCGACCTGGACAGCCATCCCCAATTTCATCGACACCGAGACATTCCGGCCCTCGGCTACCGGGCGCGAGGACGGCAGGCTTCGCGCCGAATTGCAGATCCCCGACCAGGCGCTGGTGGTCCTTTCGGCCGCGGCGATCAAAAGGAACCATAAGCGGGTCGACTATGTGATCGGCGAGTTTGCGGCGTTGCGAGCCAGCCGGCCCGACCTGCCGTTGTACCTGATCCTGGCTGGGGCTTGGGAGGCGGACACGGACGCATTGGTTGCCGAGGGGACCCAGCGTCTGGGCGATCGGGTGCGGTTCCTGGTCCGGTTCCCGCGTCACCGCATGGCCCAGCTCTACCGGACCGCCGACCTGTTTGTCCTGGGCAGTCTGAAGGAGATGATGCCGATCGCGATCCTGGAAGCCGCCGCCTCGGGACTGCCGTGCCTGGTCAATGCTCATCCCGTGATGCAGTGGATGGTGGGCCCCGGAGGCTTGAGCCTGGATCTCTCCGCGCCGGGAGGGCTGAGCCGAGCGTTGGAGCAACTGGGGAGCGACTCGGACCGGCGGCGACAACTGGGCCAACTGGCCCGCCAATACTGCCTGGAGCATTTCAGACGCGACCGGGTGGTCGATCAGATCCTCCAGTACTATCAGTTCGTGGCCGCGACACCACCAAGTCGAGGACAGAAGTAGAGCTATGCGAGTCAGCGTCATCATTCCCGCGTACAAGGCCGCCGGGACGATCTGCCGAACCATCGACAGCGTCCTGGCCCAAAGCCATCCAGCGCACGAGATCATCGTCGTGGACGACGGCAGCCCGGACGACCAAGCCGAGCTGATCCAGCGGACCTACGGCGACCGCGTGGTGCTGATCCGGCAACCCAACGGCCGGACGGCCAAGGCGCGGAACACGGGGATCGACCGGGCCACCGGGGATGCCATCGCGTTTGTCGACGCCGATGACTACTGGGAACCGCAGAAACTCCAGCAGCAGACCGCCATCCTGCGGCAATTCCCCGAGGTGGGCATCGTCGCCGGCGCGTACTTCTCGCAGAGCCCCGGCCAGGAGCGGATCGTGGCGCCGATGGCCGCGCGACAACGTAGCGACTGCCAGCGGGTTCTGAAGGTGCGGAAAATGCAGATCGTACGGATCGCATCCAGTATCTGGACCGGCACGGTGGCGATCCGACGAGCCGCGCTGGGCGACGAACGGTTTGTCTCGGGGCTGGAACCGGCCGAGGACCGGGACCTCTGGATCCGCATGCTCCGTCATCCTGCCTACCTGATGCCGGAACCACTGGCCACCGCCGTTCTCGAACCCGGCTCGATCTCCCGTGTCAATCTGGATGTCGATTGCGAAAACATGCTACGGGTGATCCAGCGGCAACGGGAACTGATCGGGCCGATGGGTGTGCGGCTGTGGACGTCCGAGGTGTTGTACCGCTGGGCCGCGCTCGATCCATGCCCGGATACCGCCCTGCCGCGGCTGTGGCGGTCCTTCCTGGCTTGGCCGCTACCGTACCCCTTGTACCAGGGGGGGCAACGGCTGGCACGCCTGAAACGGCTGGTCGTGCTGCTGCGGATACGCGCTCGCAAAACGGCTGGCATGCCGAAAGGAGGCAACAGCGATGAGGGCTAGGATATTGCGCCGGCGAGGCCCCCTGTGGAATGCGGCAAAACGCGTTGTACTCAGGCTGCTGACCGTCCATCTTCCGGTGAACCGGATTACCAGACCGATTTTCGTTGCCTGCTACTCGCTGCATGTGTTCGGCCGCGAAACGCTGATCTGGGGCTGTCGTTTCTTCTGGTACGAGCCCTTGTTTCGGAGTCAATGCCGTTCGATCGGCAGACGCTTTTGGATGGAGAAAATTCCCTATATTAGCGGTTCAGGAAGCATCCGAATCGGCGATGACGTGCGGTTGTCAGGAAAACCATCGTTCGCCTTCAACAATCGACATCTTGAATCGCCCGAGTTGATCATCGGCACCGGAACATTTGTCGGGCATGACTGTGCCTTTACCGCCGCGGAATCCATTCGGATTGGTGATCACTGCCTGCTGGCAGGCGGGGTCCGAATCTCCGATCAGGACGGCCATCCTTTGGACGCCGAAGCGCGACGAGCCGGCCAGACCACACCCCGGGACGAGGTGCGGCCGGTGGTCATCGGGAACGATGTTTGGATCGGGGCCCGGGCGGTGGTCCTGAAGGGAGTCACGGTCGGCGACCGGGCGGTCGTCGGCATGGGTTCCGTAGTCACCAAGGACGTACCAGCCGATTGCGTGGTGGCCGGCAACCCGGCTCGCGTCGTGAAATGGCTCGACCCGGCCACCGCGCCGGGTGCGCCGCTTGCCGCCTCGGCTGCCAACGAGCCTGCTGCCGAAGCCCGGGAGGCCGATCCCGGCGCCCCGTCGTGCTGACGGGCGGTGTCGCCTCACTTTCCCGCCTGCTTGGCAGCGGCAGGCGGTGGTCCTATAATCGCCGCCGTGGGATGAAACACGGCAAAGATCCCTTCATTCACCGTTCACAAGCGGCCCGGTCATGATGCGCATTCTCCACGTCTTCGACCATTCCCTGCCCATGCACAGTGGCTACACATTTCGCTCCGCCGCTATCCTGCGCGAGCAGCGACGTTTGGGTTGGGAGACTTTTCACGTGACCAGCGCCAAACAGCGGCAACCCGTCGCCGATTCGGAAGAGACCGTGGACGGCCTGCATTTCTTTCGCACGCCGGCGGAAACAGCGGCTTGGGCGCGCTGGCCGGTGGGGAATCAGATTGCGGTCGTCCAAGGGCTGAAGAGACGGCTGTCGAGCATCGTCCAGCAAGTCCGCCCGGATATTCTGCATGCGCATTCCCCGGCGTTGAACGGTCTGGCCGCCTTGGCGACCGCTCGACGCTTTCGCCTGCCGCTCGTATACGAAGTGCGGGCGTTTTGGGAAGATGCTGCGGCCGACCAAGGCACCAGCCGGCCGGGAGGTTTGCGGTATCGACTGACCAAGGCGCTGGAAACGCACGTCCTGCGACGCGCCTCGGCCGTGACAACCATCTGCCAGGGCTTGAAACAAGACATCATCGGACGAGGCATCCCGGCGGACAAGATCACCGTGATTCCCAACGCGGTGGACCCCAGTGCATTTTCGCCGGGTAGCCGTCCCGATCCGGATTTACAGGCCCAGTTGGGCCTGCAAGGCAGCCGAGTGCTGGGGTTCATCGGATCCTTCTTCGCCTACGAAGGCATGTCGCTGTTGCTGGACGCCCTGCCCGGACTGCTAGATCAGGCACCGGATCTCCGGGTGCTGCTGGTCGGTGGTGGCGAACAAGAAGCAAGTCTGCGCGCTCAGGCGAACCGTCTGGGTATCGGGCAAAAAGTTGTCATGGTGGGTCGTGTTCCCCATGACGTGGTTCAGCGATACTATGATCTGGTGGATTTGCTGGTGTATCCCCGATCGTCCATTCGCTTGACCGAACTGGTCACCCCGTTGAAACCGTTGGAAGCCATGGCGCAGCAACGTCTGTTCATCGCGTCGGATGTGGGCGGGCATCAGGAATTGGTCCGCGACGGGGAAACGGGGGTTCTGTTTCGCGCCGACGATATCGCCGACTTCCAGAGAAAAGCCTTGGATCTGCTGGCTCATCCCGAACGCTGGCCGTCCTTGAAGGCCAATGGCCGCCGGTTGATCGAAAACGAACGGAATTGGGGAGTTAGCGTGGACCGTTACCGACCGGTTTACGAGCGTTTGCTATCGGCCTGACCCCGCCAATGCTTCCCTCGCCAATAGCCCCGGAATAGAATGGGGGAATCAGAACCAGTCGATTCGGCTCGATCCGTGGTTGATGTTTCTGGATTCGTTCCTTACTGTTGTTCGCGGAAGCCCACTGCGTGCCATTCTTTTTCTTCTTGCTGCTGAATGCCGTCCTGTACATCCGTCCCGGGGAATTGGTGGAGAGCCTCGAGCCGCTACGACTGTACCAGTTGGCGATGTTAGGGTGTCTGGCGACAACTTACGCTGGGCTGATGTCTCAGTTCACCGGGGCATCCCTGATCGCACGTCCGATGACCGTCTGCATGCTGGGGTTCTTGGTGGCTATCGTGCTCTCCCGTCTGCAGTTCGGCGACACATGGTATGCGAGGTTCTTGGGCACGGAGTTCGGAAAAATCGTCATCTACTACGCGTTGCTGATGCACAACTTGGATACCCCGGAGCGATTCCAGCGGTTCCTGACGGCGTTGGTCTTGTTCAGTCTGTTCGCCATCAGCTTGATCTTGCTGCAATTTCACGGCATGATTGATGTCGCGGCTTTGCAGGCACTGAGCCGACGCGAGGTTGATCCCCGTACTGGGGAGATGATCGAGTTCCCTCAGTTGCAGGGGACGGGGATTTTCAGGGATCCCAACGATATTTCCCTGGTCATTGGCATCGTCATCATGGTCTGCCTCTACCGGTTGCTAAAGCCTCAAGGCGGTCCGAACCGGTTCTTTTGGTTGGTGCCAATGGTGGTGTTCCTGATGGCGTTTCTCGAGACCAAATCGCGGGGCGGTTTTCTCTCTTTGATGGTCGCCATCAACGTGTTAGCGGTGTCGCGGTTAGGAGTCAAGAAGCTGATTCCATTCTGGCTGCTAGCGGCGCCGGTGGTTTTGGTCCTGTTTGGTGGCCGGATGACACAGATCGACGTCTCGGAGGGCACGGGCCAGCATCGGATCCAGTTGTGGCGCGACGGGCTAGGGCTGATGCGCCAGTATCCACTGTTTGGCTGCGGCCATCAAATGATGCCCGAGCACTTTGGTCTGGGGGCTCACAATTCCTATGTTCAGGTGTTCACTGAATTGGGTTTTTTCGGCGGAACCTGTTTCGTTGCCCTGGTGTTCTTGGCCATCGTCCAACTGTGGCGGATGCGGAAGTATGAGCACGTGATCGAGGACGCCGAGTTTCGGCGGCTGCGACCATATTTGTTGGGGATCGTCTGTGGCTATTGTGCCGGCCAGCTTTCCTTGAGCCGGCAGAACATCGTTCCCACGTACACGGTACTGGGCATGGCGGCGGCTTATCTGGCGCAGGCAAAGTTTCCGGCGGATACCCCCAGTCCGCTTTGGAAGACGGATTCGTCGCTGATCACGCGACTGATCGGCGTCAGCCTGCTGGTCTTGGCGGGTTTGGAAATCGTTTCCCGGATCCTGGTCCGCTATGACCATTAGGGCTGGCCGTGGATCTGCCCGCCGAGTTCCGCATCGAGGATCATGCTCCAGCTTGGTCAGCGGTCGAGCTGTAGACATCCAGGCCGAAACCACGAACGATTTCCATCACGACAATCGTCTTGCTCAATGCCTATCGCGCAACTCCCTTTACCACAACACCTTGCGTCCCTACCCGACATGTCCTGTACAGCACGATCATGAGGTACTTGCTTAGTTGACAGGGTTTTGGGCAGAAGTATACAATTCACGGCAACGAGCAACGGTTGCTCACACGCTGGCTGGTCGGGCCAGCGGAACCGACGCGAAGAAGTTCGCCTGCAGTGCTGTCGCAGGCGGTACGCCGCTATTATTGACCTTGCCCGTCGACAAACCAGCAAACAGCAGAATTCAACGGCAAATCGGGATGCAGAACCGGATGAAGGATGCAGCATTTCCTCCAGAAGTCGCACGAATGACTCCCTAACCGATTGCGGTTGGCGGGTTAGAAGGGGTCGCATAGAACCTGGAACCGCGCATCACCTCTCCCAAGGTCGGCAACTCATGAAAAGCATGATTCAAATCTTCAAGCGAGCCTTTCCCCAGGCGTTTCTAAAGATCAAGAGCCTGTTGGGGCGGCTGTATCTTGATGAGATCAACCGGATGATCTTTGATGAGTTCGATGGACGCGTAGCCGACGGGCCGTTTTTCGGGATGCGTTACATTGAGAAGTCCAACGGCAGTAGCCTCTCCCCGAAGATTCTGGGTTCGTATGAGAAAGAATTGCACACGGTCTTGCGGACGGTTTTACGAACCCCGTATGAGGCGATTCTCGATATCGGGGCTGCTGAGGGATACTACGCGGTCGGGTTTGCCCTGAAACACGTGAATGCTCACGTGTTTGCGTACGATATAGATCCCGACGCGAGGGCTAATCTCTCGGAACTCTCGTCGCTGAATGCCGTCGCGAATCGTGTAACAATTGGCAGTGAATGCAATGCCGAGATTCTGGAGTGTTTCGCTGCCAAACGATGTCTGGTGTTTTGTGATATTGGAGGATTTGAATAAGAATTGCTTGATCCGGAGGTTGCCCCTTCACTGGCTAGGCACGACATCATCGTCGAAATCCATGACGAGCCTGGCCGGAGCCGTGTTCACGACATAATGGTCGAGCGTTTTTCTGACACACATGAGACAAAATTTATTCGCATGCACCCCCGGAATCTCTCGGATTGCGCTCATTTGCGATCCGTTCGGTCGCCGCAATCGGTTAATGGCGCTGAACGAGAACCGGACGCGATGCACTGAATGGGGGGTGCTTAGGTCGCTTTTACGCTCGTGAATGATGGTTCTCTCTTCTTGCATCTGCAGGAAGTGAGAAGCTTGCAGGGTGCTCTCTCGCAATAGCGTTTGTATCGGTTGTTTGTGGCGTGAGCAAGCTTCATGAGGCATGTGGCTGTAGGCGCATGGCAGGACGATGCGGAGAGTTATTCGGCTAACCGACATGCTGTGAACCTGGATGGCTTGGTGAACCGTGTAGGGTATCGTGATTCTTTGAGCAAGGGGGGAGACATGGGCATCGCTTTCTTCTGCAATTCGACTTGTATTGGCGGGGCAGATTTGTACATGCTTCAGCTCCTGCAAGAGCTGGATAATCATGGCGTGGCGGTTACGCTCTTGTTGAAGGACTCCCATCCGTTTGCACCTTATTTGCAAGGGTTGCGGAATGTGCGGGTTTATGCAAAAAGCAGAAGCGCCTTGGGTGAAGCGGAAAGCGTAGAGCTGAGACCAGCACAGCCAGCTTGCGAGCAACAGGCTGAAGCTTTCGACAGCAATGAGCGAAGCGAATGGAACAGTACAAATGGCGTCGGGGAAGGAGGCCGCAGACCACAGGCTCAAGTATATGTGAAACAGGAGCCCACCACTGATCTGAATAAGCAAGCCATTGTTCCGCAGTTCTTGTGCGTGCGGATCATCATGGGGGAGTTGCGAGAGGCATGGCGATGGTCGCGAGTAATGCGGCGTGAGAAATTTGATATTGTTCATTCGTTCGAGGGAGGGTCGGACCCCGGTATCATCGCGGCGGCGCTAGCGAGGGTTCCACATAGGGCTGCTTCATATTGCGTGCTGCCGACGCTGCCGGTTGATGCGCGCCCCGGGGATTTCGGACGACGTATTTTGGAGTGGATTTCTGCCTGGTGTGCGCATGTAGCGATTACAAAGAGCCGAAGCGCCAAGGCAGACTGGATGAGACGGTTGCCCCGATCCCGGCGCTGGATGCGGGTGATTTATAACGGAATGCGGGTGGAATCGCTCGTTCCCCCTCCGAAAGACCGGCTGCAGGCGTTGCGGCGGGACTTCGATTGCGAGGGGCGGCCGGTCATTGGCATGACGGCCCGGTTGCATCCAATGAAAGGGCATGCATTCCTAATTGAGGCGATACCGTCAATACTGAAGTCCGTGCCGGATGCAGTTCTTCTGCTGGTCGGGGATGGTGAACTGCAGGAGGATTTGCAGGCGCATTGCCGTCGACTGGGCGTGGCGGACGCAGTCCGCTTTGCCGGATTCCGCCGGGATGTGTTGGACCTGACCTGGCTTTATGATGTCGCGGTCCTGCCGTCTGTTGCATATGAAACGTTTGGCTGGGCCGTTCTGGAGGCGATGGCATGCGGAAAGCCGGTGGTGGTGAGCGATTTCGACGGATTGCCGGAAGTCGTGGAGGACGGGGTCACGGGAACGGTGGTGCCGCCCCGCGACAGTCCGGCCTTGGCGGAGGCGATAGCTTTGTTGCTGCGGGATCCGGGGGTGAGGGATCAATACGGTAGGGCAGGGCGGAAGCGGGTGGCGGAGCGTTTTTCTTATGATCGGATGATTGCGGAGCATTGGTTGGCGTGGGGACTGGGTAAAGTCACCAATTAGCCTGGAAATCGCGTTCCTTTTCCGGCATCTTCGATTGAGGCTTGACTGGTTTCGTAATGTCGATGGTATGGATCCAGAGAAAGAGTGCAAGACAAGAACATTTTTTGTCGTGGATACGAACATAACTGAATTATGCAGTCAAATCCGTCTATTAAACTGTTGGCATCGTAATGAAACCAGAGTCTGCGAAGACGGCAGTGGCACGCGCAATACCAATAGCAGTTCCGATATGTGCGATGCTTTGTGTCTTTCTCTTCATCGTATCTCGTGGACACGTTGTGATAAACCGCTACACTGATGCCACATGGCATATGGCTGTAGCAGACGAGTTTGCTTGTACCGGTGCCTTCGGAAAATACCCGTTCATTCCCGATGCTCCTGCTTTTGCCCAATTCGGGCTGTGGGATTTTCTCAATGGACTCACTCAGCGGGTGATGGAACTGCAACCCGAACGTGTATTTGTTGTGTCAAACGGATTGACTGCCGCATTATTCCTGTTGGCATCCTACTTGGCTGGTGTTCTTGCAACACGTCGTGCGACTTGCGGAGTGTTGTCGCTAGTTACTATTAGCGCGACACTCGCTATGGGGGAAACTACTATTGTACGAGCAGGTTGGCCATTCGCTTTGGCAACTTGCCTCGTGTTCTTGTTGCTCGCTTCACTGCGCCTCTTCTTGGAACAAGCCTCGTTATTCCTGTCGAATCGAAGAGGTTCCGTGATTCGATATCCCGTTGCCTTATGCATAAATGCGTGCGCCATTGGCGTGCTCACCGGAGTAATATTCTCGCTGCATGCATTCGTCGGCTTATTCGGCGCTCTGGCAGTTATCCTGATCCTCCTGCCATATGTGGCCCTGTGGCATCGTAGTTTCGGTCGTGTGATCGTGCTTGCCGCCCTCATGACAATCAGCTTCCTCGCGGTCTCGTCTCCGTGGCTAGTCATGCACATCTCACTACGTGGAGTTCTTGCAGAGCGTAATTACCATCACTATTCTGCGAGTCCTCCAGAGTTTGGAACTATCAACACACTAGCACTATGTGTGCTTGCAGGCATGCTAGTTCATATCAGGAGGATCAATGGGTCCTGCATGCAGCGTCTAACATATATTCTGAGCGTCACAGCCTTGATTTCGACATTCTTGGCCTTTCCAGCGGTGAACAGGTTCGTTGCTCAGTTCACAAGCGCGTTCATGGCTGAACGAGTGCTTTCATTCTTTCCGTCTGGCCTCTTGATTGCATCAGTCCCGGCCTATGTTGCAGCAATCGGTCTCAGATCTATTGCCAGACGCTTGGTTTCGTGCGGTGTCGTCCTCGCCTTTGCGCTGGTCATCGCGCCTCTATCGTTTCGCGAAGCGAAGAATTGTTTCTACATGTGGCGCACGGAGGACTACGATAGCCACGAGTATGGAGACCTGCTTCGAATGCGACATCTTGGCCTCGAAAAGCAGACTATTCTGAGCGATCCTTTCACATCATACTTCTCTCGCCGTTTCCTCAAGACCTATGCTGTTACTGTGCCACCAGGGCATGCGTCCCCGTCGATTGATTATAGCACTCGTGATGCCATCTGGAAGAACGCGCTGCAGGAACCGAGAGAGGCAACGCAGTCGATTCCGTTTGATTACGTTCTCTTCAACAAGAGACCGCGCGCCGCGGGGGGGGCTCTCGATTCCAGCATGATTCAACATGCCGTCTCCAACTGGTCCGCCCTAGCGTTCCTCGTCTTTGAGAATGACGCATTCGCGCTTTTTCGGGTGGCTCAGGGTGGAGTTCACAGAGACTTAACACAAGATGGGGAAGCTGCAGTCCCAACAATGCCTCTCACTCCTACAAAATGACTCGCGCACAGGCCGCCATTTCGAGGGTGAAGGCCGTTCGTTGGGCCGCCTTGTCTTCGGGCAGATGCGCTGGGTGATGAAGAAATTGACCCCGATCTTGATCGTGTCGAGGTACAAGTGACGTGTCCTCACGGCAAGTGTGCAAAATCCGACAAAGGGCTACAATGGGTGGCTGGCTATGGTCGCGGGATCGATCGGCGGGGACGGACAGCGCGGTTCGATGCATAAGACAGGTTGATAGTGGCCGACACGACTTGATACATCACGGTCGTCAGATGGGAGGAAGGCTTTTTGAGCAGTAGAGACGGGGCAAGATGCAGATTCCAGGAAAGAAAGCTCCGCGGGAATTTGGGCAAATTACTCGCTTCATGTACAATCAACTGTGAATTCCGGCACCAGTTAGATAGCGGGCAACGGTTGCTCGCACGATGGCTGCTGGCTGATCAGGCCGGCAGCACCGAGGCGACGAAGGTCGCCAAGAGTGCAGAGGATTGATTATGACTGATATTAACACCCCTTGTTGGCATCTGCCTCTTGCTAAAGAGGTGACAATCGTCATTGCCACGGCAGATCGGGTCGGCATGGTGAATGATTGCATTCGGGATTTTTCTCCGCTCATCCCGCGCGATGTTGAGTTGCTTGTCGTTGATGCCGGCGTGGGGGAACGGGTCGATGAAGCTGTAATCAAGGAGTTTTGGGGGAACTCAAGGGTTTTGCGTTCGCCGAGGCGCAACCTGTGTTTGCAGCGTAACATGGCGACGGCGGCCGCCAGGGGCAACTTTCTGTGTTTTGTTGATGACGATGCGGCCATTCAGCCAGGGTGGTGGCCCTCGATTATAAGGCCGTTTAAGGATCCTCAAGTTGGAGCGGTGGCAGGGGCCGTCTGGTCTTCATTACCACCCGTGTTGTCTGATAAACCGTCTGGTTATGTGACCCGCATTGGGACGTCTGTACCCTGCAACAATAGGGGCGCAGGGCACCCTAAATACCTTGATTATGGCGTTGGGGCCAACACTGCATATCGTCGACAAACGTTGCTGGAATTGGGTGGCTTTGCCGAAATATTCGGGATTTATGACGAGGACATCGATTTCGGGTTGCGCATGAAGACGTCAGGTTGGAAGTTGGTCTATGCGCATGATGCACCGGTGTATCATCATCAGGGACGGGTGAGACCGCGGGTGATGACGAAACAGAAGCAGTTTTTGCTAGGACGTAACCGGGCATTGCTTCTTCATCGGAATTACGGGTTCTTTAGCAGGCTTTTGTCGGCCCTGATGGTGTTGCCCCTGATTCGGCTATGGCGTGCGTTTTGTGAGACGGTGCAGTTTGGATGGACGAGGTTTGGGCACGTAGCCGCTTATTGGGCCGGTATGTGCAAAGGGGTTTGGGAGGGACGACGGGATCGTGGTGCTTAAGGATGCGGGGAATTCCAATTCCGCTGTTTGATATCGTAACATGGTGCATGAAAGGAGTTGCAATCTCACCGGTCGGGGTTTAAGATACCTATCCGTTCAGTCAGTCAATTAGGGTGGATTTATTGCCCGAACGCGGAGTCGCGTCATGAGGATCTATCTGACCGTCGATGTGGAAACCTATACGGGGGACTATGGCCTTGATGTCTATGGCCGCCACGAAGGCCTGGATTGGTTGCTTGCATTGTTACGGAGGCAGGGGGTACCGGCAACGTTCTTTGTCGAGGCCATGGGAGGCGAGCGGTGGGGACGGGAGGGAATCCAAGGGCTGCGCGGGAGCATTGAAGACGCGGGCGGATCGGTGCAACTCCATGTTCATCCCGAAGTCCTAGCGGCGGACGCGCCCTGTGGGATGTTTCATTACGATCAGCAGCAGCAGCGCGATATGCTGGCGCGGGGGATCGATGTATTGAAGGGCTGCGGCGTCAAGGAGTTGACCGCGTTTCGCGCGGGCGACCTGGCGGCCGACATGAACACGCTCGATGCCATGCGCGACGTCGGGTTGTGCGTGGGTTCGAACCGGGACCTGGACGCGAAGTCGTCGATTCAGAGCCGTGTTAACGGCTGCTTCCCGATTGCCAACGATGTCTCGACCCGGGATGGTGTAACCGACTATCCCGTGACCGCCTGTCTGAGCCCGTTCCCCTGGCTGGACGGTACTTACCGGCACATGCAGATCACAGCCATGAGTTGTGGCGAAATGTGCGGCGCATTGCGGGCTATGGCGCGGGCGGGGTATCGAAGCGCGGTGGTGTTGACGCATCCCACTGAGTTCTTTGTGCGCAGAGGCTCGGCTTGTCTTCCGAACGCGAAGAACCGGCGGCGTATCGAGCAGCTCATCGAGTTCCTTGGCCGCCGGGAGGACATGGCCTGGGGCGTGCTCGATCGGATGGATGCCGAAGAACACCACGAGTCGCCGGCGCAACCCCTGGCGATTCGTCTCAACAGGTTCCATTCGCTGGTTCGGGTTGTGGAACAGGCGAGGGCACGGTTGGTAGGATGAAAGATACCGCGGTGAGCGTTTGGACGGCGGATCCGAATCGGGTGCCGGAAGAGTACTTGAGTCAATGGGATACCCTGGCCGCGGCAGCGGAAAGCCCGGCAACCCGGTTGACGGGTTCGTTCGATTGGTTCCGACTCATGACCGCGGCCACGGGCGCCGGCGCGCTGGTGGCCGGCCTGGAGTCTGATGGCGCCGTTTCTGTTGTGATGCCGTGCTATTCGCGACCCGATGCGATCCTTTATCGCGTCCTGGGTCGCACATTGGGCCGCCGCCAGCTTCTGACCCAGCATGTCTGCGGTGGCGATTTGCTGGTCCGCGAGCGCTGCGATGCCGGTGGTCTCGGGGCACTCTGGCAAGCAGTGTTTGCGGGGCACGCGGGCACGGAAGCCATCCGATTCAGCCGCCTGGCCGCCGTCCATCTGCCCCTCTTGCGAGAAAGCGTGAGACACGTGAAGGGGGCGGCCTTGTATGTCGCCGGCGCGCTGCCGCACTATTTCCTGCGACTGCCGGTTGATCGGCAAGCATACCTGGCGATACGGTCGCACGATTCGTGGCGGCGATTGGAACGCTACGAACGGCGCCTGGCTCGCGAGGCGGGCTCGCTGCGACTGCTGGAATTGACCAAGGAGACGGACTGGTTACCTTGCAAGGACGCGATTCACGATCTGATGGATCGGGCATGGCAGGCGGCGGCGCTCGGCCATCGCCTTGATCTGGATGCGCAATCCCATGCCGCGAGGCATGGTCTTCTACGCAGTTTCGCGATCTTTGCTGGCGAGCAGGTCATCGCCTTCCAACTGGCCTACCAGGGTAAGGGTGTGCTGCTCTTGCAGCAGACCGGGTACGATCAAGCCTGGGCGAAGTATGGCCCCGGGACCATTCTGCAGCATCGCATGATGCTCCGGCTCCTGGACCACGATCCGCCCAAGTTCCTGGATTTCGGAGTTGGCGAGGCGCCCTACAAGCAGCACATGAGCAATACCTACGTACCGGTGCTGTCAGTTCTGATTCTGCGAAACGGCCGTGCATGGAAGGGACCGGTTCTGCTGGCAAACGGCCTGCGCCATCTGGACGGCATGCTGCGTCGCATCATCAAGCGGTTTGGCTGGCGACCGCACCGGCGCACTTCTCGGGGAGGGAACATCTAGGTGAGGCGAGGCTGGCAAAGGATCGGATTGGTCGGCCGGGAGGCCTTGGCATTGTTGCGCGAACGCGGGCTGCGGGCGGCTTGGCGCACGATCCGGCGGCGTGCCTTCGACTGGTCGAAGTCGCTGTTGTTCGTCCGCGTCCCGCGAGAGGGTGATGGCGAGGGGCCGTGGTCTGAAGAATGGGAGTTCCTGGTTTACGAGCCTGGGCAACGAACGGCTTGCTTGTGCGTCCTGGAAGCGCTGGGCGTCTCCGATGAGCTGGGTAATTTCGATCGCGGCGCGGTTTGCGTGGTGGCGCGGGATGCCTCAGGTACGCCGGTCGGTTCCGGCTGGGATTTCGGGTACAGCCGTCTTTTGGAGAGACTGAGTTATCCGTCGGATGCCATCTATCTTGGCGGTTTCTTCGTGCCGGAAAGCCGGCGCGGCCAGGGGATTTACCCCGCATTACTGCGTTACATGGTAACCCGTCGCGGCGGCGAGCGGTTGGCGGTTGCGCAGACGTCGCTGCACAATCTCGGTTCGCAGCGGGGACTTGAGAAAGCGGGGTTTGTTTGCCGCGGCCGGCTGTGCTTGGGAATCCTGGCCGGTGTCATCGTGATTTTCCGGATGGATGGTGCCAGCGATAGAATGTAGATTGTGGAATCGACCTGTGGTGTTATCGCCTTAGGCAACTGATGTTCTCAGAAGCCGAATTCTTGTTGTCTCTGTTTGCGCTGTTTGCGTACGGATGCCTCCTGTCATGCCTCAAAAAACGTCTGCATCAAGCAGGCGTCTCCAAGCCACAGGGGTGCCTGAATCCCCATCGTTGCATTGCCCGGCCATTACCCCACGGTTGGAAGAATCGACAAAGCGTGTCGCTCTTGACGCCTGAAGGCCCTAGAGACCAGGTTGGTTGCCCTGCCGGCAAGCCGGGGCATCGCGCAAGGAGAGATCGCGTTGTGCCTTGCGTTGTTGACAGGGTTTTCGTCGCAGGTACAATCCACTCTCGCGGATACGGGTAACGCTTCCTCGCACGCTGACTCGTTAGGCCGGTGGAACCGATGCAACGAAGTTCGCGGGAAACGCAATCAAGGGGCTAAACATGAAAGATGCACCGCCGACAGGCCCCTATTCCCTTGGTTCTTCTCCAGATCCCGAGCATGTCGCGGGAGCGTCTGCCAGCCGGACTGGACAGCGTCCGACGGTAACGGGCATCGTCTGTACGCGGAACGAAGCGGGAGGCATCGCCCGGGTGGTGGAAGCGTTGCGTCCACACGTCGACGAAGTGTTGGTCGTGGACGGCCAGTCGACCGACGACACCGTCCGTCTGGCCGAGGCGACTGGGGCCCGGGTGGTCCAGGACAACGGCCGAGGCAAGGGCGATGCTTACCAGGTCGGCATCCGGGAAGCGACCGGTGGAATCCTAGTCTTCATTGATGCCGATGGCTCGCACGAACCCGCGGACATCGCCAAGTTGATCGCGCCCATTGTGGAAGGCCGGGCGGAGTTGGTGATTGCATCGCGGCATCGCGGTGGCAGCGATGAGTGGGAAGGCGATCTGGACACTTGGATGCGCGCCATCGGCAGCGGGTTCCTGAGCGTGGTCATCAATGCCCGCTGGAAGTCCCGGCTGACCGATGTCCTGAACGGATTCCGGGCGGCCAAGACCGAAACAGCGCGTCAAGTTCCTCTGCGGGCGGTCGACTTCGACATCGAGCAGCACATGATCGTGCAGTTCCTGAAATATGGCCACCGGGTGATCGAGGTTGGATCGCACGAGTATTGCCGCGCCTGGGGCTCGTCGAAACTGCCTACGTTCCGTAAGGCTCATCTATTTTTTTGGCGGCTGTTCTTAGACTTGGTCTCCCGAAAGTAGAGGTCTTCCATGGACGCCCAGGTTTCAGGCTCCCAGGATTTCTCGAAGTATTACGACGGATTTCTTGGGGGCAGGTTCTTCCGGTGGCTCGATGGGGCAAAGCGGCGGGTGCTGCGGAAACACCTGGCAGCCTTGCCGCCGACAGCCGAAGTTCTGGATCTGGGATGTGGTCTGGCGTCCGTGACGGGAACACTGGTCAAGGATTATCCTCAATTGCGGTTGACCGCCGCGGATCACGACGCTAGGTCGTTGGGCTGGGTCCGTGAGACCGGGCTGAACACGCAACTTCTGGATTTCGATCAGCCGTTGCCCTTCGCGGACAACCGATTCGATGCCGTTCTGATGATTGATTCCATCGAGCACGTCGCGTCGAGAGAAGGTGTGCTGCGCGAAGTCACACGGATTCTGCGTTCCGAGGGCAGCCTGGTGGTTTTCACGCCGCCTTACGATACGCTGGCGTGGCTGGTTGGTGAGAAATGCCATCGTCTCTTGACGCGGCGGAACGCAGGTCATATTTCTCCCTTCACCCGCGAATCGCTCGCCTGGGTGCTTGACCGCTGGTTCGTGCAGACCCGCGTGTTCTACCTGAACTTGGGCCTCACCCTGTGTGGAATCGGGGGCTCGAAGCGTTGCGGAGCCCGAAATGACTGGTGAACTCGATGATTTGCGGTGGACGAAGGCCGTGGATTGGCGCGATCTTGGTGTGATCTTCCTGTTGGCCACAAGCCTGCGTTTGGTCTACGTGGTATGTGTCCAGTTCATGGGGTTCTCTCAATTCAGCGATGCGTTGTACATGCATCAACTGGCTGGTTCCTTGGCTGCCGGCGAGGGATTCACAATCAACGGCCAGCGCATTTTCAATCAATCGGTCGGGTACCCGGCTTTCATTGCCGTCTTCTATGCGTTTTTCGGGGTGAGGGTCGAAGTCGCGTTGGTGCTGAACAGCTTGTTGGGAGGCGTTTCGGCAGCGCTGGTGTACCAGTTGGCTTGCACGTACCATTCGGCCGCCGAAGGCGCGGGGATAGCGGCTCGCCGATTCGGCTGGTGCGTGGCGGGACTGGCCATCGTCTATCCTGACTCGTGGATGTACAGCGGCCTGACCACGTCGGAGAATCTGCTGGTTCCGCTCCTGCTGGGGATGGTGTTGGTCCATTCCCGGCGAGCGAGGGTGGGCGACGTCGCAGGCCGGGCCGCCTTTTCAATCGGCCTGATCATCGGGGCGCTGGCGGCGTTGGCGGCGCTGGTCAAGGCCAACATGCTGATCTACTGCCTGCTGTTGCCGATCGAGTGGATGGTGTCCGGCAGACGATGGCTGCTGCTCACGCTCGGGGCCGTTGTGGCCGGAGTGCTGTTGCTGGTTCCCTGGACCGTACTCAACTACCGGGCCTCCGGGGGACACATCATCCCGTTCGCTGCCATCGCCGGGACGGTGTTTCTGGACGGGACGAACCCCGAGGCTCGCGGAAAACCGACCGACCTGTATCGGCTGGACATCGAAAAAGACGGGAAATACTCGGAAATTGAACTCAACCGGCTCCGCTTCCAAAAAGGGCTGGCCTATGTAAAGGAGAATCCGGCCGCCTATGGCAGGCTGCTGGCACTCAAGCTGCTTCACGGTTTGTCGCCGGCGAGGGATTATGCCTACGAGTATGGGGGGCAGTTCCGGCTGTTCATTCCCTGGCTCAGCCGCTGGCTGCCGACGGCTTACAACGCATTCCTGCTGGCGGGCATCCTGGTCTTCTTGGTGCTGGGAAATCGCCAGTCTGGGATCTGGCGGAACGGCTTCTCTCTTTTTGCGAGCGCGCTACTCCTGCAAATGATCTTCATGGCCTATCCGCGTTACCGATTTCCCTTTTTGTTTGTCCTTATTCCCAACAGCGTGCTGGGTTGGTGGTTGATCGGAACTCGATTCCGGCGTACCCTATCCCGCTTTGCGTCCTTCCTGACGGCGCGATGACCTCCCGAATCCCTGTGCTCGAAGCGGAACTCCATGCGCATTTTGACTATCAGTAACCTGTTCCCCCGTCCTGACCAACCGTTTCGAGGGATGTACAACCTGCGTTTGTTCACCGCGTTGCAGGCACTGGGACATGAAGTGCTGCATTTGTGTTTGGTGCCGGTCTCCAATCCCCTGCGTTTCGAGGGGGTAAGGCGATGGCGAGCGCCGGACCGGGTGACGTTTCCGACTTGCTATGCCCCGTACTGGCACGTGCCAGTGGTGGGACGTTCTACGGCATGGCGGATGTGCCAGACAAGCTTGCAGCACTTCAGCAGCATGGCGTCCGATTTCAGGCCCGACGTTCTATTCGGTTCTTGGCTCTATCCCGACGGTGTCGCGGCCGGCGCCTGGGCGCGGTCACTGGGGGTGCCTTATGGGTTGATGGTGCTTGGCAGCGATACCTTCCATTTGAACTCGGGCAGGGAAGCCCGAATTGTTCGAGCATGCGGCCAAGCCGCGGCCGTGATCTGCGTAGCCGAGGCATTGAGGAACCGACTCGTCGAGGCTGGCGTGGCTGCCCAGCGACTGCACGTCGTTCCCAATGGAGTGGACACCAGCCTGTTCCATTTCCGTTCTCGCGAAGATGCTATCGCCCGACTGTCCCAAACTGCCGCGAGCCCCCCTGATTTCAGCAAGATGACTGTCCTGTTTGTTGGGAATCTCGTGCCGATTAAGGGGCCGGATCGGATGCTGGACGCCTGGCTGCAGATCGTGGGCAAACGGCCTGACGCGGGGTATCGGTTGGTATTCCTCGGGGATGGGCCGATGCGGCGTAGGTTGCAGCGGCAGGTACAGCGGCAGGGCATAGGGGATTGTGTCTGTTTTCTTGGTTCTCGGCCTCCGGAGGAGGTGGCATGGTGGATGAACGCGGCGGAGATGCTGTGCCTGACCAGCCACTCCGAAGGCATGCCGAACGTCGTGCTGGAGGCATTAGCGTCCGGATTGCCGGTGGTGGCGACGGACGTGGGCGGGGTGCGGCAGATGCTGCACGACGAGCCTGCGGGCCGTGTCATAGAGCGGCAGGCCACCACGGCGGAATTGGCCCAATCCGTACTGGAATGTTTGCAGCGCCCCGTGGATCGCGCGCTGGTCGCGAAGCGGAATGCGGAGCGCGCCTCGTGGCGGAACGGTGCCGAGCAGATCGTGCGGCACCTGCTTGGACCGCCGAACGAGCCTGTTTGACGGATTCGCTGTTTTTCTGGGTGGAGGCGCCAGTCCCGGATCTGCCGACACTTGCTTTCAGGACGAGCCGGTTGACTTGACGACAGGGGCGGCTTGGTGTAAAGTCGCGACTCGAGGCCAAGTTCCGTGGTCTTGGACACGATCTGGACGCTCCGTTATTTGTCGTCGGCCCCAGCATCTCCGGAGGCTTACATGATCCGAATTTTCTCCCGGTCCCCGGTGCCTGTGGTCGAGCCCGTCGGCGTCGCGCACGTGGCATTCAGCTTGCGGACAGGCGGGATGGAGCGGTTATTGGTCGAGTTTGCGCGGCGTGCGGATCAGCGGCGTTTTCGGCTGCATTTTTTTTGCCTGACTGATCGGGGCCGTCCTGCCGATGACATCGAGGCGTCCGATTGGCCCGTGCATTGCCTGTCCAAACCGCCGGGCTTCCGTTGGTCGGCTGTGCGGCGGATGGCGGCGGGGCTGCGGGAGCACGGGATTCACGTGGTGCACACGCACAATACGGGCGCCATGATCTATGGGATTCTTGCGGCCAAGTTGGCCGGTATCCGGGCCGTGATTCATACCGGGCACGGCCAGTCGCTCGGGACCAGTTGCCGACAGCGATGGGCGTTCGCTGTCGCGTCGCGCTGTTACGACCGCGTGGTGAGCGTGTCGCAAGACGTGGCGCAGCAATTCCTCCGTCAGGGCGCGCCGTCGGCGCGGGTGCGGACGATCCAGAACGGGATCGACCTGAACCGCTTCGGCTTCTTCGGGAGTTGCCCGGGCGGCCCCGCGGTCCTGGTGGCTCGGTTAGCTCCCGAAAAAGATCTTCCCACGTTACTGCAGGCCGTTGCGCTGCTCGTGCATCGCCAGCCCGCCTTTCGGCTGCAAGTGGCTGGAGACGGTCCCTGCATGCAGGAGACGCAGCAGGCCATCCAGCAATTGGGACTGGGCGAACACGTTCAGCTACTGGGCGAGTGCAGCGACATTCCGGGACTGTTGCGGCGTGCGTCGCTGTTTGTCCTGTCGTCGCGCACCGAGGGCATCCCGCTAACGTTGCTTGAGGCGATGGCTTGCGGCCTGCCGGTCGTTGCGACGCGGGTCGGTGGCAACGTCGAGGTCGTCCAGGACGGTCAGACCGGCTGGCTGGTTCCCTCGGGCGATGCCCCGCAGTTAGCCGCTGCGATCGAACGCGTCTGGAGCGACCCGGAAGCATCCCGCCGGCTTGGCCAAGCCGGCCGCGAGCGGGTCGTCCAGCGTTTCGACGTGCAGCGCATGATCCAGAGCTACGAGGACCTGTACCGCGAAGTGCTCGAGGAACGCGGCCTCCAGATCCGGAGTACCTGGCGGGATGAATCGGCATCCGTCCCCGGGGCATTGTCTTCGGAGCACCCCGAAATCCAACCGGGCGACGCAAACCCCTCTTCTAGAGTTTGGCTAGACCGAGAGTAGGTCAAGACCGAGAATTTCCGGGTTTTTCGGGATTCCCCACGGCCGTGGCATCGAAACATGGTGCCACGTTATGCTTCTGTTACTTGGCAGTGCATGGAGCTATTTGATACTCTTATGGTGGCAACAATGAGCCAGTGAGGAGGCCGCCATGTTTTTCCGCCAGAAACGATCCGGCCCCCAGGTGTACCTCCAGATCGTCGAGAACCAGTGGATCAAAGGACGTAGTCAGCAACGCGTCATTGCCACGGTGGGACGTCTGGCTCAACTCCAACAGAGCGGGCAACTCGACGGCTTGCTGGAGTCGGGAGCCAAGTTCGCTGAAGCGGCTTTGGTGCTCACGGCACATCGGGAGGGCCGAGGCCCATCGCTCCGTCACCGGCGGATCGGGCCGGCTCTGGTCTTCGGCTTCCGTTCGCTAAGGGCAATCCAATAGCGTCGGTTGGCGGCGAGTTGGCGGGCCGTGAGCCTCTCGCGCTTGATCCAGGAGTAGACGACAATCGAGTTTCGGCTTTCGACTGGGCCGCTCTGCCCACGGAGTAGCGAAGCAGGTACAAACCCATATCCGCGGCGATTATCGGCAATGCGTCGACATGGACCTGTCGAAGTTTTCTGGGAAGGACGCACACCTTGCCACATGGATTGCTAGAATAAACGCTGATTTCTTCCGCGGTGTTGTCGTAACGTGGACTCTCCGCCGCTTGAGCGAAGTGGATTTCGCCCTGCGAGGCTGGTTGCCGACAGCCCCGAACCTTAGATCCTCGAGACAGAACCCCATGGCAACGGAAACCCGACGCGTCTTGTTGGTTGCCTACCAGTTTCCTCCGGTGGGAGGCGCGGGGGTCCAGCGGGTGGCGAAATTCACCAAGTACCTGCCCGAACACGGCTGGGAAGTGTCCGTGCTGACCGTCAGCAATCCTTCGGTACCGGTGGTCGATCACAGCCTGGTCGAAGAGATTCCTCCGCAGACCATCATCCGGCTCGCCAAGTCGCTGGAGCCGGAGTGCCCGGCAAGACATTCGAGTACCTGGCCACGGGCCGCGAGATCCTGGCCATCTCGCCCGCGGGCGAGATGCAGGACGTGCTGGGCGGATTTGCGGGCGTCACCTCGTTTTCGCCACAGGATGTCGCGGGCATCTGCCAGCATCTCGCCCGGCGGCTCGCCCACCCCGCAACCGCGACTGGGCATGCTCGACCATTGGAACGTTTCGACCGCCGCCACCAGACCGGTCAGCTGGCCGACATTCTGGATCAAGTTTCCACCGCGCGCGGCGCGCGAGCCGCGTTGGCCGCTGAACCGCCCGCATAACCTTTACCGCCAGAACACGCGATAGTCCTGCAAGAAGCCTTGAAAGGAACGACCATGCAGACCACGTTGCAAGCGATCTTCTGGATCTCCGCACTGCTGGTTGCCTACGCCTATGTCGGCTACCCCCTGACGATTTATGTCATTTCTCGACTGTTGGGCCGCCAGCGGCAGCCGCTGGATTGTGACGAGCAACAACTCCCGCACGTGAGCCTGCTGATCGCCGCCTATAACGAAAGCAGCGTGATTGCGGAACGGATCGAAAACGCCCTGGCGATGGACTATCCGCGGGAGAAACTGGAGATCGTCGTCGCCTCGGACGGCAGCAGCGACGGCACCAACGAGATCGTAGCACGCTATGCGGATCGCGGCGTGGTGCTGTTGGCCTTTCCGGAACGTCGCGGCAAGTCGGTGGTGCTGAACGATGCGGTCAGTCGCTTGCGGGGCGAGCTGATGATGCTGTCCGACGCCAATACCATGATGGACCCACAAGCCACGCGGCGACTGGTCCGCTGGTTTTCCGACCCCGCGATCGGCGCCGTCTGCGGCTGGTTGGCGTTGTACGATACCCACACTGGCCGCAATGCCGACAGCGTCTACTGGCGTTATGAGAACTTCCTCAAACGCTGCGAGGGCCGCTTGGACGCGGTGTTGGGCGCCAACGGCGCGATCTACGCGATGCGGCGGGAATTGTTCCAGCCCATTCCGGCCGACACGCTGGTCGACGATTTCACCATCCCGCTGTTGGCCAAACTGCATTCCGGCTGCCGCATCGTCTACGACAAGGAGGCGGTGGCCGTCGAGGAGACCGCTCCGGACATGCAAGCCGAGTTTCGCCGACGAGCGAGGATCGGAGCCGGTGGTTTTCAGGCCATCGCCCGGCTGTGGCCTCTGATGCATCCCCGCTTCGGCTGGACCGCGTTCGCCTTTTTCTCGCACAAAGTCCTCCGTTGGTGGTCGCCGTTCTTCCTGCTGGCGATGCTGCTGAGCAACCTGCTGTTGGTAACGGCCCCCCTGTACCAGGTGCTGCTGCTGGGCCAATTGGCCTTTTATGGGCTGGCGGCCGTGGGCAACTGGGTCGTGCTGCCAGGCTGGCCCGGTCGTCTGTTGCGACTGCCGGCGTTGTTCACGATCGTCAACTTGGCGCTGCTGGTAGGCTTCGTGCGGTGGCTGCGCCGTCCACAGAGCGGGGTCTGGGTCCGGACGCCGCGCGCAGCTTGACCTCCGGATCTCGCCAAGTACAGGAGCTTGATTGTGTTATTGCGTGGAATGCAACCTGGCCAATGGGCCCAGCTGATCGGGAACAGTTGCCGCAGGGTCGCCAGCGGTTCCCAGCATGTGTTCCTGTGCGTCGCGGACCATTACGAACCGGATTGGGGCAGCGCGGACGAGGACGTGCGGATCGAGCGGGTCGAGCGTTGGGTGCGCGACTATCCGCCATCCGTCGCAGGACTGGAAGATAGCCTGGGACGCCCGCCGCAACACACGTTCTTCTTCCCGTTGGAAGAGTATCGGCCACGGCTGCTGGACCGGTTGGCCGAACTATGTCGCGGCGGCTTCGGCGAGGTCGAAGTGCATCTACACCATGACAACGATACCTCGGCCCAACTGCGCGAAAAACTGGATTGGTTCCGGGAAACGCTGTACGAGAAACACGGCTTGCTGCATCGCGACGCGCAGGGCCAGATCCGGTACGCCTTTATTCACGGCAACTGGGCACTGGATAATTCCGATCCCGGGGGACACTGGTGCGGTGTCAACGACGAACTGAATGTGCTCCGCGAGACCGGTTGTTATGCTGACCTGACCATGCCCGCTGCTCCGCACCCCTGTCAGACGCGGACGATCAACAGCATCTACTACGCGATCGACGACCCAGAGCGTCCCAAATCGCATGATACGGGGACGCCGGCCGCGGTGGGACGCCGCCCGCGAGCGGACGAATTGCTGATGATCCAGGGACCGCTGGCCCTGGATTGGCGAGACCGCAAAGCCGGTGTCTTGCCCCGCCTGGAAAACGCCGACTTGCACGCGCGCCGGCCCCCGTCTGCCCATCGCCTGGACCTTTGGTTGCAGGCCGGCGTCCACGTGCAACGCCGCCCAGAATGGACGTTCATCAAGCTGCACACGCACGGCGCCAAACCGCCCAACGCCGATGTGCTGCTGGGGCCCCCGATGCGGGAGTTGCATCAGGAACTGGCCCGACGCGCCCAAATGAACCAGGATTTCCACTACTATTACGTGACCGCGCGGCAGATGGCCAAGCTGGTTCACGCGGCCGAAGAACACGTCACCGATCCACGCGATGCGCTGGACTCGCGACTCGAAGGCAAGTAGTGTTTCTAAGAACGCACTTCGATATCGGTGTCAAACACCAGTACAGACTCACCTTCCATAATCTTGGTGATTGCTGGAGCCGCTGCTCACCAAGGGTGAAGAGCACGGACTGCCGGGGAATGGCGGCTGACGCCCGCCCTTCGCCGGACCTTCTGCAACGTTTGTGCGTATTCGTGACTTCCAGCGAGGTTAACACCTTTACACGGGCTGATCCTGGATCGCCTCGCAAAGGGTGACGTCAGAGTGTAGCGGAATGCCTCGGTGTCGTGGGCGATTCCAGCGGCTTGTGTAAAACGTGGCTGCCAAACGTCAGGCCAACAACAGATCCCGGACGACGCGACCGTGGACGTCGGTCAAGCGGAAATCGCGGCCTTGGAAACGGAATGTCAGACGCTGGTGGTCAAAGCCCAGCAGGTGCAGGATGGTGGCTTGCAGATCATGCACGTGGACCTGGTCCGCAGTGACCGAGAAACCGAGTTCATCCGTTTCGCCATAGCTGAAGCCGCGTTTGGCGCCGCCGCCGGCCAGCCACATGGTGTAACAGTCGGGATAGTGGTCGCGGCCCAGGATGTTGCCGCCCGCGGTGCGGCCTTCGCGGAACGGAGTGCGGCCGAACTCGCCGCCCCAGATGATCAGCGTTTCCTCCAGCATCCCGCGTTCCTTCAAGTCGCGGATCAACGCGGCGACCGGCTTGTCCATCGTGGCGCATTTCTTGGTCAGCCCGTCGCGGATGTCCTCGCCGGGACCCGTGCCGTGAAAGTCCCAACCCCAGTCGAACAGCTGCACGTAGCGGACGCCGTTCTCGGCCAGGCGGCGGGCCAGCAGGCAGTTGTTGGCAAAGCTGGACGCGCCCGGCTGCGCGCCGTAGGCCTCCAACGTCTGCGGCGACTCGCGGCTGATGTCCATCACCTCGGGTACGGAAACCTGCATGCGAAAAGCCAGCTCGTATTGAGCGATCCGCGTGCGGGTCTCCGGATGTCCCAACTCGACGGCTTGCATCTCGTTCAAATCGCGCAGCGCATCCAGACTGAGCCGCCGGGCGTCACGGTCCATCCCTTTCGGGTCGGAGACGTACAGCACCGGATCGCCTTGCGAGCGGCACTGGACGCCTTGAAACACCGAAGGCAGGAAGCCGCTGCCGAACGAGTTCTTGCCGCCGTTGGGCTGGACGCCGCTGGAAATCAGCACCACGAACCCGGGCAGATTCTCGTTTTCCGAGCCCAATCCGTAGGTGACCCACGCACCCAGCGACGGCCGGCCCGAGCGGGGCGAGCCGGTGTACATCAGCAATTCGGCCGGCGCGTGATTGAACTGGTCCGTATTCATCGAGTGGATCACGCACATCTCGTCGGCGACGTCGTGCAGGTGCGGAATCGCATCGGACATCCACAATCCGCCCGAACCGTATTGCGCGAATTGCCGCGGCGTGCCCAACAGCTTGGGCGTGCCCGAGGTGAAGGCGAATCGCTTGCCTTTCAGGAACTCGTCCGGACACGGCTCGCCGGTAAGCTTGACCAGCTCCGGCTTGTAGTCGAACAGGTCCAGATTGGGTGGCGAGCCGGTCAGGTGCAGGTAGATGACCCGTTTGGCCCGAGCCGGCAGCGGCGGCCGTCTCGGAGCCAGCGGATTCTCTGCCCGCGACGCTGCCGGGGCATCCCGCTCCAGCAGCGAAGCCAACGCGACGGCCCCCAAGCCGAGCGACGATTGTTGCAGGAAATGACGCCGCGTAAGCTGTTGCAGTCGTTCGCAGTGCGGATGCATCGTGGGTCTCCTCAACGTCATTTCTTCATCAACATCTCGTCCAAATTCAACAGCACGTTGCCGACCATCGTCCAGGCGGCCAGTTCGATCGGATCGGCGCCGTCGGCCAACGGCCCCAGCGGGTCGGTTGCAAACTGGGCTGCTCGGTCCGGAACCTGGGCGAAGTGTTCCCGAGCCGCCTCGAATAGCTGCACCAGCCGGCTCCGCTCGGCATCGCCCGGCACCCGCGCGACGCATCGCCGGAAGCCGTAAGCAGCCCTGTCGCCGACGGTTCCTTCGGCGGCGGCCATCTGGCGAGCCAGACTTTGGGCGGCTTCGATGTACACCGGGTCGTTCAACGTCACCAGCGCCTGTAGCGGCGTATTGGTCCGGTCGCGGCGGAGCGTACAGACCTCGCGGTTGGGCGCGTCGAACGCGGCCATCGACGGGTACGGGTTCGAGCGCCGCCAGGTGGTGTACAGGCCGCGGCGGTAGCGGTCCTCGCCCTCGCTGGTCTTCCAATCGATCCCGCTGCCGAACGCGGCGCTCAGGCCCAGCGCCGGCTGCGGCGGCTTGACCGGCGGCCCGTACAGCTTGCGGCTGAGCAAGCCGCTGACGGCTAACGCCTGGTCGCGAATCACCTCGGACGGCAAGCGGAAGCGGGGGCCTCGGGCCAGCAGAGTATTGTCGGGATCGCGTTCCAGCAGTTCCGGCGTCACCCGCGACGATTGGCGATACGCGGCCGAGGTCACCAGCAGCTTGACAAATTGCTTGAGGTCCCATTTCTGCCGTATCAACTCGGTGGCCAGCCAATCGAGCAGCTCCGGGTGGTTGGGCAAGTCGCCTTGCGAGCCGAACTCTTCGCTGGTTCGCACGATGCCAACGCCGAACAATTCCTCCCAGTATCGGTTGGCGACCACGCGCGCCGTCAACGGGTTGTTGTGGTCGACCAGCCAGTGGGCCAGCCCCAACCGGTCGGCCGAAGCGTTCGGCGGCAATGGGTGAAAAGCGGCCGGGACGCCGGGTTCGACCTCGGGGCCCAGGTCCAGGAAATTACCGCGGTGCTGGACGTTTGTCTGCCGTCGCCGTTCCGCGGGCAATTCGCGGATGATCGGTACCGTCGTGTGCGGCTTGATTTCCGCCAACTGCTTCTTGAGCCGCTCCAAGCGTTCCCGAGCCGCCGTCAAGTCTTCGATCGGCTTCGGCGTTTCCGCCGACGGTTGCTCCGAATTCGCCGGCTCTGTTTCCGATACAAGCGCCGACGTGCTGAGCGCCTGCTCCAGGCGTTCGATTTCCGCTTGCCAGTCCGCTTTCTGCTGTTCCTGCTGGTCGGACCACAGGGACAGCAGCGGCTGCTCGTCACCGCGGTCAGCGTCTTCCGTTTGGTTCAGCAGCGCGAACAGCTGAAAGTACTCGACCTGCGACAGGGGATCGTATTTGTGCGTGTGGCATTGGGCGCAAGCCATCGTCGTGCCCATCCACACGGCCAGCGTTGTGTTGACCCGATCCACGATGGCCACGTTGCGGAATTCCTCATCGTTGGTTCCGCCTTCGTTATTGGTCAGCGTGTTGCGGTGGAAGGCCGTGGCGATCAACTGCTCGTCCGTCGGATCCGGCAGCAGGTCGCCCGCCAGCTGTTCGATCGTGAACTGGTCGAAAGGCTTGTTCTCGTTGAACGACCGGATGACGTAGTCGCGATAGGCCCAGATGGTCCGCGGCGGATCGTCCGCATAGCCGGCGGAATCCGCGTACCGCGCCAGGTCCAGCCACATCCGCGCCCAGTGCTCGCCGTAAGCCGGGTCGGCCAGCAAGCGATCCACCAACTGTTCATAGGCCTCGGGACGGTCATCCGCCACGAAGCGTTCCACCTGGTCGATCGTGGGCGGCAAGCCGATCACGTCCAGTGTCACGCGGCGGATGAGCGCGGCCCGGTCGGCGCCGGGCGAGGGCGTCAGCCCCTCGCGCTCCAGCCGCGCCAGCAAAAAGCGATCGACGTCGTTTCGCGGCCAGGCTTTGTGCTGCACTTCCGGCACGGCCGGACGAACCGGCACGACATAGGACCAATGCCGCGCGAACGGCGCCCCTTGCTCGATCCACGTCTTCAGCAGCGCGATCTCCTGCTGTGTCAGTCGCGGGCCGCTGGCCGGCGGCGGCATCAGCAGGTCCGAGTCGTCCGTCGTAACGCGGCGGATCACTTCGCTGTCGGCAGCTTGGCCGCGGACGACCGCCGCATAGCCGCCCAGATCGGCCAGCGCGCTGGCCTCGTCATCCAGCCGCAAGCCGTCCGCCCCGCCACCCTGCCGCTCAGCCGGATCCGGACCGTGGCACTTGAGACAGGCGTTGGACAGGATCGGCCGGATATCGCGATTAAAGTCGATTCGGCCCGACGGCTCGGCAGCGCCCGCCAAGCGCTGAACCGTTGATACCAGGAAGACGATCGCAAACGTGTAACGCATGGGTTGTATCCCCGCTGGCAGAAATACCGCCTGAAGGCCGGACTACGAACATCAACCGCCTGAAGGCGGCACTACGAACATCGACCGCCTGCCACCGCATGCTTGTCGAACGGACCTCAGACAATCCATGTTCGTTTATGGGAATTATTGTCAGGGCGCGGGACGGATGGAAGCGGGCGGCGGCCAAACATCGTTGGAAAAAGGTGAGCGGCAAGGCGCTAGCCGCCGGTGCAGACTGGCCACGCTTTCCGGGAAAAGACCCGCGGCTGGCGCCTTGGCAACGCTCAGGAAACAACTTCCTCATTCAAGAAACACCGCGGAGTGCTGGCCGAATCTTCGAGTTGGATGATTTGGATGCCGCGGGCTTGCCTCCGTGGAGGTTCACGTTTGCTGCTCCTGCCTATGGGCCGCGATCAGGATTACGTTCGGAAAGCCGTCAAGAGGCCGTGCTGGACTGTCCGAGGGCGACCGCGGGCCGGTCATCTGTTCCTCGCCCCCGTTGGCTGGCAGATGTGGGTTCCCGGCATTCGCGCGAAGCCCACTTCCGACGACGTACCCTTGGACCGGCCGGAGTCTGCCGTCTTGCGCAGCCCCGCGGGCGAAACGCTCTCGCTGCCATTGCCGCTCCGAGCGGCTGATTCCGTGGCGTTCGTCGACATCTCGTCCGACGGAACGCGGCTGCTAACTTCGTTCGAGTTGCCCCGCAGGGACACGCCGCGGCTGGTGCTTTGGGACCTGACCGCTCCGGAACCCGGGCACTTCTTCCCCGGCACGATGGGCGGCTTCCATCCCGACGGCCGGCGCGTGCTGGTCGGCAGCGGAAGGTCGCTGCAACTGCGCCGCATTGCCGACGGTCGGCCGCTGCAAGCCTACGAGATTGACCGCGGGGAATTCGAATCGGCCCGCTTCGTCGCAGGCGGCCGGCAGTTGCTGACCGCCTCGGGCGACTGGTACGACGGCAACCAGGGGCAGGTCTTGCTGTGGGACGTCGAGTCGGGCGAAGTGCTTCGCAGCTTCTTCCGCGGTGACGCGGCCGCGTACCACGCGGTCATGGACCGCGACGAGAAACGCCTGCTTGCCGCGTTCACCTTCGGCGAGCAAGGCGCGATCGACAGAGCGGGCATCTACGACGTGACCTCGGCAGCAATGCTGCACGTTTTTTTCCCCGACGACTACGCCCTGCGGCGGCTTCGCGCGCATCCGCAATCGAACCGGTTCGCGGCGGGAAACGAGCGTCACACCAACGTGTGGGACCTGACCGATTCGCGGCTGATCCACCAGTTTCCCGGCGCGCCCGGCCCGTTCAGTGCCGACGGGCGCGTGCTGGCAACCTTCTTGCAGTGTCCGCGGACGACGCTGCTGTGGGACCCGCAGGACGGGCGCTACCTCGGCCGCTTCGACACCGAGATCGTCGGGTTCCACCTCGGCGGCGCACTCGCCTTCACGCAGGACCATCGGACGTCGCTCGGCGTGCTCGACTTGCAAACCGGCCGGCCGGTTGCCGAATTGTTTGCCTTCGGCGACGAGTGGCTGGCCGTCACGGCCGAAGGCGACGTGGCCGGATCGGACCAGGCGTTGCGGCGGGTGACGTGGCGCACACGGCACGCGGACGACGGGCTTCAGGTCGAGGTCGACGCCAGACGCACCGCGCGGCAGCACCGGCCGCACCAGGTGGCCGAGGCCCTCACACGCTCGCTCCCGGATGGGCGAAGCCCGGCCGACGCGCTGCCGGCAGCAGCGCCGGAGCCTCCCGAAGGCGTCGAGCGCCGGCCCGGCGCGCCCGACCGGCCCCGGCTGGTGGTCCGCAGCGCCGAATCACCCGCCTGCTCGTGGCTGGCCGCCGATGCCGAAGGCAACCGGCTGCTGGCCTCGTACGAAGATGGTTCGGCGGCGCTTTGGCAACTCCGGCCGGTGCAGTTGGTCCACCGCTTCCCGCCGATCAGCCGTTCGCCTCGGATCGCCCTGACGCCCGACGGTATGCTGGCGATCGTCGAAGGGCCGGAGCCCACCGAGCTGACCCTCTGGGATACCGCGACGGGCCGACGACAGGGTCTGTTGCCCGCTCCCGACCAGCAGCGCGAGGAATGGATCGTGACGATGGCGATGCACCCGGGCGGACGGTTCCTGGCCGTGCTGACCCGCGGGCGCGACGACGAGTCGCCCGGACGGACGTTGATTTGGGACCTTCCTGCCCGGCGGGTCGTGCACCGGCTGGTCGACCGGTCGCCGCGTCGCATGGCCGACCTCGCCTTCACGCCGGACGGCAGCCGGCTGGCCCTCGGGTATCGAGCGGCGCCGAAGGGCCAGGAGGAGCCCTGGGACCGGATCGACGTGTGGGACTGGCAGGCCGAGACGCGCGAGCGCGGCATCCGGGGCGAAGGGTTCGGCGCGACGAGCCTCGCCTTCAGCGACGATGGCCGGCGTCTGCTGGCGAAAGAGGGTAGCGAACTGGTGCTGCGCGATTTCGACACCGGCGAACCGATTGCCCGCTGGTCGTTCCAGCACGGGATTCCGACCGGCGCGCTGACCGGCGACGGCGCGCGGCTCGTCGGCTCGACGCTCGGCGACGGCCGCCTGTTCCGCTCGACCGTCGCCGAGCCGGACCAGTGGACCTGGACCCCGCCCGCCGAGGGTCGTTCCCACACAAGCCGCTACGCCTATGCTTATAAGCTCGTGGTGATGGGCGATCGGAACCTGGTGTTCTCGCCCGGCAACGACGGTCGCATCCACGTTTGGCACCTGGACACGCTCGCCCCGGCGGGCGACCTGTTCACCCGCAACGAGCACCGCGACTGGATCGTCCGGACGTCGGCCGGCGCGTTCGCCGCCACCGAGGGCGCCCGGCCGCAATTGGCCTGGGAGCATGGCGGACGCCACTGGCCGCTGGACCGATTCGAACGATGGCTGCACCGCCCGAAAACGGTCGCGGCCATTCTCAGCGGCGAGCCGGCCGAACCGCCCGCCATCCCGCCCAAGGTCCTCGAGCAGGCCGAAGCGTTTCACGACGCACACCGGGAAACCCGCTCCCCGGACGCCCCTTCCCGGTCGCACCCCGAGGACTACTATGCCATGCGCGACCGAGCGGTCGCGCTGCTCAACGAGGCCGGCGCAGAATTGCGGATCAACCGGCACGATCACATTACCTTCATTGTGGTCGCTCGAGGTGCTCGACATCCATGACACGCAGGTCACCGCCGCGGGGCTCCGCAAACTTCGCCTGTTGCCCGAGCTGCGAACTCTGATCGTCCCCGAGGGCATCGACGCCGAAGCGCTCGCCGCCGAGTTCGGCCGCCCGGGCTTGCAGGTCATTCCCCGCGCCGGGGAACCATGAGGTTCGGCGTGGCGTGTTCAGTTTGTCACGCTTTGGCCTGATTTCGCACTTCCTCGCAATCCTGGTTCCGTTCCGAGCCAAGATCCTCCCCGCTTGCCGGGCGAGAGTTTCAGGCTAGATGGCCAAGAGAGACGCGGCAAGCAGCGCCCGCCAAGATCCTCCCCGCTTGTCGGGCGAGAGTTTCAGGCTAAATGGCCAAGTGAGAGAACGGTTCGGAGCGCGTCGTTCGTGGCCGGGTAGCCTAACGATCTCGCCGGCAAGCGGCGAGGATTCGGTCAGTGGGGCGCAAAAAGAGGTAGGTGGCGGATGCCGTTCGTAGCCGTCTAGCCTAAACCATCTCGCCGGCGAGCGGCGAGGATTCGGCGGGACATCGTTCGCCCGAAACGGGAATGAAAACGGGATCAAATCAATTGGCCTTGACCGGCACAAACTGAACACGCCAGGTTCGGCGTATGGTTGATAGCGCGGCAAGGGCGGGGGCGGGTCTTGGCATTTAACCTCTGGCAGCGTTCGAATCGAAGGCCATGGCTCGCCTTTTGCGGGGCAAGACCTGACCCCATCGCCCCTGACCCCATCGCCGACCATCGCCCATCGCCCTCCCAGGTCAAGTTGCGGAAGATCGCTCCATCTTTCCCGCCGCGGCTTTGGGGTGACGTGGATGTCGGCGGCCCCGCCGCCCATTTCCACACTCGCCCCCTTGTTTCACCAGGCTTTCTTGCTTAGGTTCACCTTGGTACGCGGGAATCGAATCTCCTGTCCTTAGGCATTTATCTACGGCCACTGTCCAGCGAGATGGCTTGTTGCCGGGTTGAATATGGGTTCCCCTCGGATGCCGAAGAAAGATCCGCCGGAAGTCGTCGAACTGTTCCGCCAGATCGCGGAACTTTTGCCGCGAGCGATCACACTGAACGAGATTATCGTCAGGTCGGCGGGTACGAGATACGCCAATGAAGACGATTTTCTGTCAGGGCGCGGCGCCGCGAGCCACGGCGGGCGATGGAATCGGCGGGGAGTACGCGCGGTCTATGCCTCCCTGGACATCATCACCGCGACCTACGAAGCGTATCAAAACTTTCTGGACTTCGGCTTCTCCCTATCGGCGATCCGTCCGCGCGTAACGGCCGGGGCGTCCGTCAAACTTGGCACCGTGCTGAATCTGACCGATTCTGCCATCCGGCGGAAAATCGGATTCACGCTGACCGAACTGCTGGACGAAGACTGGGAAGCGATTCAAGCCCGTGGCGAAGAATCCTGGACACAAGCCATCGGTCGCGGGTGTTGCCAAGCCGGATTCGAATCAATTCTGGTTCCCTCCGCTCGCCACCACGGCGGCACGAACATCGTGGTTTTCCCGGATCGACTAGCGGCTGGCAGCATGCTCGAACTGCTTGCGCCCGACGATTTGCCGCCCCATCCATCCGACTGGCCATCGTAAAATGCATTTTTGCAGGTTTTATTGCTTGTCGTCGTGCGGTTGTCACGATACAATCGGAGGGCAAGCAGAAGATGCGGAGTTCGGCCGATGGCAACGAAGACAAAAAAGGCAGCGGGTTCCAGGAAAGCCAAAGCGGCGATCACCGTCGTTCGCGTCAACGGGCTACATGGGAAAGGACTGATTCAACTTGGCAAGGAGTCGCGTTTGGAGCTGCGCGACCGGCTCCAGATGCCGCGCGTCGTGTTTGGGCGTGTCGTCAACGTGTCGGAACGAACCATCGCCAAGGTGGAAGCGGAGGCTGAGCGAGTCGAAAAGCTGCGCCGTCCGTACAACGAAGTCTATCGGTTGTGCGAGGCTTTGAGCGAAGTCGTTGATCCCGATTCACTAGGCGGGTGGTTCGTGGTGCCCAACGACGCATTTGACCATCTGAAACCCATCGAAGTGATTGAACGCGGCGAAATCGATCGCCTGTGGGAAATGGTCTTTCGCCTGCGCAGCGGAATGCCCGGATAAGGTCCGGTGAGCATGGATGGGGTCGAGCATCGGGGGTCAGGGTTGGAGGAAGCCCGCCAACCTGCGAGGGGGGTGAGGGGTTCGCGGGGACGTTTTTCGCGGCTCAACGCTGGAGACGATGTGCTGGGGGCTTGGTTACGACTTGAACTCGGGGTACGCCAGCGGCGTTCAACCGCCGCGAGCGGCGGTGCCGGTCGCTGTTGCTGGGACGGTTCAAGGTCATGCTCGTGGAACATCAGTCGCACGCCGTGGGACTCTCGCGTTCCAAGACGTTTGGCCGGGCGAAAACTCGACGCCAAACCGATTCGGTCTGGGATCGGCATCTGGGACAGCTTTCCGTACGCCTGAAAAGAAGCGGGGAGGCCGTGAATCTCACTACAAAGCGATTCCCTGCCGGGCGATCAGCGTGGATAGTGGCCATTGCGGCCACAACCGGGGCATTCGTGTCCCCTTTCACATCAAGCTTGGCTGCTTCGGCGGAACCGGCCGCCAATGCACCGGTGATCTTTGTCCAGCGGTGGGGGCTCGATACCGCCGCCGGCTCCTTCGACTACCACCCCCGCCGGTCATACTCCCACTGGGGATTTCGCTCGTTGCCCTTCGACTACCACGCCGGGACGCACCGACTGCTCACGGTCCACGGCGCCACGGCCGTGTTGTGGGACGCTGCAAACGGCCTGGCCCTGGACGCGATGGACATCGTGGGCGGCGGGCCGCTGGCCGTGGCCTTCAGCGGCGACGGCCGGCGCGTGCTGACGGCGTCCGGCAGCAGTCTGTTGCGCGTGTGGGACGTGCAAACCGGCGAGAAGATCGCCGAGTTCGTGCCCCCGTCTGAGGGAATGATGGCGGCGGCATTCAGCCCCGATGGCCGCCGCGTCGCCGCCGGCTGCGACGATCACACGGTGTGGATCGGCGAGGTCGACATGGGCGGCGTTTTGCGGGAATTGCCTGCCGGACATCGCCACACTGTCATCTCCCTGCGCTTCTCGCCCGACAGTCGGCGACTGCTGTCCGGCTCGTACGACCGGCAGGCCATTTTGTGGGACGTTCAGGCGGGCCGTCTGGAACGGGTCTATCCGGTACCCGTCACAACGGGATGGACCGCATTCCGCGCCGACGGCCGCCGCCTGCTCACGCTGGGACGGGGCCACGTGATCGAATGGGACACTGCGACGCGGCAGCCGGTTCGGATCATTTGGGAAGACGTCCCGTGGGCATGGTTCGTCGGGGACGACGTGGTGGTGCCGGTCGACGGCGAACTCCGCCTGTACCGCGAAACAGAACAGGGGTCGGGCAAGGCGACCGACCCGACGGTGCTCGCGCCGCCGCTGGCCGCCGGTTCCTGGCGGGTCGCCCCCGGCGGCTGGCAAATGTGGTTTCCCCGCTTTGACGCCAAGCCTGCTGCCGACGACGCACTTGCGGACCGGCCGGAGTCGCCCGTCTTGCGCAGCCCCGCGGGCGAAACCGTACCGCTGCCGTTGCCGCTTCGGAGCGCCGATCGAATGGAATTCATCGACATCTCGCCCGACGGCACACGGCTGTTGACGGTATACGAACCGCTGCCGCCGCCCCACCGGGACCCGGCGCGGCTGATCCTTTGGGACCTGACCGTTCCGGAACCCGTGCATTCCTTCACCGGCAATAGGATGGGCCGCTTCCATCCCGACGGCCGGCGCGTGCTGGTCAGCAGCGGAAGATCGCTGCAACTGTGTCGTGCGGACGACGGTCGGCCGCTGCAGACGTACGAGATCGACTATGGGGATACATCGGCCCGCTTCGTTGCAGGCGGCCGGCAGTTGCTGACCGCCTCGGGCGACTGGTACGAGTACTTCGATGGACAGGTGTTGCTGTGGGACGTGGAGTCGGGCGAGGTGCTTCGCCGCTTCTACCCTGGCTATGGGGCCGCGTACCACGCCGTCATGGACCGCGACGAGAAACGCGTGCTTGCCAAGTTCGTCGACCAATCCAGGAGTCAGAGGCTGCACATCTACGACGCGGCCTCGGCGGAATTGCTGCACGTTATCTCCTCTGACGATTACCCCCTTGGGCAGCTTCATGCACATCCCCCGTCGAATCGGGTCGCGACGGGAAACGAGCACGACACCTACCTGTGGAACCTAACGGATTTGCGGCTGATCCACCAGTTCCCCGGGGCGCCCGGCCCGCTGAGCGCCGACGGGCGCTTTCTGGCAACCTTCTTGCGGCGGCCCCGGACACGGCCTTGGGAGCCGCGGATGACACTGCTTTGGAACGCGCAGGACGGGCGCTACCTCGGGCGCTTCGATACCGAGATCCTCGAGGCTCACCCCGGCGGCGCACTCGCCTTCACGCAGGACCATCGGACGGCCCTCGGCGTGCTCGACCTGCAAACCGGCCGGCCGGTGGCCGAATTGTTCACGTTCAACGGCGACCAGTGGCTGGCCGTGACAGGCGAAGGCCACGTGGCCGGATCAGAGGAGGCGTTGCAGCGGGTGACGTGGCGGACTCGGCACGCGGACGACGGGCTTCAGGTCGAGGTCGACGCCAAACGCACCGCGCGGCAGCACCGGCCGCACCAGGTGGCCGAGGCCCTCACACGCTCGCTCCCGGATGGGCGAAGCCCGGCCGACGCGCTGCCGGCAGCAGCGCCGGAGCCTCCCGAAGGCGTCGAGCGCCGGCCCGGCGCGCCCGACCGGCCCCGGCTGGTGGTCCGCAGCGCCGAATCACCCGCCTGCTCGTGGCTGGCCGCCGATGCCGAAGGCAACCGGCTGCTGGCCTCGTACGAAGATGGTTCGGCGGCGCTTTGGCAACTCCGGCCGGTGCAGTTGGTCCACCGCTTCCCGCCGATCAGCCGTTCGCCTCGGATCGCCCTGACGCCCGACGGTATGCTGGCGATCGTCGAAGGGCCGGAGCCCACCGAGCTGACCCTCTGGGATACCGCGACGGGCCGACGACAGGGTCTGTTGCCCGCTCCCGACCAGCAGCGCGAGGAATGGATCGTGACGATGGCGATGCACCCGGGCGGACGGTTCCTGGCCGTGCTGACCCGCGGGCGCGACGACGAGTCGCCCGGACGGACGTTGATTTGGGACCTTCCTGCCCGGCGGGTCGTGCACCGGCTGGTCGACCGGTCGCCGCGTCGCATGGCCGACCTCGCCTTCACGCCGGACGGCAGCCGGCTGGCCCTCGGGTATCGAGCGGCGCCGAAGGGCCAGGAGGAGCCCTGGGACCGGATCGACGTGTGGGACTGGCAGGCCGAGACGCGCGAGCGCGGCATCCGGGGCGAAGGGTTCGGCGCGACGAGCCTCGCCTTCAGCGACGATGGCCGGCGTCTGCTGGCGAAAGAGGGTAGCGAACTGGTGCTGCGCGATTTCGACACCGGCGAACCGATTGCCCGCTGGTCGTTCCAGCACGGGATTCCGACCGGCGCGCTGACCGGCGACGGCGCGCGGCTCGTCGGCTCGACGCTCGGCGACGGCCGCCTGTTCCGCTCGACCGTCGCCGAGCCGGACCAGTGGACCTGGACCCCGCCCGCCGAGGGTCGTTCCCACACAAGCCGCTACGCCTATGCTTATAAGCTCGTGGTGATGGGCGATCGGAACCTGGTGTTCTCGCCCGGCAACGACGGTCGCATCCACGTTTGGCACCTGGACACGCTCGCCCCGGCGGGCGACCTGTTCACCCGCAACGAGCACCGCGACTGGATCGTCCGGACGTCGGCCGGCGCGTTCGCCGCCACCGAGGGCGCCCGGCCGCAATTGGCCTGGGAGCATGGCGGACGCCACTGGCCGCTGGACCGATTCGAACGATGGCTGCACCGCCCGAAAACGGTCGCGGCCATTCTCAGCGGCGAGCCGGCCGAACCGCCCGCCATCCCGCCCAAGGTCCTCGAGCAGGCCGAAGCGTTTCACGACGCACACCGGGAAACCCGCTCCCCGGACGCCCCTTCCCGGTCGCACCCCGAGGACTACTATGCCATGCGTGACCGGGCGGTTGCGATGCTCAACGAGGCCGGCGCGGAATTGCGGATCAACCGGCACGACCATATTACCTTCGTACATCTGGAGCGGCGGCCGGTGGGCGACGCACTGCTGCGAATGTTGCCGTGGCTGCAAAGCATCGACCGGCTGTACCTGGCCGCGACGGGCATTACGGACGAGCAGCTTTGCCCGGTCGGCCTGATGGGCGGCGTGAAGCGGCTGTCGCTGTGGAGCAACCCGATCACCGACGCCGGCCTGGCGGAACTCAATGCGATGTGGTCGCTCGAGGTGCTCGACATCCACGACACGCAGGTCACCGCCGCGGGGCTCCGCAAACTTTGCCTGTTGCCCGAGTTGCGCACCCTGATCGTCCCCGAGGGCATCGACGCCGAAGCGCTCGCCGCCGAGTTCGGCCGCCCGGGCTTGCAGGTCGTTCCCCGCGCCGGGGACCCATGAGGTTCGGCGTATGGTTGATAGCGCGGCTTATCCCACCACGGAGCTTGCCTCCGTGGAGGAGTGTTGTTCACAACCAGAATGCGGCATCGGTCGCCCACTCGCCACCATGCGGCTTGTCCGCATGGAGCGGTGTTTCCACAGCGTTTTCCGGGAACATCGCTCCACGGAGGCAAGCTCCGTGGTGGCGTGGCGCCGTCGTTGGGTGGCGTTCTGGTGGCGAACATCGCTCGACGGGGGCAAGCCCCGCCGTGGCGTGAGGATCTCACTACCGCTCACCTGCTTCTCGACGGTCGGCTACGCGTCCAGTCCGTAGCAGCGGACGGCGTTGCCGTACCACACTTTCCGCTGGTCGGCGTCGGGCACGATGCTGGCGGCGAAGCTTCCTGCTCGAACTGGCGGAGATTATCGACAACAGCTTCAACATCCACGAGATCGGCACAACCGAGAAACGATATTGCTTGAGGCTCGCCGAGAATCCCGTCTCGAAAGTCAAGGCGTGGGTACGCAACGACCACCTTTTCGTGCCGGAGACCGCCGCAGCACCGGGACTTTTCCTCCCTGACGTACTGCTCACTGGATCCTTAGTTCATTCGCCCGGCCGACCATCTTCAGGAACTCGTCCCGGTAACCGGTCGCGTCGCCGCTGGCCGCTTGTCGAGCGATCACCAGGACGCCCGCGTAAGTCGCGTTGCCTTTGAACTGCGAGTCGCGGAGCAGCATGCCGAATGCCGCGACCGCGGCGGCGAACCGGAAGTCCCGGCTCGCCTGGTCGAATTGCGGGCCGGCGTCGCGGAGGGGGAACTCGAGCTTGCTGCTGACATCGCCGTCGGGCGGCTTGAAACGGATCTTCAACGTCAGCCACTCGCCGCTTCGAGCCGCCTCGCTCGGCTGGCCCTCGGTCTGGTAACGCAAATCATCGACCGGCGGCACGGTGACGCTTTCCGCCGCGTCCGCGGGTACGATTTCATACAACGCGGTCACCGTGTGGCCCGCGCCGATTTCCCCCGCGTCTTTCTTGTCGTCGTTGAAGTCCTGCGCTGCCAGCAGTCGGTTTTCGTAGCCGAGCAAGCGGTAGGCGGCCACCTGCTGCGGATTGAATTCCACTTGGACCTTCACGTCCTTGGCGATCGTGATCAACGTGCCGGCCATCTGTTCGACCAGCACCTTGCGGGCTTCGGCCGCGGTGTCGATGAACGCGTAGTTGCCGTTGCCCTTGTTCGAGATCTGTTCCAGCAGTTCATCGTTGTGGTTGCCCATGCCGAAGCCGAGCACGGACAGAAAGACCCCGGATCGGGCGCGTTCCTGTACCATCCGCACCAATTCGTCGGTCCCGGTGACGCCCACGTTGAAGTCGCCGTCGGTACACAAGATGACCCGATTGACGCCGCCGGAAAGGAAGTGCTCCTGGGCCACCTGATACGCCAACTGCAGCCCCTCGCCGCCGTTGGTCGAACCGCCCGCGTGCAAGCGGTCCAGGGCGTTCCGAATCACGGACCGGCGGTCGCCCGTGGTCGAGTCCAGCAGCAATCCCGTGGCGCCGGCGTAGACCACGATGGCGACCCGATCGTTTTCGTTCAGCTGGTCCGCCAACAGCCGCATGCCTTGCTGGACCAGCGGAAGCTTGTTCGGCTCGTCCATCGAACCGGAGACGTCCAGGAGGAAGACGAGGTTGCTGGGCGGACGCTTGTCCAGCGGGATCTCGCGGCCTTTGATCCCGATGCGGACCAGCCGATACTTCGGCGTCCACGGGCATTCGGCCGCTTCCAGATGCGCCGCAAACGGCTGCCCGTCCTGCGGAGGTGCGTAATCGTACGGGAAGTAGTTGATCAGCTCTTCCAGCCGCACCGCGTCCGGCCGCGGCAGCGTGGCCTGCTCCAGCAGGTACATGCGGACCTTGGAGTAGGACGCGGTGTCCACGTCGATGGAGAACGTCGACAAGGGCTCCTGACGCACGTCCTGGAATGGGTTCTCTTCGATCGGCGCGTACTTGTCGCCGCCCAAGCCGGGGCCGAGGCCATGGTCGGGCCGGATGCCCGTAGGACGTGCCGCCGACAGGGCGGAATACGACCGCGGGCCTGACGACTCTGGTCCATCTCCATTCAGTTTCACGGTTTGTCCGTCATCCCGAATGGCGATCCGCAACAACACGGCGAGATCCGTGTTGTGGGAGACGAACTGACATGAGCCATCGACAAGCGCCACCAGCACCCCGCCAGGATGAGCCGACTGCAGCGGGTTGTTGATGCCGTGATCCTCGCTGCACCCGGGAAGTGCTGACGCTCCAAACACGCGTTTGTAGTGCGGCGGATACCTCACGGTCGTGACGTTGTAGCAGTCGTACAGCGGAGGCGGACCGGCTGGGTTACGCGAGTTGGCCGGCGGCACCGGCTCGAACACGGCCGTGCCGGACAGGAACCCGCCGCCGCTGGTCGTGCTGGCGGAACGAGGTCCGGTGCCCTCCGTGTCCCAGCCGGCGTCCCCGTGGTATTCCGTCCGAACGCCGGGATGGACATCCCGCAGCCAGTCGGACTGCTCGCCCACGATCATCGTATTCGACGTGCCGTCCGTGCAGCTGCTCATGCCGAGATGTTCGCACGCCGGCAACATTCCGCTGGCGGTGATGACGCCACCGGGCACATGGCCGACGCCTTTCTGACGGTTGTAGTAGCTCCGCGTGGCGCTTGGCACGAGCTTCGGATCACCGCCGAACGCTCGGTAGTCCGGAGAATCGGCGGCAATATCGCACCCGCCGGCGATCCCGACGTACGACGACAGGACGATGGGGCCCAGTGGACCTTCCATCAGCGGCAGCGGGCTGGACGGACATCGCATCACATCGGGAATCATTCGTTCGAGCGGCGCACCGGGGATGTGGGCGTTGGCGTTCTGGGCGTTGAATGCGGCGTTCCCGGGCGCGCCGGGCTGCTGGAGTTTGACGAGTTTGTCGTAGATGTTCCGGTTCTCGATCCAGGGGAGAATGCCGAACCACCAAGACGGTCCGATCCGCGCGGAATCGCCTGCCGAACCGGCGTGCATCGCGCCCGCCGGAAAGGTCTTGAAGGTATCGTGGTATTGTTGCAGGCCCAACGCGATGTTCTTCAGGTTGTAATGGCATTGGCTGCGACGCGCGGCTTCGCGCGATATGGGCACCGCCGGCAGGAGTAGCGCCATCAGAAGCACGATCAGCAGGAGGGAAACCGCAACCGAGCCGCAGCCGCACCCCTTGCCAGAAGCCGGCTCTGCCGGACCTTCGACCGGAGCGGGACTGAACGCCGGCAAGGTCACCGTCTGTCCGCAGCTCGGACACGTGACGCTCCGGCCCGCATGACTATCGGCCTCGTCGAGCTGGACGCCGCAATGGGGACATTTGAACGGAGTGGGCATTGGGGAACTCCCTATAACCGGTCGACGCCTGCTTGACGCGAACCTTCCGCTGCTGCCAGAAATTCTACAGTCATCGAGAATCAACTACAATACAGGCTGTCGAAACAGTACTCCCAGCGCCCACTTTCGCCGCAGGAGATTGCCGAATTCCGGGCCATGCTCCACCAGTACCAGGATGAAGCGGACGCGTGATATGGAAAAGACCCTGAACCTGCGATCCATCTTCGAATCGCGCGGCGAGCCACAACATGAATCCGCACATTGCCGCTGATCCCGACCAAGGGGCCGACGAATCCTCCCGACGATAGACAGTACCCGTCGCGGAGATGATGGCGAACCCGAGGTCGGGATCGGAGGAAGAGGGGACGCGGGTGGCGTGTTCAGTTTACGTCAAAAAGGTCGCGAAATGGCATGTTGACACCAACCGGTTTTTGTTCTCATACGACCCCCACGAGCTTGCCTCGTGGGTGAAGAAGATTGTGAACTTGACCGGCTGCGTCGGGGATTTCACACTTGGTCGCCAACACTTAACCGTACACTTCATCGCCACACTTACTCGGATACACTTACTCGAACCGCTTTCATCGGTTGACGCCTTAACGAGTAAGTAAGTCGGTGAAGGGTATCCGAGTAAGGGTGAGGAGTAAGTGTATCGACCAAGTGTGGGCCGCTCGATGCATGTTCTTCGCTGCCTCCTTCGCTTGCGCACATTCGTGGAACAAAAACGGGATCGCATCCGTTGGTATTGACATCTACAAACTAAACACCCCAGGACGGGGGTCTTTTCGTCGGTGGGCCGGAAACGACGCCCGTCTTAATAATGTTCGGCACGATTCTTGCTGTTCGTATCCTCGCCGCTTGTCGGCGAGTGGTTCAGGTTACGTGGCCACGGACACGCGGCCATCTCGGACGACGGTGATCCCCGACGCTCGCCGTCGGGAGATTCGGGACAGATGGCTGAGATGGTGATGCCGCCAATTCGCCTGAAGTACTCGCCGACGAGCGGCGAGGATCAAAGCTCGCGTTCTGTGAGTTGCCCTCGTGGCCAGTCTTCCTCAATCACTCGACGGCAAGCGTCGAGGATGCCTGTCGGCAGCAACCCTCGTGCCGAACAATATTGCGCCCGTCCCCTTTCTTTCCCCTACAAGGCAGGGTTGCCAAGCCGTGACCGGGGACCTCGACGGACGTTCGTAGCTCGACGCGCATCGCGTTCAGGATCTTGGCAGCCCGCTCCAGCGTCACGCCGTGGTATTCGTTGCGTTCGTCCCGGCAAACCACGGAGGGATCCACGCCCAGATGCTCGGCAAGCTCGGCCTGTGTCAGGCCCAGATAGATGCGCACGGCGATCAGCAACTCGCCAAGCCGTTCGAGATTCCGAAGGACGTCGAACTCGCCGCGTTTGATTCGCTCGTACCGCTCGATCTCGCCGGCCAGTTGCCGATGGTAGGCCCACAGCGGTTCCATCGCTATCCGCACTTGTTCGTCGCTCAGACGCTCGCCCCGGAGTCTCTCGATTTGTTGCTCCAGACGCCGACGCTGCTGCGTGACCTCTTCCACCGCTCGGCGGTATTCGGTTTCGTTCTTCAGCATCTCCCGTCCTGCCGTGTGGCACATTCAGGGTCTCTTCTGTCTCACGATGCCTTTCCGCGCAAAGTCGCCACGCCGCTTCCGAAAGGCTGCAGGAAACTCCAACTCGTGCCCATGCCCGTCGACGATTGGCCCTCTTTCGCGAGGTCTTCGATGACACTGGAGGCTACTGCCGCGACAGTTTGCGACTTGTTTCTCGACTCTCGAGCCATGACCACGGCCCCCCTGTGTCGTGCTAGACGCCCCCAAGCCACAAGACCGTCCTGCACCCAGGCTGCCAGCCTTTTTGGGAGGATGCAACAGGGCGGTGAAACGCGCATGTCGGGTGAAACGCGCATCCGTTCTACGATACGTCCAGTCCGTAGCAGCGCACCGCGTTGTCGTGCCACAGTTTGCGTTGCTCGGCGGCGGGCCGGTTGGCGATGATTTCCCGCAGGATCAGCACCCACTGGCGGAACGTGGCGCCTCGCAGGCACACGGGCCAATCGCCGCCGAATACGACGCGGTCCCGACCAAAAGCGTCCAGACAATGATTGACGATCGGCGCTAACGCGGCGGCGGCGCCCTCTTGGGGCGCGCGGGCGACGACTCCGGAGATCTTGCAGATGACGTTGTCCAGCTGGGCCAAGGCGTCGATGTCGCGTCTCCAAACCGCCGGATCGTGGCTGGGCTTGGCGTCGCCCGCGGCAACAACAAAGGCGTGGGGATCGGCGTTGCCGCAATGATCGACGATGAACCGCGCCTCGGGACAGCGCTCGGCCAGCTTGACTCCGTCACTCAATTCCGCGGCTCGCAGGCACAAATCAAAACTCAATCCGGCTTTGCCCAGCAGCCGAATGCCGCGCACGAATTCGTCGCTCAGACAATACCCGGCGGGCGTGCCGCCGTGCAGCACTTGCCGCACTCCCTTGACATACGGATTGTCCTTGAAACGTGCCACGTATTCGCCGAACGTGTCGGACGCCGGGCGTCCGCCGATCACGGCCGCGACGGTCGGATGCTGTTTGCTGCGGCACAAGCCGATCACGTGTTCTGCCTCGATGACGTGATCCCGCGGATCGACATCGACCTCCATATAGACCGCCTTGGTTACGTTCAAGCCGCGTGTGGCCTCGAGGTATTCAGGCATCGCATACCGGCGATTCAACGGATTGGAATCCCCCCGTAGCCACGGCGGACGGACAATCTCCAGATCCCACAGATGTTGATGCGTATCGACAATCGGCATGGTTCCCGGCAGCTCGTCGGGCGCCGCCCCGCCGTTTCGCGTCAGCAGGCCTCCGGCCAGCAGCCCAGCAGTCGCATGTCGGACAAACTCACGGCGTGAACAAGACATGATGGTTCCTCCCTAGTAGCGATCGCACGTTTGTGGAAGCCCGCAGTCCGCAGTGTACGCGGCCGGATGCCTCTGGAAAAGCTCCGACGCGCCGGACATTCGACGCGGCTCACGCCGCAGCGCGCCGCCCAGCGCCTCGACATCGAGCCCCCGGTTTTCACGATTCTGTCCGCATGATTCTACCAGATCAATGCTTGGCAGAACGGTGGGGGCTGAATGATCGAGTCGAATGGAGACCGCCGCGCCGTAGTAGGGTCAATACGCGATCTCGACCTGTTTCCAGAACACGTCGGCCGACTCCTGGCCTTCGCGCGGCTGGGCTTCGAGGGTCAGCCAGCCGGTTTCGCCGACGGCAGGGCGGAGGTCGAGTTCCAGTTGCTTCCAGGGATCGGGGTCGGTCTGGGCGTTGAATTCGCGGCGTTGGACCAGCGTGCCGTTCATGCGGACCTCGAGGTTCCAGGCTTGATTGGGGTCGTTGCCGACGCGCAGGCGGAGCTTGGGGGAACTGCCGGCCGGCAGGCTGGTGCGGCGGCCCAGTGCGGCGGGGATCCGCCGCCGCGCGCGAATGCCTAACGATTCGGCTTCGCCCCAACGATCCGGCTCGACGGGCTTGGGTCCGGTCAACTCGGCGGACAGCCACCGCCAATCGCCCAGCAGCCGAGACGTTTCCTGCTGCAAGGGCAACGGAATGTGCCGCGTCCAAACGTCGCTCGCGAGCTGCGCGGGCGGTTTGTCCGCCTGGCCTTGCGGAACCAACTCGATCAGGTCGCGCGTGGGATCTTGATCGCCCCGTCCGAAGAACGCCCACAAGCGGTCGCCGGCCATGACCAGCGGCCCCAGGAACGGTTTGTCGTCTTCGAGGCCGCGCAAGACCGTCTGCGCCACGCGCTGGCCGGTGGCCGCATCCAGCCACACCAGCTGCGGCCGGAATTTTCCCGGTGCGTCCTCGACGGGGCGGCGGCAGGCAACCATCACGGTGGTATCATCGCCCAGCCAGGCGTCGAGGAAGCCGTCGGCCGGATGGTCCCACGCGGTGTCGCCGGTCACCGTTGCCAACGCCAACAGTCCGCGATCGGTGTGGAGGATCAGTTGCGAACCGGCGATGCCCAGCAATCGCTGGGCGCTGGGCAACAGGCGGCTCCATACGACGCGTCCGGTACGCACGTCCAGCCGATCTACCGAGCATCCGCCGGGCTGCAGGATGTACAGGTCGTTGCCGATCAGCAGGGGCCCTTGGAAGCCTTGCCGCACCCAACCGGGCTCCTCCGCCGGCGGCAGCACGGCCTCGCGGCGGACCCAACGCAAATTGCCGGCGACATCGCAGCACACGGTGACGCCGGACAGGATGGCCACGAAGCCGTCGTCCAGCGGTGTCACTTCACAACACTGCCGCCGCCACCAGACGTCGGCGAGCCGCAGGATTTCGGTCTGGCTGATCATCACCCCGTTGGTCGGATCGAGCACCGTCCAACGCAGCAGGCTTTCGCCTGTCTCTTGGCGAGCGAGCGTCAAGAGGCCCAGCCGGCCTTGCAGCCACAGCGGATCGGACACGGGGGACTCTTGGCCGCCGAAGGCGACGGTCCAGACCAGTTGGCCATTGTTGCGATCCAAGCACGCCAGCACGGGCCGCTCGCCGTACAGCAAGCGGGTGATGAGCCGGTCGGCAGTCACCAGGGGCCGCATGCGGATCAAGCCCCAGTCCTGGCTGCGCATCGGGTTGCCGTCCGGCGTCTGACTCTGCCACACGCGACCGCCCGAGTTCGGGTCGTAAGCCGCGACTTGAAACCGGTTGCTCACGTACATCGCATCGCGATCGAGCACGACGGCGATCTGACGGCCGGCCCAGTCGACCTCGAAGCGCCGCGAGTGCGGCACGACTTCGGCGTTCGGCTCGCGGCCGATCGGACCGTCCAGGCGGCTGCGGGACTGGACCGCGAACCCGCTGGGTTGGGGAACGGCTCGCCCCAGCGACGGATTGCCCGGCGCGGTGGCGGGGATTGCGGCGTGTTGCTTCTGCAATTGGGCGATCAATTCTTCGAATGCGGCCGGCGCGAGCTTGGCGCCGCCGATCTCGACATCTGCCACAGGCGGCTGGCCCAATTCGCGACCGAGCATCGCGGCGGCCAGCCGGTGGCGGGCGGCCAAATCGCGCAGCTCCTCCGCAGCGGCGGACGAGGCCGCCTGACGGTACTGAGCCAGCGCATGATCGAACCAGCCGATGGCCAAGGCTCGATCGCCCAGCCAACGATGGGCTTCGGCGGCGGCCGGTAAACCGGCGAATTGAACCGTCGCCAGCTGGACGGCTGTCAGACTGTTTTCCTGGCTCGCCCGCCGCACCCGAAACAACGACGTCTCGCCGTACCGCGACTGCACGGCGGCACGCAACTCGGGATGCGCCTCGAGCACCATCCCCAGGGCGGTTGGCAACGACGCCAGCAGCCGCCGATCATGGACGTGCGGGGCGACGCCCTGGAAGACCTCGGCGTCCAGCGAGGCAATCAGCCGAGCCGCATCGTCAAAGGCGGCGCTCTCCAGCAGGGCCTGCAGCTCCGCCACGGTGTTGTACGTTTCCCGGTTCAATTCTTCGATCAGCGGCGACTGCCAGTCGTTGGTCAGTTTGGCGCGGCGTGTCCAAGTCATTCTGCCCACGACCGTCCGCGACGAAACCACTTCGGCCCACCGCCGCAAGGGGCTGAGGTCCTGCTGGCGAAAGAAATGCAGTTGGCGGCACAGGGCGTGCAACTCGTCCATGCGGTTCTCGTAAGCCAGCTGGATCAATTCGGCACGCACCAGCGGCTCGTCCGCCACCTGGACGCTGTGCGGAGTGACCAGCGGGACGCTCATCAGATCGCGGCGGACTGCCGAGTAGGGCGGCAGGCCGGACAAGGCTTGGGCGTCGTGCCCCAGATCGCGATAACGCTGCAGCAGTGTTTGCACCAGTTGGTGGTCGCTGGTCGTATCCCATAACATGGCCGCTTCGTTCAACAGCGCCAGCCGCCGCTCGATGGCCAAACCGTCTCTGGCGGCATCGTCCAGCAGCAGTTCCAGCAGGGCGGTGGCCAAGTCCCGCGCACAGCCGGCTGCCAGCGTGCGAACGGCGCAGGTGCGGCGCCAAGCCGCTCCGTCCGCCTCGGGCGGCTGGGCCTGGCAGACCTTGGTCAGCCACACGCCCAACTGCGGCGCGTCCTGCAGGGCCGGCGCGCGAGCCAACAGCGCGTCGTCGGCCAGAGCGTTCAGTTCGGGCAGCGGTTGCACGCGCACGCTCCGCAGCCGGATCCGGCAATCCGCGCGCCGGGGCGCGTAATGCAGCCCCAGGGTGGTCACCGGACCGGTCAGGGAAGACCGCCCCGCATACGGCTGGGCCCAGTACCGGCCGTCGCTGCTGATCCCATAGCGCAACACCCCGCAACCGAACAGCAGCCGGATCCAGGCTTTGCCGGGCGCCAAGGCGACCGGGCCTTTGTCGAGCGGCTGCTTGCGCACTTCTTCGTGGGGATCGGTTTGCAGTCGCAAGTGCATGCCTTGGCCGTCCGAAGCGCTGACGAAACGCAGGACTTCACGCGGCTCGCCGTCCTGCCGGCCGAGGAACACGCCGGCCCCCGGCGTCGCCTGGTCGACCTCCAGCACCACTTGGTAAATCCCTGCTTGCACCAGCGGCGTGGCGACCCAACCCGGAGCGGCGGCCTTGTCGGCCGTCAGCGCCACCGAGCCGTCGGCCTCGCGCTCGAAACGGCCCTCGGGCGTCAGAGTCTCGCTCCACGCCAGCCGGGCGGGAGCCGGATCGTCTTCGCCTTGCACGGCTTGGGCCACCGTCGGTGGAAAACCGCCGCTGCGCACCGCAGTAATCCCGCGAAAGACCGCCTTTCCCTCGAAGATCACTTCCTCCGGCGTTCCGGCCAGCGGAGCGCGCAACAGGACGATATCGCCGCGGCTGAGCGTCAGCTCGCCAGGGCGGCATCGCAACTCGAACGTGCCGCCGTCGCGGACCAGGCCCGTGCGCTGAGTGCGGCCTTCGTCGTCGGCCGCCAGCGCCCCTTCCTCCGGCACCGCACTGTCCGCTCTCCTCCGGCTGGTATAAGCCGCCCAGCCGTTCTCCCGATCCCGATCGTACATCGCCAGCGTGAGCCCTTCGTTCCCGCACAGCAAATGAATCCGGAAGCCTTGGACCTTCTCCAGGGCCAACCGCAAGGCGACTTGTTCGCGCCACGGCATGCGCAGTCGCATCACCCCGTCGACCGTTGCCGCCTCGCCAAACTTGGTGCGGGAATTGGTGACGGACCACGGCTGGCCAGGCACCGGCTCGAACCATTGTCTCAAATCGTCTGCCTGAGGCACGAACTGGTCCAGATCGAAATCGCCAAAGCACACGGCCAGGGCGTCCGGCACCTCGTCCGCCTCGAATACACTTTGCCAGGGAGGCGGGACGAGAGGCGTTTGAGGCGCGGGCTGCGGCGAAGCGGCCGGCTCGGATGCGGGCTGCGGAGAAGCGGCCGGTTCGGACGCGGGCTCCGGCGCCGCTGCGGGATCGAGGCCGGCCGGCGGCGGATCGGTCGGCTGCAGCTCTGACGCGACCGTCGGACAATCATCGGTGGTCGCGGAAACCTGGTCGGCCTGCGCCGCAACGGGGCTCGAGCCGCCTTGCCCCACGGCACCGTCCGCCGCAGCGGAACCATGCTGCGCCCCGTCCGGCGGCGACGATTCCTGTGCCGTGTCCGTCTGCCAACGAGCCAGCAGGATTTCGACCGGCAGGAAGACCGGCCTCAGCGGCTCCCATCGCGTGTACCACGCCAAGGACAATCCGAGGACCAGCACCAGCAGGAATCCGGCCACCAGCCACAGCACGGAAGATTCGTTGCGCGAGCAGGTTTTCTTCATGTCAACGCATCGCCTCACGAGCAGAGCATTCTCACCGCGGCAATCCCGGCCAGAGCCAGAACTAGGACGTCGAACACCGCCTGCGGAATCCGCTTCAGGAACCTGATTCCCAACAGCGCACCGACCGCCACAACGGGCGCCAGGAGCAGGGCAAATCGCAGCGTGTCGGCGGTCATCATGCCCAGCGCGACATAGCCGGGAACCTTGCTGGCATTGACCAGAAAAAAGAACCAGGCGGATGTGCCCAAGAACTGCTGTTTGTCCATGTGCCGGCCGATCAGGTAGATCCCCATGATCGGCCCGGCCGCATTGCTGACCGTGGTCGCAAAGCCGGCCAAGATGCCGGTCGCCGCCGTGAACCACCGGCGTTCGGACCAGCGGCGAAAACCGTATCGCTGGCGGACGACGTGCAGCAACAGCAGCACCAGGATCAGCGCCCCGATGGAGACCCGTAGCGTGTCGTCGTCCACGTAGCGAAGCACCACGTAAGCCGGCACCATGCCGGCGATCACGTAGGGACACAATTCCAGCAGCCGGGCCCAGTCGGCATGACGACGGTAATACACGATCGCGAACACGTCGCCCAACAGCAGCAGCGGCAGGATCGCGCCGACGGACAGTTTTGTGTTCTCGCGGAACACCTCGGCCATAATGGCCACCGCCGGGATGCCCGCCCCGGGCATCCCGGTCTTGGAAAACCCGACCAGCAGCGCGGCAGATACGCCCAGCAGGATGGCTCTGGTGGTCAGGTTCATGGGACGGTGCTCCCGCTATTCCTTCTCGACAATCCACACGTTGCGGAACTGCAGCGGGTTCCCGTGGCCTTGCAGCTTCAGCGCGCCGGGCGTACCTTCCGGCTCGTTGCGGTGCCCGCCGGTGGGGCCGTTGATTTCCAGGTTCTCGTGGATCGTCACGCCGTTGTGCCGCAGCGTGAGCCGGGCGTTGGTGACTTTGTTGCCCTCCGCGTCCCGGACCGCGTTGGTGAACTCGGCGTCATAGGTCTGCCAGGTCAACGGCGCGTAGCACATGTTCACCTTGGGATCTGCTTTGGTGTAGATGCCGCCACATTCGTTATTCACGCCGTCCAGGCCGAACGAATCGAGGATCTGCACTTCGTAATGATCCACCAGGTAAAAGCCGCTGTTGCCACGCCCCTGGCCGCGAGCTTCCGGGCGATACGGCAGCAGGAATTCAAAGTGGATCACAAAGTTGTGGAATTTCGGCTTGGTCAGGATGTCGCGGCCGTCCGTGTTCAGCCAGCGCGTCGCTTCGTCCAATCGTCCGCCATTCCATGGGTCCGTGTTGCTGCCGTCGAACAGGACGATGGCCTCGGCCGGCGGGGACGCGCCTTCGGTGGGGCTCTTGCGAATGACCTTTTTCAGCGCAAACGGCTGGCCTTGGTCCGTCTTGCCGTTCATCGCCTGGCCACAGGCCGTGGCCGTGTACGGCTTGTGTCCCGGCGGCGGGAACTGCCGCGTGGCGGAGAACTCGTCGGGGTTTCCGGCCAGGTACTTGCGTTCGCCTTCGGGCGGTCCAAACGTGGCTTGGCAATCTTCCAGTCGCCCGTCCATCAGAATCTTGTTCTGACCGTCCCAGCCGTCGCCGGGCAGTCCCCCGGGCAGCAGTACCGCCTGGAATGCGCCCGGCCCCAAGGCGATCACTTGACAGCCCAGTGCCGCGCCGCCTTCGATCTGCCCCGCATACTCGCCCTGGATCTTGAATTCGATCGGCAACGTCGGATCCTGCGGATCCGTCCACACCGCCGTCGATTTATCCGCCGCGGACAGTTCCGGCGAACCGGCCACCGCAACCACCACAAATGCCAAGCCGCACAGCCATGCGGAATACCGCGTCCATCGCCCCACACAAGGTTTCATCTCTCGACTCCTTCAGGAAAAACACACACGTCGGCACACTCAACTGTTTTGTGAGGTTAATCTGTCGGGCTGACGGACGCAATGACTGGGACGGCCGGGCGCGCGGCGGAGATCCAGGCGGGGTGGCGAGCGCCCAATGCCGCTTACTTTGTAGCGGCACGGCGCGAGCCGTCCGGTATTACCGTCGGAAAACCGGGCGGCTCGCGCCGCTCCGCTAACAAAAACGCCCCAAAATCGGCCCCAAGTAAGTGGCATTTAGCGAGCGCCCCACGGGGTTCGGTGCGAGCCCAAGCTTTCCAACAGGGCCGCGATTGGGTATCCTAACGCCGAGATGATGCATGAGGTGGCCTCGATAGGAATGTTGTGAGAGGTTTCATGACGGTTGACTGGCGTTCCTTGTACCCGTTTCCCTCGCACGAGATGTTGCTCGGAGCGTGGCGATATCATTACCTGGACGAGGGTTCGGGCGAGCCGCTGGTGATGGTCCACGGGAATCCGACGTGGTCGTTTTACTTTCGCAATTTGGTTTTGGCGTTTCGCGACCGCTATCGCGTGATCGCGCCCGACCACATGGGTTGTGGTTTGAGCGACAAACCGCAAGCCTATTCCTACTGCTTGGCGACGCACACGGCCAATTTGGTCGAGTTGCTCGAGCGGCTCGATCTGCGCGGCGTCACGCTGTTGGTGCATGATTGGGGCGGCGCCATCGGTCTGGGGGCGGCACTTCAGGTTCCCGACCGCGTGGCGCGATTGGTCCTGTTCAACACCGGCGCCTTTCCGCCGCCGTTCATTCCGTGGCGGATCCGCGCGTGCCGCGTGCCTTGGTTGGGGACTTGGGCCATCCGACGGCTGAATCTGTTCGCACGGGCCGCGCTGCGAATGGCGGTTCACAAGCGCGAGCGGATGACGGACGCGGTCCGCGCGGGCCTGCTGGCGCCGTACGACAGCTGGGAGCATCGTGTGGCCATCGATCGGTTCGTGGCCGATATTCCGGCCGATCCTGGGCATCCGACCTGGCCAGTCCTGGCGGATCTCGAACGCCGCCTGCCATCGTTGGCGGATCGGCCCGTCCAACTGATCTGGGGGCTGCGGGATTGGTGCTTCCGCCCGGCCTGCTTGGACCGCTTTGAGCAGCTGTTTCCGGCTGCCGAGGTGCAGCGTTTGCCAGAGGCCGGGCACTATGTGATCGAGGACGCGCACGAGCAGATCATTCCGCTGGTCGAGCGGTTTTTGGAGGCGCATCCGGGGTGAGCCTCCGGGATCTCGCAATGAATGAGGGGCTTGCGGATGGCCCACCCGGCGGGGCACGCTGGGCAAGTGCAGAAGAACCCGCCGGGACTCGGCGGGGCGCGCTGGGGAGGTGCTGAACGATGTTCGATACGATCGCGCCGGCTGCTGAAGACCGGCTGTCCGCTGGCCAGTGCGCCACGCTGGCTTGTCTGTTGGAAGCCACGGCGGCCAAACCGGGCAATGTCCACCGCGGGGCCGATTTCGAGGACATGACCTTCACCGACTTTGCGGTCAGCGCTGCCGCGATCGGGCCCGCGATGGAGGCGGCCGCACAGCGCGGGGTCGGCGCGACCGTGCTCGCGGCGGTGCAAGCCACCCGCCGTCTGGTTCCGGTCAACACCAATCTCGGCACGGTGCTGCTGTTGGCGCCGTTGGCTGCCGTGCCCCGTGAACAGTCCTTGAAGGCGGGTATTGGCCAAGTGCTGAGCAACTTGACGGCCGCCGACGCAGAGGCGGTCTACGCCGCGATTCGGCGGGCCGAACCCGGCGGACTGGGGACCGCCGACCAGATGGACGTGGCCGAGGCCGCTCCGGAAAGCCTGCTCGCGGCGATGGCCGCTGCCGCCGACCGCGATCTGGTGGCTCGGCAGTACACCGAGCGTTTTGCCCCCATCCTGGAACAGGCCGCTCCGTGGATCGTCCAGGGATGTGCGGCCGGATGGCCGCTGACGGACGCCATCATTCATGCCCAATTGCGTTTGCTGGCCGCCTGGCCGGACAGCCTGATCGCACGCAAGTGCGGACCGTCGGTCGCCGAACATGGGTCGGCGCTGGCACAACGGGTTTTACAGGCCGGTGTCCCAGGCGACGCGGATTATCTGTACGAGTTGGGCGAACTGGACTTTTGGATGCGCAGCGACGGGAACCGCCGGAACCCCGGCACGACAGCTGACCTGATCGCCGCCGGGCTGTTCGTGGTCCTGCGCGAGAACTTGATCCGGCCACCTTTCCGTTGAAGGGCCTTAATCTGGCGGGGCGCATCGTTCCGGCAATTCCATCTTGTGATCCGCGGCCAGCGTGCGCAGCTTTTCCAAGGCCCGCTGTTGCAGTTGTCGCACGCGTTCCTTGGAGATCCCCAGGCCTTCGCCCAATTCCTTCAATGTCGGCGACTGGTTCAGATCGAACCCAAAGCGAGCCTCGATAATGGCACGCTCCCGGGAATTCAATCCCAGCAGCAACTCGCCGACCGCACGACGCAGTTCCTGGACCGATCTCTCCTCACCCGCCGTGACGCGATGGTCCGCAATGTAATCCTCGACTCCATCAATCGATTGGCAGAACGCTTGACGGTTCGCTGAACTCTGTTTTTTCAGCAAGGCATTGCAGCCGTTGACCACGGCCCAGGTGGCGTAGGTCGAGAACTTGACCCCCCGCGAAAAATCGAACTTCTCCACGGCTCGCATCAACGTGACGTGGCCCTCGCCCATAAACTCGTCGAAGGCCGAGGAGCCCACGCTGGCATATCGCTTGGCCAACGAAAAGACCAGCCGCAGATTCGCCTCGATAATCTGATTTCGCGTCTCCTGAGCCTCCGCCTGCAATCGCTCGATTTTGTCCAGTTGGGAAACCGTCGCGGTCCGTGGGTTCAGTTTTTGCCGCAGGCGATCCGCGCGGAACTTGAGATAGTTCATCTTGCGGAACAAGTGCGTCTCGACTTCTTGACTCAACAGCGGCACTTCGTAAAGTCGCGCCAGATAGAAATCGGCATTGCTGGGCGCGCGGCGCCCGCGGGCACCTTCGTCTTGGGCCGATGGTGGGCGAAGGATCTTCCTCTCTACCCCCGGCTCGTCAAAACTGCGGTGGTACAGATAACCAATCTCGATCATCAGCAATCGTTCCGCCCGCAACCTTGTCGACCGCCGCTCATACTTGACCGCCTGGCGTGTGTCGGTCTTGACGCTGCCCTGCTTCGCATCATCGCCTGCGTTGCCGGAGGTCGAAGCACGCCTGCGGCAAGCGGCTTTCTGGCTGGCAGGACGCGGTTTGGTCGTCTTCCTGGTTTCACATGCCCGAACCATATCTAATCACTCCTCAATCGTGGCTGCACATGGCAAGCGATCGCCCTCTCGGACTCACCTCTCGCAACGGCCCATCCGTCTATCGTTCACCCGTCCAATTCCATCGCACTACCGCCTGACAATTCACGCTTTATCTCCTTACGCCGCAGACCTTTCGTCGCCTACGTCGTTTGATTTTTCACATGCAGAACTGCAAAAAACACTGCTCCGATTCGTTGCAAACCTTGTACCGACCAAAGGTTTCACGACTGGATAAACCAGGTACCGATTTATAAACGAATAATATGAAAGGACTTACAGAAAATATGTGGAATGTGGTCTCAGTGAGGCAATGCCAATCGAGAAATGCCAGATTGTGCTGAGTATCCACATGTGGTTGCCTCGTTTTGGGCATATATCATGATAATGAGCATGGATTAGCCATCGCGTCTGGTGATCCGAGCTTGAAACATTGACGGCAACGTTGCGAAACGCCGGCATTGCGAGCATTTGGCAACTTTGTGATCGAGGCAGGGCTTGGCATCGCCCCGGCATCAGTCCATAATTCGTCGGGTGACCAAATTTGAACACTGCGGAAGGCGTTCGTTCAATGTCGGCATACGGGACTTGCGAGACAGTGGTTAAGCAATTGCTTGAGGCCTTGAACATGGGCCAGAGCCTAGAGGACCTGCTGACCTCAATCTATGACAGCTTGGCGGGCGTGGTACCATTCAATCGCATTGGGGTTGCGGTTCTGGACGAAGCGAAGGAGACGCTGCGGGCGATATCGTGTCGCAGCGATGGTCCGACGAGCCTGGGTGTGGACTATGCGGCTCCCTTGGTTGGCTCGACGCTGCAGCATCTTCTGGCCGCGGGCGAACCTCGGATCATCAACGATTTGGAGGTTTATCTGGCGGCGAAGCCGGAATCGGTGTCGACGGCCCTCATTGTCCAGGAAGGAATGCGATCCAGCCTCACGCTTCCGCTGCTGGCCGAGGGCAAGCCGATTGGCGTGGTGTTTTTTTCGTGCCGCGAGAAAGGGGTTTACACCGAAACGCACGTTGCTGCGTTGCGGCCGTTGGCGGGGCACATTGCCATTGCGTTGGAGAAGGCCCAGCTGATCGATTTGCTGCGGCGGCGGAACGAAGAGTTGGCGGAGGCGAATCGGGCGAAGGACGGTTTCTTGGACACGCTTCGGGAAGAGGTCCAGCGGCAGACCGAGCAATTGCGGGGGTCGGAGGAGCGATATCGCACGCTGGTGAGTCTTGGGCGGATTGTGAACGCGAGTCTGGATCTGCGCCAGGTTTTCCGCTCGGCGGCCGAAGCGATCCACAAGCTGTTAGCGTGTGACCAGGTCAGCCTGCTGCTGTCGGGCGACCGCGACGAACTGCAATACGGTTTTTCCCTGGAGTTCGTCGGCCCCCCGCGCTGGCTGGACATCCCGGCGGCGCGGCTACGGGGTACCGCCGCGCGGTGGGTTTTGGAGCAACGGCAGCCTCGAGTGGCGGCCAACTTGGAGCGGACGCGCTCGAACCCGGAGGATCAGCGGCTGTACGAGCAGGGTTATCGCAGCTACGCGTACTTGCCGCTGATTTGTCGTCAGACCGGCGTGGGCGTGCTCGGCATCGCGTCGCGCAGGGAGAATCAGGCCAACGCTTGGGATTTGGACTTGTTGGGCGAGTGGTGCGATCACTTGGCGACCGCGTTGGACAATGCCTCGGCGTATGGCGAAATCGCGCGGCTAAAGGCCCAGTTGGAAGAGCAGAACGTCTACTTGCGGGACGAGATCAAGACGACGCACGATTTCGGGAATATTGTGGGGGACAGCCCCGCCATGCGCCGCGTGCGGGCGGCCATCGCCCAGGTCGCACAGACCGACAGCACCGTGCTGATTCTCGGCGAGACGGGAACCGGCAAGGAATTGGTGGCGTGGGCGATTCACGAGGTGAGTTCGCGGAGCGCCCATCTGCTGGTCAAAGTCAATTGTGCGGCGTTGGCGCCGGCACTGATCACCAGCGAGTTATTTGGCCACGAAGCCGGGGCGTTTACCGGGGCGACGGGACAACGTCAAGGCCGCTTCGAGCTGGCCCAGCGCGGCAGCATCTTCCTGGACGAAATCGCCGAGGTGCCTCCGGAGACGCAGGTGATGCTGCTCCGCGTGCTGCAGGAGCGGGCTATCGAACGCGTGGGCGGCAGCCGGTCGGTACCGGTTGACGTTCGCGTCATTGCGGCGACCAATCGCGACTTGAAAAAGCACGTCGAGGAGGGGCACTTTCGCGCCGATTTGTTCTATCGGCTGAACGTCTTTCCGATTGCCGTTCCCGCCTTGCGCCAACGGCGGGAGGACATTCCCGCGCTGATCGATCACTTTCTGACCCGCTTTGCCCGCCGGATGAACAAGGAAATCACCCGCGTCAATCGGCGGACGATGGAGTTGCTGATGAACTACCAGTGGCCGGGTAACGTCCGCGAGTTGGAGAACATCATCGAACGGGCCATGATTGTCAGTCGTGGCGAGGTGCTGGAGATCGACGCCCAGTGGCTTTCGGAAGACGGGGGCGTCCGCTCCGCGCCACGCGGCTTGCCGTCGTTTGCCGAGGTCGAACGGCAGGCGATCCTGGACGCTCTGCAGCGGTGCGGAGGCAGGGTTTACGGCGCCGCCGGCGCTGCGGCGCTGCTCCAGCTAAAGCCGACCACGCTGTATGGCAAGATGCGCAAACATCGCATCGCCCGGCGGCAGGGCGGGTTCGAGCCGGTGTGACCCGGTTCGTCTGACCCGGTTGGGGCTTGACGCGCCCCTGCCTTTCCTTTCTGATTCGAACCATGAACTTTGATCAGCGACTTCAAAAAGCGATCGAGCGGGGCCAGCGTCGGGGGGATGCCCAGGCGTTGGCCGAGGCCGCCAAAACGGTCAACGAAGAAGAATTGCGCCGTCTGCACTCGCAGTACCGACTGGAGTTGTCGGAGCACATCGAGCGGTGCATCCGCAGCCTGTTACAGCATTTCCCCGGCTTTCAGGTTGAAACCGTCTACGGCGAGCGAGGCTGGGGTGCGGCGTGCCGTCGCGACGACGTGCGGCTGTTGGGCCGCGGGCAGCGCGAGAACTACTACAGCCGTCTGGAGATGACCGTGCGGCCCTACAGTTCGCTGCGTATCTTGGAAGTGGCGGCCAAGGGCACGGTCCTGAACAAAGAACTCCTCAATCGCCAGCATTACGAACCCGTGCCCGACGCAGACTTGGCCAAGTTCCTGGAACTGATCGACGGCTGGGCGCTGGAATTCGCCGAACTGTACGCGGCTCGCTGCTAGCAGCGCAAAAACGAGAGGCTGCGTCTTCCGCTTGCGAGGCGAAAAACGCAGCCCTTGAGCTTTCGTTCAAATCATTCCGGACGGCGGAATCAGCCCGTCGCCTGGGGCATGCGGAGCCGCTTGTTGATATCGGTCTCCAGCACGCCGAAGACGGCTTCATGCCGCTGGACGGACATCGACAGCGCGCCCAACAGTCGCTTGGCCGTGAAGAAATTCACGATGATCCGCTGGCCGACCTTGATCGGTTCGGTGGGAATGCCGACCGGTTGAGGATTGAGGCCAAAATCGATAATCAACTCTTCGGGCGTCCCGGTGACGCGGCAGAAATTCGCGTACAGGGCCAGGATGTTCGAGTCGTCGACTCGCAACTGGGTCTGGGCCTGACGAGCCGGGGCGGCCGGGGCGGCCTGATCTTCTGCAACCTGGGGGGCATTTTCTTCGTTCGCCATACTAACTTCTCCTAACTCTCCTGAAACGGGTGCAAACAACACAAACGATGCGGGTTCATCGGAACCCGTACAGTTACAACTCAAAGTGAAACGTGCGGGACAAGTAGCGGTGGAGCCGCTGGCCCAACGACTGCCATTGGGTATAGATCTGGGCGCGGCCCATCATCCCGGGGCACAGCAGACCATGCAAGTCGCCCTGGTCCTCCAACGGAACGCGGGCGTGATACGAGGTGCTCAACGGACGAACCGCACCGGAGCGGTCGACCCTGGTTTCCAAACGGCCGCCGGCTTGGGCGGCCAAGCTGTCCGGCACGTCTTTCAATTCGACGCGGGCGACTTGCGCGACGCGGCTGTTCAGCGGCCGGCCCGGATACGCGTCGGTCTCCAACTTGACCAAGGGCTTTTCCGCCTGGGCCATCGCCAGGTCCACCAAGTCGATGTCGGCCTGGTCGACGATCAAGAGCGCTTCGAGGTCGGTCGGGTCGCCGATCCGGCACAGCAGCTCTCCCTCGGGATAGGCCGCGCCGAGATTCTTCGGATCCAGCGGCGAGCCGCTCCAAGCCGGCAGCCGGCCTTCCTGGATGTCGCCGCCCGCGGGCCGAGGCGGTGCGGGGATGATCACACCCGCGACGGGGGCGGCGATTTGCAACCGCGATAGTTCCCGCTGCTGTTCGGCCAATTGCTTCGTCGTCGTGGCCAACAACTCGGTCAGCTGGCCGATCTGCAGCCCCGACTGGTCGCTGTGGAACCGCTCGCGCTCGACGGTCTTCAAACGCGTTTGCGTCACTTCCAACTGGCCCGCCAGGTTCAGCACGGAAAGCTCCAGATCCGGATTGTTGAACACGACCAGGGGCTGTCCCGGCTCGACGGGCTGACCTTCTTTGACCAGGATCTCCTCCACACGCCCCGGCACCTCGACGTACACGGCGCTCGCGTTGCGGGGTTGGATCTCAAACTCGCACTTGACCGAATGCGGCAAGGGAAGAAAGATGACAACGGCCAGCAGGCCGGCGACGACCGCCAGCGAGGCGATCACCCGATGCTTTTTCACCTTATGCATCCTCCCGGGCATGTAAAAGAACCTCGCCATCTGCCACAAGGGCTGGACGACCAAGCCGAAGAACCCAACCGCTGCGATCACCTGCCCGACGATTTTCAAACCGATCGGCTCGAAAACCTTGATCAGAAACATCACGATCGAGAACACCACGATCCAGCGGTAAAACACCGACGCCACCGTATACAACCCGAACAAAACCCGGTTCTTCTGCGGCAGGAAGGGGTTTTCGGGCTGTTCCAATCCCAAGCAGACCCCGACCATGAACCGCTTCAGCACCTCGGTGGCCTTCTGACGCAAGTTGGGAATCTCGGTCAAGTCCATCAGGATGTAATAGCCGTCGAACCGCAACAGCGGATTGCCGTTGAAGACCAGCGTGCTGACCGAACAGATGAACATCACATTCAGGCTCAGATTGTTCAAGAGCGTGGTTCGATCGCTGAACCACCAGAGAAATGTGGCGATCGACGCCAGCAACATCTCCATATAAATCCCCGCGGCGCCGATCATGGCGCGGCGATACTTGTTGGGCAGCATCCACGAATCAGACACGTTGCAGTACAGACAGGGAGTCAGCACCAACAGCATGAAGCCGATTTCGTGGCATTCGCCTCCGAAATGCTTGCATGACAAGCCGTGAGCCAGTTCGTGCAGGACCTTGACCACCCCCATCGTCAGCGCCAAGTACATCCACTTGTCGGCCGAACGCGGATCGAAGAATTCGTGGAACGTGGGCAATCGGGAGTAGAACTGGTCGTACTGGACGGTCACCAACAGCAAAGCGGAAATGCCCAATGCCAGGCACATCGCGACGCAGACGGGATGAAAGATCCACCACGTAAAGCGATACAGCCAATTGAGGAACCGATCCGGGTCGACGCCGCGCCAGCGGAGTGCAAACACGTTGGTGAGCCGGCCCAGCCATTCCTTGCGTTTCTTTTCGTCTCGCCGCTTCTTGAGCTGCCGACCCTGGCCCGCGGTTTCCGAGATCACCAGGCCGCTGCGATGCAGCATCCCGATGAACTGCTGCAGGTCCTGGAACGTGATCTTCTGGGGAGCGAACTCGGACTCGAATCGCTCCTTGATCGAGTCCAAGGTCGACTCGCCGTCGAGCATCTGCAGGATGGCGAATTCTTCCTCGTGAAAGCGGTAATAGTTCAGCCCGACGGGCTCTTTGACAACCCAGTACCCTTCCCCGTGGTAACGATGCTTGCGCACCGACAGATCCGGACGCATGCGCAAGGCGAGCCGTCGCGAGGTGGTGCTGACCAGACTTTCCGCAAGTGTTGCCATAGTTGCCAAACCGCACAACCACCGACACGAGGCCGGTGGGGTGTTGCGTCTTCCTGCCTGGGGTGCCTGCCTGTTCGCCGTTCCGCCTTCAGGCGGTCATTGGGTAGGTTCCGAGCGCCGATCGGAACGGTATCGGTTTTCCACGTTGCTGGGCTCGTCGAGTCGCGGTCGGCGCCCGCGACCCACTATCTGCCCGCCATGTCGGCGACCGGATTCAACCGAATCACCATTCCCGCCGTCGTGCCCGGCCGCAGCAGCCAGGGATACCCGTCCCGCCCCGGCAGGTTGTCGACCTCCGCCCAAATGCGATAATCCCGATTCGAACCCACCTGAGGACTGACATAGCCGATCTTGCCGGACAGCTTCTGCTGCATGCCGCCGGGCAGGGCGACGGTAATCTCCACGTTGGCTCCGTCGACTTGTCCGGGCAGGACCTCGCGGGCGCTGACGAAGCCATCGATCCGCAAGCGATCCATGCGGACAAACCGAAACACCGGCTCCCCCGGCTGGACCCATTCGCTTTGATGGCGGTACACCTCGACCACCACGCCGTCAAACGGAGCCCGCAGGGTGCGACGTTCCAGCTCGTTGTCGACCGCTTCCACCTCGGCCTCGGAAACATTGCGCTCCAGGCCCGCAATCTTTAAGCTCATGTCGGCAGCCACGCAGTCCAAGGCCGCTTTCTCCCATTGAACTCGCTGGCGACGAAGCTGCGTCGGGGGGATCGCCGAGCCTCCGCTGCTCTTGTTGATGGCGATCGATTCCTCGTACTCCGCTTTGGCCAATTCGACGATCGCCCGGGCGACGCGGACCTCGGCGTCGTTCGTGGCTTTCTCGTTCGCGACGTCCAGCTTGAGTTTCGCCGCCTTCTGCCGCAGCAAGGTTTCGGTCTCGTCCACCTTGGCCAAGACATCGCCCGCCTGGGCACGATGGCCCTCCTTGGCGGTCATCTCCTGCAGCACGCCTGCCTCTTGCGCCGGGAGCGATACGTCATCGATCAGCGAGATCAGGCAACTGGGCAACTCCAAGACCGAAGCGAACGTTCCGCGACCGGGGTCGGCCGGTTGCGCCGCCAAGACCAGATTCGCAATCAATAGCGCCGTCACATTCATGCCTAAGACTCCAAATTCGTTCGGATCGGGAAGCCGGCGGACTGTCACCGCAACCGGGCGGGATGCTACCCCTGCGAGCTTACGAAAGATAGAAAAAGATGTGAATCTGCAACCACTCCCACGCCTCGTGGAACCATACGTAGCCGAGCGCTCTCCGGCCGCAGAAGACTTGTCCCGTCACGGTGGCCCCGGGATGCGGGTCGCCGATCTGGCTGCGGTCGATGTCCACTCGAACCTTGACAATATTCCCTTCATCCTGGCGAACTTCCGTCGTGGCCTTGACCTCACGGACCGTGCCGCCCCGCTTGACTCCCGGATCTGTCGCCAAGACATAGCTGACTCGGTCGCCCGCCCCCGGATATCGCTGCTGCGTTTGCGTGTCGGCCCGCGCTCGGCGAACGTGACCGGCGCGGCTCTCCCGCATGTATAGCTCCAATTCCCAGTCCTCCTTGGGATCGGCAACACTCAACAGCATCTGCCCCATCGTCACCGGGCGATACATCAGGGATTTCTGCACGTCCCAGGACATCATCACTTCGCCGGCAATCGGACTGCGAATCTCCAGCATCTCGCGTTTCTTCGCCAGCAGCTGGTACTGTTCGTCCAAGGTCTTCAGTTCTTGTTCCAGTTCGTCGGCCTCCCCGGACAAGCGAATGCGCTCGACTTCGTCCCGACCCCGCACATCCGAACGGCCCGTCTGCTCGAACAGCGATCGCCGCACGGACACCAAACGGCTGCGTTTGACCTGGATCTGCCCCAACACGTCCTGGTATTTGACCTCCAGATCGGTGTTCCGCAGCTTGACGAGCAAGTCGCCTTTCTCGACGAAATCGCGATCTTGAACCTTGACGTCGATCACGTCCCCATCGACCGGCACGAACACGTCCCGCTTGACAACCGGCTGCAGCGTCCCCTTGGCACTGGGCTCGAAATCCTTGCGGACGAACACCAGGCAGAGCATGAATACGACCAGCGCGGCGAGCACCGCCACCGTCTTGGGCAGGTAACGGGGACCGAACAGCCAGCGCGACTTGCCGATGGCCTTCCACAGCGGCATCAGGAAGATCCGCTCGTGATCGACCGCGTTGGTCAGCGCGCGGGCGCTGTGCTCGTAAACCAAGTCCGTCCGCGAGCGGAGGACTTCCTCCGGGAGATCGCTCTCGATCTGCTCGACGACCAGCACGCCGATGATTTCGTTCGCCTCGTTGCTCTCGCTGTCCGCTTCGCCGGTGGCGGTTTCCCGCGCATCCACAAGACGTTTGGGACGACGCAAGGGAAGGAGCGCCAAGCGTTTGGTATGCGACTCGTCGATGTACCGATCGAGCGCTTCTTCGACCTGGGGCGGCAGTTCCTCGTCCGCTCCGTCGTACCACAGCGATTCGCCGGTCGCCACGACGCGCGTGGCCAGTTTGCCGAGATAGTTGACGATGTTCGAACGATTCTCGATCGTATCCTGACCGCTGATCGCTTCGATCTTGCAGATGCGGCCCCGCATCAGCCCGACACTGACGCGATCGCAACCCACCATCCGCCGCCCTTCGTTGACGATCACGTACGCCGTCTCGCGAACGTCCAACTGCTCGTGAACCAGACGGGCAAAATGATCGGCCTGTTCCCACAGCGAGTGCCGGGTACTGATCTGACGCAGCTTGCGGGTTTTCAGCCACTCGGCTGCTAGCTCGCACATCTGCATCAGAAACTTCAGGTAACCCCGCTGCGTCACCGGCTGGGCATCGGGCCGCTGGAAGATCTCGACCACGCCTTCCACCTGGTTGTCGCTTCGCATCGGCGCAAGGACCAACAAGTAGCGGGTGGGATTGGCGGCTCCGTGCTCGTCCGCCGTCCCGGACTGGGGCGGAACAAGGCTCGGTTCACCACTGGCGGCGATGCGGGTCAACAGACCGAAGTGACGCGCTGCGTCCTCCGACTCCGGCGACAACAGCGTCTCGCTCATCTTGATGTGGTACGCCAAGTCCAATCGACGCCCGTCGCGGATGACCCACACTGCGCCGCCGATGGCAGCCAACGCAGACACGATCCGCTGAAGGAATGCGGGATAGAACTCTTCCGGCCCAAGCTCGCTTTTGGACAGCTGAGCGATTTCGCTCACCAGCCCTCGGATCTGCTGCTTGGTCTGCTCGATGGTGTCAGCATTGACTGCTTGCTCGCTCGACATGTTCCAACACCGTTTGATCTCAAGGGACTATCCCAGACAGCCACGTTGGATGCGGGGATTTCAAGTAACAATCGAACCCCTGGCGGTCAGAAAATAGTCAAAATCGAATTGTATGTATGATGACAGATGGGGCGATAAGTTCCAGCGTGCCAGAAGCGAATTCGCTGCGGAGCGTGCCGGAAACCTGTACAATTGCGCAAACCCTTGCGATAAAAAGGATTACGAGATTATTCCCGGGCTGGTGTCGGCTCCTTGCCAGCCCCCAAGCCGGTCGCGACGGCGAGCTGTCGCCATTCCGCCCTGTTTTCGTCTTTCAACGTGGATCGAACCAACAGACAAACTCATGTCTGCATGGTACCGTACCAAGAAGTCGGGTCGAATTCAAGTATGGCTACTTAAAAAATACTTAAAAAACAAGTAAATGTTGCTTTGATGATGCTTGACGAAACCTAGGCAATCCGATTAGCATAGCAATCGTATTCGAGCAGCCCGACTTTTTCCGGGTTTCGTTCCCTTGTCGGATTTCGACTCCCGTTGCGCGGAACTCCTGCTCGAAATCGCAGTCTAAGCAATCCGACCCAGGGCCTCGTCGAGGATGGACGCTGGAGCCAGCATTGTTGGTCGGCGAAACGTGGCAGAGGATGGACACCGAGGAGGCCGAAGTGAACAGTCGGACAGGCACTGCGATCGCGGAGAGATCCTACAAGACGTTTACCGTCGGGATCGACGAGAATCTCGATCGAACGATCGACGAACTGAAGGAGAAATTCGGCAAGACGTCGCGGGCGGACGTGTTCCGGATGGGGATCGCGCTGTTAAAAGTCGCCGCCGAAGCGAAGGATCGCGGCTTGAAATTGACCATTTCCGACGCCGATGACGTGGTCAAAAAGGAGATCTTGATCGCCTGAAGCAACGGGGCACAAGCCGTTCCCATTCCCGCCGTTCATCGGTCCACAGGACAGCGGCGGCGGGCACGGTGTCGTTATGGTTGTACTCTGCGGCCTTCTGGAGTGCAGCCAGCAAGGCGTCGAAGACGGTAAGTTGTGGAGGCGTTGCGGCCACGAGAGCAGTACCCAATGAGTCAACCCCGATAAGAAAGACATTCCCATGCCTACGTTCGCGTCGGCATGGGGCGAACCCGAACTCTTGCCTTGGTGATGACGATGAACCGGCCCGACGGATTTGCCTGGACCACCGACCACACCGCTTGTAGACGCGACAACATGTCGGAAACGGGCAAGTCATCCAGCCGAAGTAGCAGGATGCCGTGGCTGGTGAGCCGGTCGCGAAACACCAACTCGCCAAAATCCTTATCGGACGTCAGAATGAGGCGTTGTTCCTGATCGGCCCGCGTCGCCCATTCGGCGTCCGGGGCCCCGGGTTGGGCCTCCGCGGCGACCAAGACGTCATGTCCTGTGTTCCGCAGCCAGCCAACAACAGCCCTCGGGACGTTTTCATCCGCGAGAATCTTCATGGGTCGGCCGCATCACTGGTAGATCGATTCATCCATCGTGACCACGTCCGCGGCGTACATCATCGCTGCTCGAATGTGCTCCGGCCTTAACGTGGGGTACTGATCGAGCAGTTCCTGGTGAGTCATGCCTGCACCGATTTGCTTCAGGAGGAACTCGACGGTCAGCCGCGTGCCTTTGCATACCGGCTTGCCCGCCATCACATCTTTGCGCTCTTCGATGTAGTCCTGCCATTTGATTTTCATGGATTGGCTCCCTCGCTGACCATCGTAATGCCCACACGGGCAACTCTATTTTAGCGTTTCAACACGTGCTCCGTCATTGGGCTTTCTTCCCCTCGACGTTTGCTTCTTGGTCCCGGTCAGGTTTTCTGCGTCAATTTGGTCGATACTCTGGGTCTTCCTCGTGTCGTCGCGACCGTCACCGGCCTGGCGGCCGCGGGCGCGCAGCCGGATGCGCAGTTCCTTCTCGGCGGCGGTAAAGTGTGGGAAGGGCTCGGCGGCATCGACCGCCCGCTTCTGCAAGGCGGATCGGGCCGCTGCTTCGGCCACGTCGCGGGCCGCGATGCAGGCATGGTGGTCGGTGAATCCAGTAGCGGCGGCCCCCGCGGCCGCTCTTTGAGATCACAATTTGTGATCTTAAACCTTCCTCCTCCTCGGGCATAAGTTGAAACATGAAATCATCGGGAAAGCGTTTGAGATTACGTTTGACCGCTTGTACGAGGGGTTTCCGAAGGGCAATCGTTCGTGGCCCGGGAGCCTAAGCGACTCGCTGGCAAGCAGCGAGGATTCCGGCCAGTCCCGCCGAACGACCAGGGTGACCGAGCGGCGACAGAAGACGCCAACCAAACCGCTGGACCTAAACGCCGCTTCGGTCCACCCTATTGTTCTGGCTCCGCTCCGATATTCTGCTCGGTGCTCGTGCTCAGCGAAGCGGTGCTCGTCATCGACCAACTCACAGTACTCGGCTTGCGATTCGCCCACGCCGTCGCCCTTCATCGCCATCCGAGTCAGCATCGAGACGATCCGCTGGAGTCTCCCTTTCAGACTCCGACTCGATTCCGCGTCCAAGCCGCCGGAGGCAACGAGAACGTCCTGGATCGCGGCACATTCCAACGCCGAGCCGCGGGCGATATCCAGGAATCTCGCCCGGTCATTCGGACTCCGCTTGCCGTTCCCCACGGCGACGTTCAACGGAATGGACGGCGCGGCCCGCAGCCATTGATCACGAGCATGACGATGAAGTCCCGACAAGCCCTTGGCGACGCGAAACGACTCGGCCGTGTACTCGACTGCGAGCCGGTAAACGTCCAGCCGATCATGATCGAAGATCGGTTCGGTCATCGAAGGGGCCTCTCGATTACGAGCACGAGCACCGCCGCAAGCGGCTGAGCACGAGCACGACCAATTCACTGCCAGAACGATACGAATTATCACCGGCAAATCCCTTGATAACCCACTTATCGGCGAGGTTGTTCTGGCCGAAGGCCATCTACCAGGCGCTCGGGCGTGTCGATTCCGCCCGGGGTTAGTCGGGCGTGTCCAGATAGGGATCCTGTCCCATTTCCTTTTGAATCTTCTTGCGTTGTTTTTCGTGATACAGCAGCACGTTGCGGTCGCGGAAGTGTCGCCGTTCGACCTTGCGTTGGGCCTTGCGAAATGTGCGGGCGAAGCGGTCGACCTGACCATCCGTCCGCTCGCCGAGGTCCTTGAGTTTTTCCGCCCGTTTGGGCCCCAAGCCGGATTCGAGGATTTCGTCCTCGAGGGATAGGAAATAACGAAAGGTCCCGGGATCCCCTTGGCGTCCGCAACGGCCGCACAGCTGGCGGTCGATGCGGGCCGCGTCGTGCATCTCCGTGACGATGACATGCAATCCGCCCGCCTCGGGCACGCCTTCGCCCAACTTGATATCCGTGCCGCGGCCCGCCATATTCGTTGCCACCGTGACCTTTCCCGACTGGCCTGCCAGGGCCACGATTTGTGCCTCCTTGGCGACTTCGTTGGCATTCAGCACCTGGTGGGTGGTGCCGCGTTCCGTCAGCAACTTCGACAGATGTTCCGACTTGTCGATCGAGCGTGTGCCGATCAGCACCGGCCGGGCTTGCTGATGCATCAGGAGGATCTCGTCGGCGATCGCCTGCCACTTGGCGTCGTTCGTGCCGAAGATCCGTGTCGGCAAGCGTTTGCGTAGCACGGGCCGGTTTGTTGGTACCGCGATCACCCGCATCTTGTAGATCTTGCGAAACTCGCGGGCCGACGTGCGGGCGGTCCCGGTCATTCCGGCCAGGTAGCGGTAGCGGAGGAACAGATCTTGAACCGTGATCCGAGCTGCTTGGCCGGTCGGCACGGTGACTTCGACGTGTTCTTTGGCCTCGATCGCCTGATGGATGCCGTCACGCCATTTGCGGCCTTCGGCCAATCGTCCGGTGAATTCGTCGACGATCACGATTTCTCCGTCGCGGACGACGTATTGCCGGTCCAAGTGGTAATCGCGATGCACCTTGATCGCCCGCTCCATGTACTGGTACAGGTCGACCAGACCGACGCTGCGCAACAACTCGGGCTGGGGAATGGTGCGCAGAAACTGGCGCCCGGATGCGGTCAGCTCCGCTTTCTTGGTATCGTGGTCGTAATCGTAGTGTTCGTCCTCCTCGAAGCTCGGCGCATGCTCCGCCGCCCATTGATACGTGGCGACGACCTGTTCGCGGGCCTTGTCGCCCAGCGAGCCGATGATCAACGGCGTGCGGGCTTCGTCGATCAGCACGCTGTCCGCTTCGTCCACCAGGGCAAAGTACGGGCTGCGCTGCACCGGCTGCTCGCCGCTTTGGTCCCAGCGTTCGCTGCTGCCATCGCCCAAGAAATCCGCCGCCTGTCGTCCCATCCGCCGCAACAGCAGCCGATCTCGCAGAAAATCGAAGCCGAACTCCTTAGCGGTGCCGTAGGTGATATCACAGGCATAGGCCTGACGGCGTTTTTCTGAAGTATCGGGCGTCTCGATCACGCCGATGGTCATGCCCAGCAAGCTGTAGATCGGTCGCATCGTCTCGGCGTCGCGGCAAGCGAGGTAATCGTTGACCGTAGCCAGATGCGAGCCCTTGCCCGGCAACGCCCGCAGGTACATGGGCAGCGTGGCCGTCAGCGTCTTGCCTTCGCCGGTGTCCATTTCGGCGATGTTGCCGTAGAACAGAGACATTCCTCCTACCATCTGCACGTCAAAGTGCCGCAACTCCACCGACCGCACCGCTGCCTCGCGGACCAGCGCAAAGGCTTCGACCAGCATCTTGTCCAAACGCTCGCCGCTCTTGGCGCGGAATCGCATCGACAAGCTCCGGCGGCGCAATTGCGCATCGGATTCTTGTTGCAGGGCAGGTTCGAGATCGTTGATCTGCTGCAGAAGGTGTCCCCAGTGGGCCATCCGGCGAGCGATCGGACCACCGAAAGTCGCCAGGAATCGAGCGGGGAGACCTCGGGGGAGCCTGCTGAGTGGATCGCGCGGAGTCATCGGCGTGTTCGTTCCTTCGAGTCTTGTTGAACGCTGAACGTGTGTTTGTCATGGGCATTATATCGGCACAACGAGAATGTTCGCTACGACCCTGCAAATTGGCCTAATCGTCGCCGCCGATACAGCCGACATAAACGATATCGACGTTAGACATGCCATCTGTCAAGCCTGTTCCGCAAGAGAGTCGGATAGCGGCATTTGGCAGGGGGACGGACCGCGCCGGTCGCGGTGGTTGTTAAGTGGGGGTGGCTGCGCAAGCTTTGTGTGGCATGACGGATCTTCTGCATGTTCCGTACTTGCCGGACGATCTTGTTGTTAGCGTGGAAACGAATACTCAGCCGAAGCGGGTTGTAATCATGACATCAAGAATCGCAAAACGAACGGTGGTAGCGATTGTGCTCCTGATGGGAGCTGCTCAGATCCAGGCGGAGGACGCGGGGGCTTTGCCTAGCGACTCGCCGTTTGCCCAGGTTTCCGGTTTCGGGCCGAACGCAAGCTACAGCGGCTATATTGGCGACGATTCTGAATTGGTCGAACCGCCGGACGTGCTCAGCGCGGGGCTCAGCGCGGGGCCCCGGGCGGCGAGCTATGCGGGTCCCACCGAGCCTTGGTACAACGGTCCGCCGGAGTCGGGCAAGAAGGGCGGCAAAGCCGCTTCCGGAAAAGGGGGGCAAGGCGAGCAACCCTGGGTCTACAGTCCTTGGGTCAGTGTCGAGTACATGCATACCTGGCTCGAAGGCCGTCATGCGCCGCCGTTGGTAACCACCAGCCCTCCGGGGGTGCAAGGGGTCTTGCCGGGCGCCAATATCTTGTTTGGCGGGGAAGAACTTAGCGGTGGCCTGCAAGCGGCTGGCAAGCTGTCGTTCGGCGGCTGGTTCGACCCGAACGAGCGGCTGGGAGCCGTAGGTTCGTTCTTCGGAGTTCAGACGGAAACGGTTGGCTTTCATGCCGCCTCGGACGACAACGGCGTCCCGTTGCTGGCGCGGCCGTTCTTCGAGACTTGGCCGGGTGCAAATGGGGGCGTGGGGCCCGCTTCCTTCTTGGCCACCGGTCAGACCGCCGTCGGCCAATTGCCCTTTACATTGGCGGGGGACATTCATGCCGTCACCCATACGGACGTGCTGGGCGCGGAAGGTTATCTGCGATATCTGCTGTACTGTGCCCCGGGACGGCGCGTGGACCTGATTGGTGGCTACCAGTTCTCCCGCGTGGACGACGGCCTGCAAATCGACCACCGCACGGACTTGACTCCGCCGATTTTCGGCGCTCGTCTGACCGCCGAAGACCTGTTCGAGACGCAGAACAAGTTTCATGGAGGGACGCTGGGACTGTTGGGCGAATTCGGGCAGGGCCCCATCATCCTCTCGGTTTTGGCCAAAGTCGGCTTGGGCAACATGAACGAAGTCGTCACGATCGCTGGACAGTCGGCGCTGACCGACGCGGGCGGGTTTACTTCCTACTTCAACGGCGGTATTCTCGCGCTGCCGACGAACATGGGGACGTACAAGCAGGACAAGTTTGCCTTTATCCCGGAAGCCGAAGTCAAGCTGACCTTTAAGCTCACCAAGAACCTGGAAGCCAGCGTCGGCTACGACTTTATCTACTGGAGCAGCTTGGCCTTGGCGGGCGAGCAGATCGAAACGAACGCCAGCGGCCTGCCGGTGGTGAACTCCAGCCAGTGGTTTGGCGGTGCATTGGACCCGGCGGGCGGCAACCATCCGTCCTTCGACGGCATCAAAGATTCAAACTTCTGGCTGCAAGGGCTGTCATTGGGTCTGACCCTGCGGATGTAGCCCGGGGGCCAGGGCGAGTCGATCGCTCGATTCAGCACCACAGGACGATCCGATCAACGAGCAGCGGGACGGACCAGCTAGCGGATGCAGCCGGTCATTCCCGCTGCCGTTTTTTTATGAAGGCCGAAATCTGCGCCCGACAGAAATCTGCGGATGCCGCCTTTCAACCCACAGGGCTTTCCTCTACCATATTTGTGCTCACTGTCTAACAGCCTTCGGGTGAGCATTCCACGGAGTGCCCTTGCCAGGCGGTCCCTCTCCCGCCCAGCGGAGACGCCGCGCCGTTCGCGTCAGGCGACCTGCGGCCATTGCCCAAGTCGCCTCGAGCGGCTCAGCCACCGTTTGCCGGATGTCGGGATTTCAGGAGTGAAAACAATGGCCGTGAAACGAATCAAGCCGGAATCGCCGACAACGGATAACCGGTGGAAGATGGTCGACGTCACGATGCGCCGCAACGGCTATGCCGGGCATGCGCTGATCGAGACCTTGCACACGGTGCAGGACGTCTTCGGCTATATCGACGATCCGTCCATGCGTTACGTCGCCCAGGCACTCAACCTGCCGTTGAGCAAGGTTTACGGGGTGGCGACGTTCTACCACTTGTTCACCTTGAAGCCGAAGGGCAAGCACACCTGTGTGATTTGCACCGGGACGGCTTGTTATATCAAGGGCGCGGGGGACTTGGTGGACGTCATTCAGCAGCGGTATCATGTCCGGACGGGCCAGACCACGTCGGACGGCAAGCTGTCGGTGGTCAGCGCCCGCTGTGTAGGCGCCTGCGGCTTGGCTCCCGCCGCCGTGTTGAACGGAACGATGCTGGGGAAACAGACGGCGGACGAATTGTTGGACAAGATCGAGAGGGTGCTGGAAGATGAATCTTGATGATTTGGAAGAACTCGCGTCCGAAGTGCGAGCGGCCGGGGATTCATGCCCGCACTGCGTCCGCGTCTGCATGGCGGCCAGCTGTCAATCGTCGGGAGCGGGCCCCGTGCTCGAACGCCTGAACGACCAGTTGGCCAGCCGGGACGACGTGCGGGTCAAGTCGGTGGGCTGTATGGGACTCTGTTCAGCCGGCCCGCTGGTCGAGGTGCAGTCGCGCGAGCAGGCGGCGCCCGTGCTGTACGAGCACGTTGCCGAGGCGGATGCCGCGGAGATTGCCGAGAGTCTTGGGGGGGAACCGGTCCAGCGGCTGCGGTGCCCCACGGACGTGCCGTTTTTCGCGCGGCAGCAAAAGATTGTCCTGGAGAACTCGGGGGTCATCGACCCGGAGGAAATCAACGATTACATCGCCGCCGACGGCTACCGGGCGCTGGTCACCGCCTTGACGGAGATGAGTCCCGTCGAGGTGCTGCGCGAGATCGAGATCAGCGGCTTGCGGGGGCGCGGCGGAGGCGGTTATCCGGCGGGTCTGAAATGGTCGACCGTGGCCAAAATGCCCGCCGACCAGAAGTATGTCATTTGCAACGCGGACGAAGGCGACCCCGGCGCGTTCATGGATCGGGCGGTGCTCGAATCGGACCCGCATCGCGTGCTCGAGGGCATGGCCATCGCCGCCTATGCGGTGGGTGCCAGCAAGGGGTACATCTATATTCGGGCGGAATACCCGCTGGCCATCGAGCGTCTCAAGGCAGCGATTCGTCAAGCGACCCGCAAGGGGTTGCTGGGTTCCAGCATCTGCGAAACGCAGTTCAGCTTTGAAATCGAATTGCGGCTGGGCGCCGGCGCGTTCGTGTGCGGCGAGGAGACGGCCCTGATGGCGTCGGTCGAAGGCGAGCGGGGCCAGCCCAGTCCGCGTCCGCCGTACCCGGCCGAATCCGGGCTATGGGGCTATCCGACGCTGATCAACAACGTGGAAACGCTGGCCAATGTCCCGGCCATCCTCCGTCGCGGAGGCGAGTGGTTTGCGGGCATCGGCACGGAGAAATCCAAGGGGACCAAGGTGTTCGCCCTGGCGGGCCGCATCCAAAACACCGGCCTGATCGAAGTCGCGATGGGGGTCACGCTGCGCGAGATTGTCGAAGCCATCGGAGGCGGCGTGCCCGACGGACGCAAGTTCAAGGCCGTGCAGACCGGTGGCCCCTCCGGCGGCTGTCTGCCGGAGCAGTTTCTGGACTTGCCCGTCGACTACGATACCTTGCGCGAAGCCGGTTCCATCATGGGCTCGGGCGGCATGATCGTGATGGACGAAACGTCGTCGATGGTCGATGTGGCCCGCTACTTTATGGAATTCTGCATGAGCGAATCCTGCGGCAAGTGCATTCCTTGCCGCGTGGGCACGTACGAGATGCATGGCCTGCTGGACAAGATCGCCAAGGGCCACGGCACGCAGGACGATCTGGCGTTGCTGGAAGAATTGTGCGAAGTCGTGCAGATGACCAGCTTGTGTGGTTTGGGCCAGACCGCCCCCAATCCGGTCCTGAGTACGCTCCGCTACTTCCGCCGCGAATACGAAGAAAAGCTGGCGGGCAATGACGCGCCCGCCCATGGCCATGCCGCGAAGGAGGCTACTGCATGAAACGCCAAGCTCCGCCGGTCCGCGTCGTAACGTTCCGCATCGACGATCGCGATCTGAGCGCCCGGGAGGATGAAACCATCTTGACGGTCGCCCGGGAACAGGGCATCGGGATCCCATCGCTGTGTTACCTGGAAGGGCTCAGCGTCTGGGGCGCCTGCCGCCTGTGCGTGGTCGAGATCGCGGGCAGCGCCAAGCTGGTCTCCGCCTGCTCGACGCGCGTGACGCAGGGCATGCAGGTGTACAGCAACACGGAGCGGTTGCAGCGTTACCGCCGCATGATCATCGAGCTGTTGTTTGCCGAGCGGAATCATGTCTGTTCGGTCTGCGTATCCAACGGGCACTGCGAACTGCAGTCGCTGGCCCAGCAGTGCGGCGTCGATCACGTCCGGGTGCCGTACCGGAATTCGGCCTACGAGATCGACTCGTCCAACGACTACTTTCGGCTGGATCATAACCGCTGTGTGCTGTGTACCCGCTGCCTGCGCGTGTGCGACGAGATCGAGGGCGCGCACACCTGGGACTTGATGGGGCGGGGCATCGACTGCCGCGTGATCACGGACTTGAACCGGCCGTGGGGGGAAAGCGCCACGTGCACGGAGTGCGGCAAGTGCGTGCAAGTCTGCCCGACCGGCGCGTTGGTCAAACAAGGAACCTCGGTCGGCGAGATGACCAAAGACCGGCACTTCCTGCCGTACTTGTCACAGATGAGGCACGCCCCATGAGCGAAAGCAAGAAAATCACCCTGGCGACCTCCTGGCTCGACGGCTGTTCCGGCTGCCACATGTCGTTCCTGGACATCGACGAGCGGCTGGTGGAACTGGCGGAACGAGTCGAGATCGTGTACAGCCCGCTGGTGGATGCTAAGGAGTTGCCCGAGACGGTCGACGTGGGGCTTCTGGAAGGCGCCGTCAGCACGGAAGACGATCTGCACAAAGCCCGGCTGTTCCGCCAGCACTGCCGCTACCTGATCAGCCTGGGCGATTGCGCCGTCTGTGGCAATGTCCCGGCGATGCGGAACTTCTTTTCGCTGGACTCGGTGCTGGACCGCGCCTATAAAGAGAATGTGCAGCTGAATCCTCAATGGCCGACGGTCGAGTTGCCCAAGCTGTTGGACCCCGTTCGGCCGCTGCACGCCATCGTCCACGTGGACTTGTTCGTCCCGGGATGTCCCCCGTCGGCGGACGCGATCTGGTTCGTGCTCAGCGAACTGATCGCCGGACGAACGCCGGACACGTCGCTTGTCACCCGTTTCGGAGCGTAAGGCATCGCATGGTCGTCAATCGCACGCTTACCATTGAGCCAGTCACCCGCATCGAGGGCCACGCGCGGATCACCATCCAATTGGATTCCGCGGGCCAGGTCGAGGATGCCAAGTTCCATTTGACCCAGTACCGGGGCTTCGAAAAGTTCTGCGAAGGGCGCCCCTATCGGGAAATGCCGGCCTTGACCGCCCGGTCCTGCGGCATCTGTCCGGTCAGCCACCTGGTCACGTCGTCGAAAGCCTGCGACCAGCTGTTGAGCGTGTCCATTCCGCCGACGGCCGTCAAGCTGCGGCGGATCATGAACCTGGCCCAGTTGATGCAGTCCCACGCGCTGTCCTTTTTTCATCTGTCCTCGCCGGATCTGCTGTTGGGCTGGGATTCCGATCCCGCTCAACGAAACGTGTTCGGCTTGATGCGGCAGTATCCGCAGCTGGCCAAAGACGGCATCCGGCTGCGGCAGATCGGCCAGATGATGATCGAGATTCTGGGCGGCAAACGGATACATCCGGCCTGGATGGTACCCGGCGGGGTGAACGCTCCGCTGACCGAGGACCAGCGGGCGGCCATGCTGAAAATGATTCCGGACGGCATGACCATTGCCCGGCGAACCTACGCCTTTTTCAAGGAGTTGATCGGCAAGTTTGCCGAAGAAGCCCAGCATTTCGGGAATTTTCCCACGCTGTTCCTGAGCCTGGTCACGCCTCGCGGCGGCCTGGAGCACTACGACGGCCTGATTCGCATCAAGGACGCCGAAGGCAACATCGTCGAGGACATGGTGCCGCCGGACGAGTACCAGCGGCTGATCGGCGAAGCGGTCGAGCCGTATTCGTACATGAAGTTTCCCTACTACAAGCGTCACGGCTATCCCCACGGGATGTACCGCGTCGGCCCGCTGGCTCGCTTGAACAACTGCGACCGTTGCGGGACCCCGTTTGCCGACGTGGCGCTGGCCGAGTTTCGCACCTTGCAGGAATCGCGACCGGTCGCCAGCAGCTTCCACTATCACTATGCACGGCTGGTCGAGATCATCTTTGCCCTGGAGACGATCGACCGGCTGTTGCGAGATCCCCAGATTCTGGACTCGCGGATCCGCGCTCGGGCGCGGAGCAATCGAGACGAGGGCATCGGGGTGGCCGAGGCGCCGCGCGGGCTGCTGATCCATCACTACCGGATCAATTCGCAGGGCTTGATGAGTTGGATGAATCTGGTCATCGCCACCGGGCACAACAATCTGGCGATGAATCGCGGCATCAAGCAGGTGGCGCAGCGATATGTGGACGGAAACCGGCTGCAGGAAGGCATGTTGAACCGCGTCGAAGCGCTCATTCGCTGTTACGATCCCTGCTTGAGTTGCGCCTCGCACGCGATGGGACAAATGCCGCTGCACATCGAGTTGCGAGACGCCAGTGGCCGGATCGTCGATGCACTACAACGCAGCTGATCCCCGTCCGTCGGCATCGCCTGCCACCGATCGGGTCCTGGTAATCGGTTACGGCAACACGCTGCGCAGCGATGACGCCTTTGGACCGGTGGTGGCGGATCGGCTGCGGCAGATCGTCGCTGCGGATCGCGTCCACGTCATCACGTGTCATCAACTGACGCCCGAACTTGCTGGGGACATCGCCGTCTGCGAGCGCGTGATCTTCATCGACGCTTCGCTGGCTAGTCCCGCCGGGGAACTGGCTTGCCGGCCGCTGGACGTTGCCGACATGGGAACCGGGGCGCTGGTCCACTCGCTGGGCCCCGACCAGTTGCTGGTGCTCGCGCGACTGGTCTACGGCCGCGCGCCCCCGGCGATGCTGGTGACGGTAGGCGGATTGAGTTTCGAGTTGGGCGACCGCCTGCTGTCGCCGCCGGTGGCTGCCGCGGTCGAGCCCGCCGTGGAATGCATTCGGGAACAGATCGACTTGCGCGCGATCACGCGTGACGTGAGGGCGTGACGTGATCACTTCGCCGCCCTGGCTGCTAGCCTGGGCAGCATGGCAAGCCTGTAAAAAGGTGTTGACCTCGCTGGAGTTCACGCTTTAGCGTGTCTTCTGCGGCGGGCATGGCCCGCCGCGCACGCGAAAGCGTGAACTCCAACAAGCCCCGCCCCCGCGGCTTTCCCAGAAGACGACACCTTTCCAGGAGTGCCCGCGGAACCTCCCTCAGCCGTTCGCGAGCCAACATTGCCCCGTTTTGCGGGAACGGGTAGAATCCGGCTGCCGGAGTCCGGTGGGATACGTGGCCCATCGCAAAGTCGCGATTTGCTCTGCGAACCAAGCAGCCCGGCTGTTCCTTACCGCGTCAAGGATGACGACCTGACGAGCATGGAAGCTGCCAGCCGTTTAACGCCGTTGAGCCGTTTCGAGCTGGGCTCGGGAAATCCTGCGCGCGGAGGGGCAAGCGGTGGTAGCGTTGGCCGAGCGATGGGGCGACGAGTTCCGCGGCGAAACCGAGGGAGCGACTCGATTGCTGACCTCGTTGCCCGCGATGCTGATCGCCGCTGTCACGGCACGCCAGACGGCAGGTTGGGGTGGGAGGCGGCTGTGGCGCTCGCTGGGGGGGCGATCCGCGAGGCTTCTGCGTTGGGGTGGCTTCCAGCACGGGGCGCGACAGCGAATGTTTTTGAACGAACCAATTCAGGAGGGTCAACCGTAGATGAAGATTGAGGAACGCTGCAAGCGGATCGAACTGATCCTGTCGGATGTCGACGGCGTGTTGACGGACGGAGGGATCACCTTTAACAACCAGGGGGTCGAGACCAAGCAGTTTCATATCCGCGACGGACTGGGGATCAAGCTCTGGCAGAAAGCCGGCTTCAAGTTCGGCGTGCTATCGGCTCGGACCTCGCACATCGTCAAAGTGCGGGCGGCCGAGTTGGGGGTGGACCTGGTGCGTCAAGGATTCGAGAACAAGCTGCCGGTCGGCAAAAAGGTGCTTGCCGAGTTGGAATTAGAGCCGGAACAGGTCTGTCACATCGGCGACGATTTGACCGATTTGTCGCTGCTGCAATACGTCGGACTGAGCGTTGCCGTAGCCGATGCGGCGGAGGAGGTCCGTGCGGCGGCCCATTATGTCACGGCGGTGGCGGGCGGTCGCGGGGCCGTGCGCGAAGTCATCGAGTTGGTGCTGAAGGCCAAGAACCGTTGGGAGGATCTGATTCGGAATTACACCTTGTGATTCCGAACCGGCAACCATGTTTTCCCGTTTGGTCCGTTTCGTCACGAGTCTGGCAATCGTCGGCTGCGCGTATTTCGCGTACCGGCTGGTGCTCGTGCCGTTCATCGAGCCGGCGGCTCGGCCGCGAACCGCCGGTTCTGAAACGAATGGGGCCCCTGTTGCCGCTGCCGGCTCGAACCCCTTGCAGGCGATCTTTCCGCCCGGCAGTTGGGAGTTGGACCAGCCCAAGGTTCTGGAAACGGATCGGGGCATGTTGTTGCTCAAGGAACTCCGCGAGTTGGACCAGCATCGGCTGGAACTGAAGCCTTGCACGCTGATCCTGTTTTCTGGAGGCGGCGAGGACCGCACGGGGGCGCGTCCGGTGATCCTCCAGGCTGGCGAAGGCGCGGTGTTGACGTTTGACGAGCCCGTGAATTTGGCCCGCGGTCAAATCGGCCGTTTGGCGCGCGGCACGCTGCCCGGTCCGGTGACCATCCGCAGTCCGGAGAGCCGGCCGGGGGCCGCGGAC